>Ga0210406_10000177_pt1 | contig 98756 bp, 94 predicted proteins | sample IncBWC30MmetaG_FD_155454 | JGI IMG/M metagenome (GOLD analysis project Ga0210406, IMG submission 155454) | Forest soil microbial communities from Barre Woods Harvard Forest LTER site, Petersham, Massachusetts, United States - Inc-BW-C-30-M | ecosystem: Environmental > Terrestrial > Soil >... | reverse complement strand
CGCTGTTTGAAGTGATTAACGAATTGAATGTGCCGGTGTTGATTGATGTCGGAACGACCGGCATGGGAGCCGGAATGCCAGGAGGCATGGGGGCTAAACTTCGGCACGCCCACCCGTCGGCGATCGATGAACTGGCTGCTGACTTTCCGAATTTGACGATTGTCGCGGCGCACCCGGGTTGGCCATGGGTCGACGAGATGACCGCGGTCGCACTGCACAAGGGAAATGTTTATTGGGAAGTATCAGGCTGGGCCCCGAAGTATTTTCCGCCGCAATTGAAGACCGATATTCGCGGACGGTTAAAAGACAAAATCATGTTTGGCAGCGATTATCCAAGTATTCCTCATGCCCGATTGCTGCGCGAATGGGGTGAACTTGGATATGCGGACGAGATTATGGAACGGGTGTTCCATGGCAATGCAGAGCGGGTGCTCGGACTGTGAGGTTAGGATCGCAGTTTAGTTTCAGAGCTTCAACAACCGCGCCGCATTGCCCCCGAGAATCATCTTGCGTTCTGCGGTTCCAAGATCAATTTGATCGAGAAACTGTACCGGGCGATCGTAACCCATGGTGAAGCAATAGTCACTCCCGAGCATGATCCGCTCCACTCCGACCTCTTTGATCACTAGTTCCATGACCGCTTTTGAGTGGGTGATCGTGTCATAAGTGAAGCGCGTGAGATAGGTGCTTGGAGCCGCGGGAAGGTTCTTTAACTCTGGGCGCGTGCGCCAGCCTTGATCGATCCGGCCAGTCAGGATGGGAAGAACTCCTCCCGCGTGGGGCAATCCGATCTGGAGCTTGGGATGGCGATCGAGCACGCCGCCGAAAATAAGATGGCAAGCGGCAATCGCCGTGTCCACCGGATTGCCAATCAGATTTGAAAGAAAAAAAGGTTTTAAGCGGTCGCCGCCAATGGTTTCCACGGGATGTAGGAAGATCGGAAGGTCAAGGGCCTCAATACGTGCAAAGATCGGCTCGAACAGAGGATCATCGAGATCGTGGCTGCTGATGTTGGTGCCCAGATACACGCCACGCATGCCAGGCAGTTTGCTGGCCCGGTTGAGTTCATCAATGGCGCGGTCAGGATAGAGCATCGGAAGAGTGAGAAAGCAGACCAGCCGCGTGGGATATGCCTGATGCGCCGCAGTGGCCGCATCATTCCATGCCTTGGCGAGTTTCGTCGAGAGTTCGGCGTCGCCCCAATAAAGCATGGGCGCAGTGAGTGAGATTGCTTGCACCGCGACGCCCTGCTGATCCATGTCGGCGATGCGCGCCTTCAAGTCGATGAACTTCGCCGGCAGTGGCCCATTGCTTCCAGCGGGCGTCTTTATAAAGAAGCCTTTGTCGGTCATGTGGTATTCGGCGTCGAAGCGCTTGCCTTCACCGGCGACGAGTTCCAGATAGGCTTCCGGGAAGTAGTGGGCGTGAATATCGATCACTGGGACATCAGGGTTCAGCGCTCGCGACGCTTGGCTTGGGCTGAGCGCGGTACCGCTTCCACTCATCGCCGCTGCCGCTGCGGTTGCCAGTCCTGCTTTCAGCACCTGCCTGCGTGATACTCCCTGTTCGCTGCCGAGTCCCGATCGCGTTTTCATCTCCCTGCCTCTCTTGAGTCGATTAACATCACGGTGTAAGACTTATTTGTCCCCGCTCGAAAATTCGAATGCATCGTGCTCCGCTGTTGAGACCTCCACTCCGGTGCCTGCGGATTGCACGTCTCCGCTCACCACGTGCAGGCGATTGCCGATCACGCCCACCGCCAATCCGTGACGCGACACTGGCATCGGAGGCATTTCCGTCCACGTGTTACTTGCGGGATCGTAGGCTTCGACGGCGCGGAAAGTGGCCATCATGTGAGGATCCTGGTATTCGCCCCCGGCGACATAAATGCGTCCGCCATAAACCCCCGCTCCGAGCGCGCTGCGTGCAATCGGCATACGGGCGCGTGGGCCACTCCACTGATCTGTGGCGGGATCATATTCCTCGACGACCGAGATGTCTGAAGCTAGACCGATGAACGCTGCTCCAACCCGCCCGCCGATCACATAAATCTTTCCGTTCACTGCACCAATCGCAGCATGGTTGCGTGGAGTCGGCATCGCGCTGCGCTCGCGCCAGGTATCGGCCGTGGGATCATATTCCTCGACCGTTCCTACTGACATGTGCGGGTGCGCGGGTAAAACCGCCGTTTCCTTCGATCCAGGAATCGTAGTGGCACCGCCGATCACATAGATTTTGTCGTTTACTACCGCAGCTAGTGCGGAGCCGCGTTTGCTCGGCATTGGCGTTAATGCTTTCCAAGTGTCGGCCGCGGGCTCATATTCCCATGCATTGTTGATCGGTACCCACGCGGGCGGGCCTGATTCCGGCGGCACGAATCCCCCGAAGGCATAAATCTTGCCACGATATTCGGTGAAGGCGACATGGTGCGAAGGCAGCGCCATCGGCTTCTTCTTCGTCCAGGCATTAGCGGCGGGATCATATTCGTAGACCATACCCACAGGTTTCCATACCGGCGCGAGACCGGCGAAAACATACATCTTGCCTCCGGCCGCCGCGCCAGAGATTTCCTCGGCGGGCTGCGGGAACGGCGCTAACTTCAGCCACTTCCCCTGAGCATGGGCTAAGGGCGTCGCAAAAAAAAGACCAACAACCAGCAGCACGCGATGCAGACTATGCCAACTGCTTGACCAGAACATCTTTCCCCCTTTTCAAGAAGCGAACGGACTCAGCCTCATCTTCCTGGAGACTGCCACGCTAGCCACGATACCAAGGAAACAAGCTTCCGCTGTTTAGTGTTAAGGCAAACTTAATTGCGCGGATGCCGGTTGGCAAGAGTCGCACTTTGCTGAACCCAACGTCGAAAACCTCAGCGACATATCATGCGAATGCCGTAGGCCCCACCTACCAAATCATCTTCAAGGCAACTTGAACCTGCATTGAAGTGGTTGACTAATGTCCAGTAAACCCGGATTCTTTCGATGTGGTTGTTCTTGAACAAAGACGGTATACAGAGACGGAAGCCCTGTCAACAACTCGCACCGCGAGCAAGGCCAAAGAGAATGCAGCTCAAGTACAATGCTGCCGCACACGGAGGAGTTCAACAATTGGGAAATCCTCACTCAGAGCACGGCAAGTCCAAGCCTGATCACAATCATGCGCGCGGCTTGGCGCGTGGGCTGAAATTGTTGACCATTCGTCGCAACGGTGAATACCGCCTCGGCGTAATGACTGACAAAGGCATTCTGAATGTGCCGGAGGCGGCAGACCTTTTGCGCATACACGCTCCAGCTACTATGGACGCCTTGCTTCAGGATGAAGACGGGCCGAGTCTGAATGCGCTGGTCGGTGCCGCGCTCGAATCGTGCTCGGCTCATTCCGCGTTTCTCAGCGAAGAGAGCGTTGAATACGGACCGGTCGTGACCCGTCCGGAGAAGATTGTGTGCGTAGGTCTGAACTATCGACGGCATGCCAAAGAAGTCAATATGGCGATTCCGAACCAACCGGTACTGTTCAATAAATACAACAATTCCCTTAGCGCCCACCGCGGCGCCATCAAACTGCCGGTAGAGATTGCGAAGAAATTCGATTACGAAACCGAACTGGTGATCGTTGTTGGCAGAACGGCAAAGAACGTTAGCGAGGAGGATGCCCTTTCGTACGTAGCAGGCTATTGCACGGGCAACGACTTCAGTGCCAGGGATCTGCAGTTCGATACCGGTGGACAATGGATGCTGGGAAAAACTCCTGATCAGTTTGCTCCCCTGGGCCCTTATCTGATTACGGCCGACCAGGTCAATCCGGACCAACTTAAGATCGAGTGTCGAGTGAACGGAGAAACCCGACAGTCCTCCAACACTGAAGATTTCATATTCAGCAGCGCACAGATTGTCAGCTATATTTCCCGGCACATGACTCTTAGGCCCGGCGACGTAATTTTCACGGGAACGCCAGAAGGCGTAATTCTAGGCTATCCCAAGGACAAACAAATTTGGCTCAAAGCCGGCGACAGAATCGCCTGCAGCGTGGAGAAGCTGGGCGAGCTAGAGTTCGAGTTGATTTGAACTCACTCTTTCTGGACTGAGGCGCAGTCGCCGATGTATAGTGGCCCTGCATTTCTGAACTTGTTCTTTTTTTGCCGCAATCAAATAAACTGAAGTTCCACCCTCGGGGAGATTTGGGCAATGGATACGAGTTTCATCGGCAAGCCGCATGAGTGGGATCCTCGCCGCGTCTACAGCCAGACTGGTGCCGACTGGCAATACCGCGTCGACTTCGATCGGCTGCGCAAAGATCGTCTGCAACGCGTGAAGGAACAGATGACTGCGCGTGACCTGGGCGCCCTGGTTCTGTTCGCGGGCGCGAATATTCGATACGTCACCGGTTCCTATCAGGGCAATTGGAAGTACAACATCAATATCCGATATGTGGTCTTGCCGAACGGCGCTGAGCCTGTTCTTTTCGAGACCGCAGGATCCGACCTGCACTGCGCCGAGATCGACCTGCCCTGGATGGGAGGCCGCATCAATCCAGCCATCACGTGGCAATGGGCCGAGGGGGCGGTTCCAGTCATGGCAGGCAGGATGGCAAAGAGCGTAGTCGACGTTCTCGAGGCCAACGGAGTTCGCAAAGAGCGGATTGGTATCGACAACTTCGATATGCCGGCGCTGAAAGCGTTTCAGGAATGCGGTCTAAATATCGTGGATGCATGGCCTGCAATGTCGTCCGCACGCGTCGTCAAGACTCGCGACGAGATCGAACTGCTCAAGCAATCGGCAAGCATTGGCGACGCCGCTATGTGGCGAATCAAGAACGAGTGGCTTAAACCCGGCGTGCGCGAACGTGAGATTGAAGCCAAGGTTCACGAGTTCATGCTGGAGCGAGGTTGCGAAATCATTTACGACATCATCGTGGCCTCAGGAGGCAATACCAGTCCGTATCGCCGCTGGGCGACGGAAAAGATCATTCGGCAAGGCGACTTGGTGATCGTGGACATCAATGCGGTGGGACCTTCCGGTTACTTTATCGATTTCGTGCGCTGCTTCAAATGTGCAGGAAAGATGAACCAGAAAGAAATCGATTTGTACCGCGAAGTCTACGATTCGATGTATGCGGGATTGGAAAAACTGCGACCGGGCAACACCACGGCAGACGTCGCTGCAGCCTTCCCCAAGTACGACGACGACAAATACGGAACGGTGACTCTGCAGCAGTTTGCCCACAGCATCGGCCTCACTCTCTATGAAGGGATGTGGGTTTCCCGGGCCTATTCGCTCAAATATCCGGCCGAGATAAAAGAAAATATGTACTTCGCTATCGAGACCTTCGCTGGCCATCCCGGCCTGGAGCAGACCACACGGCTGGAGGAGAATGTTTTAGTTTCAGGCGACGGCCCCGTGGTCTTCACGCTCATGGAACACATGGAAGAAGCGATGGCGCGTTAGCATGGGGCAACTAGTCGCTGTCGCCGACTCTGTATTTCCGACCCTCGATCCAGCGCGTGCAGTGCTGTCGAAAATCGGCGCAGAATTAAGCCTTGCGAACCAACCCACGCCCCAGGACATCATAAAAGTCGCACGGGACGCCGATGCCGTACTGGTTACTTACGCGAAGATCACGGCCGACATGATCCGGCAAATGGCCCGATGTCGAATCATCGCTCGATTCGGAATCGGTGTGGACAATGTGGATATTGGAGCTGCAACCGATGCGGGCATCATCGTTACCAGGGTACCCGATTACTGCATCGATGAGGTTTCCGATCACACTCTGGCATTGCTGCTGGCTTTGGCGCGCAAGATCCCATTCGCGAACTCAAGCGTACAGACGGGCCGGTGGGAAATGTCTGCGACTGTTCCCATTCATCGCTTGCGCGGAAGAGTTCTCGGTTTAGTGGGCTTCGGCCGGATTCCGCAGTTAGTCGCGCCCAAAGCGAAAGCCTTTGGTCTCAAAGTCATCACCTACGATCCCTTCGTTCAGCAAGACATCGCGGCCGCCGCGGGTGTCGAGAAAGTTGATTTCACCGAGTTGGTAAAGGTCTCCGATTATGTTTCCATCCATACTCCGCTAATGCCGGAAACCCGGGGCCTGTTCAACGCCGATGTATTTCGTCAGATGAAACCGACGGCTTACCTGATTAACACTGCGCGTGGCCCCATCGTCGACGAAGCAGCACTCGCTCATGCAATCGACTTGGGATTGCTCGCTGGGGCGGCGCTCGACGTTTTGTCGCAGGAGCCGCCGGCTGCCTCACTTCTTCTCGGCCGCAATAATGTAATTCTGACGCCGCACATGAGCTTCTACTCGGAAGAGTCGCTGGTCGAGCTGCAGACCAAGGCGGCTGAAGAAGTTGTTCGCGTTTTGACCGGTGAGATGCCCCGCAATCCGGTCAATCCTGAGGTTGTTAAATGGCGCAAAGAAGGCCATCCTGCGATGTGATCGGTATAAAATGAACATGTTCGTATATTTCGAGCGATAACTGGACATTGCTTCTGGCGTGACATAAACTGAGAACCTCACTCGCAGAAAGCGCGCACCTCTTGCGAGCCGTTGTTTGGAAATAGTGCTTCGAGGCTCACTCCTCCAACCGGGAGGCTTCCTGCATGGCTACAGTCCGGCAATTGAGCGTCAACGGGCGCGTGTATAACACCGACGCGGATTCAGACACCAGCCTACTCTTCGTGTTGCGAGACCATCTCGATCTGACGGGAAGCAAATACGGCTGCGGCGAAGGCCAGTGCGGCGCCTGCACAGTCTTGATCGACGGCAAATCCCGCAGATCCTGCATTACGCGAGTCGGCGATGTCGCCCAGATGCAAATTACTACGATCGAGGGCCTCGCCCAGGGCGACCACCTCCATCCTGTGCAGCAGGCATTCCTGGATGAAGGCGCCATGCAATGCGCCTACTGCACCTCTGGAATGATTATGACGGCGGTCGCGCTTTTGAACGCCAGGCGCGATTCGTCCGCGGCGGAAATTGCTCGTTCAATGGAAGGCAACATCTGCCGCTGTGGAACCCAGCCACGTATCCTATTGGCGATACAAAGGGCGGCGAAAACCATGAACGACTCCAAGCAATGAGCAGGGATTTCAATCTCGAGACTCCGTTGGAACCGGAACGGTACGAACTGTTCGCGCCGCCCGCCTACCACTTCGACGTCGACCGGCGCGAGTTTTTCAGATTCCTCGGCGCCGGCGTTTTGATTGTCTGCGTGTTGAAAGACGCGCGTGCCTTGCAGGAATCCGGCGCTACTCAAGGGGCAACGGGCTCATCACTTCCCAAAGAAATCGGAGCCTGGCTGCACATCGGTGAAAACGGCAGCGTCACGGTGTATACCGGCAAGGTCGAGGTCGGACAGAATATTCGGACATCTCTCACCCAGGCAGTTGCCGAGGAGTTGCACGTTCCTGTAAGCGCCATTCAGATGGTGATGGGCGATACCAAACTTACACCTTATGACCGGGGGACCTTTGGCAGTCGCACGACTCCGGAAATGAATTTGCAGTTGCGAAAAGTGGCATCTGCCGCTCGCGACACTCTGATTGTCCTGGCTGCAACTCAATGGCAGGTTGATCGCAGGCGTCTCATCGCCGCTGAAGGAAAGATTACCGATTCGCAGAGCAAGCGCACGGTCGAATATGCAGCCCTGGTAAAGGGTAAGCAGCTTACTGAGACGCTGCCAGTCGACGATCCGCTGATTCCCGCGGCACAGTGGACGGTGGCCGGTCAGCCGTTGCCGAAGGTCGAAGGCCGCGATTTTGTGACCGGCAAGCATCGATATCCCTGCGATCAGAAACTGCCGGAGATGCTGCACGGCAAAGTTCTTCGTCCATCTTCTTTTGGTGCGACTCTTTCATCCCTCGACACGCAAGACGCAGAGAAAATCTCCGGCGTTGTCGTCGTTCACGATGGGAACTTCGTCGGGGTTGCAGCGCCGAGCGCGGAGATTGCATCCCGCGCTATTTCGGCAATCCGCGCTGAATGGAAATTCCAGCCGCAGATTTCAAATAAGGAACTGTTCGACTATCTAAAAAAGAATTCCGCGGAAGGAGGGGGACCGCTGGATTCGCCTTTCCGCTATGAGAAGGGCTCAATAGAAAAAGCTTTAGCGTCCGCCGATCATCGCCTGCAACAGACCTACACGACCAACTACATTGCACACTGCCCGCTTGAACCGCGGGCTGCGCTGGCGCAGTGGTCAGGCGATGATTTGACCGTCTGGACCGGCACCCAGCGGCCCTTTGGCGTGCGCACGGAACTCGCTGCCGCGTTTCACATGCCGGAGGAACGAGTTCGTGTCCTGATGCCGGATATGGGATCTGGTTATGGTGGCAAGCACACCGGCGAAACCGCAATCGAGGCCGGACGGCTGGCGCGTGCCGCGAAACGGCCAGTCAAAATAATGTGGACCCGCGAAGAGGAATTTACCTGGGCTTATTTCCGTCCTGCAGCTGTCCTCGATATCAGCGGCGCGATGAACAAAGATGGCAAGATTACAGGCTGGGAGTTTCACAACTACAATTCCGGAGCGGCTGGAATTCCAACCTTTTACGATATCGAGAATCAGAGAATCGAATTTCGTCCCGCGAATTCTCCTTTGCGACAAGGTTCATACCGTGCGCTAGCTGCCACCGCGAACCATTTCGCCCGTGAGTCGTTTATGGATGAATTGGCGCTTCTGGTGAAGATGGATCCGCTGGAATTTCGCCTGAAGAACTTGAAGAACGAACGCCTCCGCACGGTATTTCAAACCGCCGCGAAGAAGTTCGGATGGGAACGAGCGAAAACCAGCGCGGGCCAGGGTTTCGGCATGGGAGGCGGATTCGAGAAGGGCGGCAATGTCGCCACGTTCGCCGAAGTTTCCTTTGATCGGAAATCCGGCGAGGTCAAGGTGGTTCGCCTGGTCACAGCATTCGAATGCGGCGCCATCGTTAACCCTGATGGTCTGCGCAATCAGCTCGAAGGCGCCAACATCATGGCTCTGGGTGGCGCGCTGTTTGAGGCTATCGAGTTTGAAAACGGACAGATCCGGAACGGACGCTTCTCGGACTATCGCCTGCCCCGGTTCAGCGATGTCCCGGTGCTCGAGACGGTGATGATCGACCGGAAAGATATTCCCTCAGCGGGCGCTGGGGAGAGTTCTCTGGTGGGAGTTGCGCCCGCGATCGCCAATGCCATTTTCGACGCGAGCGGTGTACGGCTGCGCTCGCTGCCGCTGGTTCCGGATGGGTTAAGGGTAGCTTAAGGTGCGCTGGTGCCAGATGATCCACTGGCCGGATGGGGTGTCTCTGCCTGTCCGCACAGAGACCGAGTGCGTTTCAGAAAACGAGGAGCAAACATCATGCGTCGTCAATCTACGGTTGTGATCGCAGCCGCGACTCTCAGTATGGTAGCGAGTCTTCTCCTGCTTGACTCCGCGCTGGCGGTTCCGCCTGGCGCCTCCGGCTATCACGTCGTGAAAACCATTCCCATCGGCGGGCCGGGCAAATGGGACTACATCGTCGTGGACACTGCCGCGCGCCGCGTGTATGTTACGCACAGCACGCATGTCGTGGTTCTTGATGCTGATTCCGATGCCGTCGTAGGTAACATTCCCGATACGTTAGGCGTTCATGGCGTCGCGCTTGCGCCCGATCTTGGCCGCGGCTTTACTAGCAACGGAAAAGCCAACACCGTGACCATCTTCGATCTGAAAACCTTGAAACCGATCAGCACTGTCAAGTCGAGTGGCGTGAATCCGGATGCGATTTATTACGACGCGGCATCGAAACGTGTTTTCGCATTCAATGGGCGCAGCGCCAACGCGGTTGCGATTAATGCCACAGATGGTAAAGTTGCGGGCACGATTGCCGTGGGCGGCAAGCCTGAATTTGCGGTTGGCGACGATCAAGGTCACGTCTATGTGAATGTTGAAGACAAGTCGCAGTTGCTTGAGATCGACGCACAGAAGCTCTCGGTGCTTCATCGCTGGCCGCTGGCGGGTTGCAAAGAGCCCTCCGGACTCGCCATCGATCAGAAGAATCGCCGTTTATTTTCCGTGTGCGGCAACAAGAAGATGATGGTGGTAAATGCGGATACCGGCAAAGTCGTCGCCACCCCCGCCATCGGCGAGGACCCCGACGCCGCCGGTTTCGACCCAGACACGCAACTCGTCTTCAGCTCGAACGGAGAGTCAGGAGATCTCACCGTCATTCATGAAGATTCGGCCGACAAATACACGCTGGTCGACACCGTCCCAACCAAGAAATATGCCCGCACTCTGGCGATAGACTTGAAGACGCATAACATTTTTCTTCCCATCGCGGAGTTCGAGTCTACTATTCCGAAGGGTGAGGATGAGCCAGCGATGAAGCCAAACACACTTGGCGTCCTGCTCGTCGGGAAGTAAAGCGAGTAGTCGTGAACGAATGGCCGGTGGAGGATTAGTGACCGCGCTCAATGTTGGAATCATCGGGACAGGATGGTGTGGAGGCATACGCGCCGAAGTCTGCGCCGCTAGCCCGTACGTGGGCGCTTTGCACCTGGCGGAAATTAAGGAGGCGCGACTCAGGGAAGTTGCAGACAAAACCAAGCCGGCCACGGTCACAACGGATTACCGAACGCTTCTCGAAAATCAGAATATCGACGCCATCATTATTTCCGCCACACCGGAAACCACACACTACCCAATGGCGAAGGAAAGTTTGCTGGCCGGCAAACATGTTTTTCTGGAAAAACCCATAGCCCTCGAACTTTCCGAGGCGGATGAATTGATCGACCTCTCCCACTCGAAGGGCTTGCTGTTCACCATTGGATATTCACAACGCTTCAATCCCAAGTTCGCTTATGTGAAGCGCTCGATCGATGATGGCACCATCGGCCAGCCCGTCAGTGCGTTAGTGAGCCGGCACATCACCCGCAACCTGGGCAATAAAATCGGTGGACGCATCAAGCTCTCTCCCGCTGCCATGGAAGCCACCCATGACATCGATTTTGTGCTCTGGTGTTTTGCGCCCAGGAGGCCGGTCCGCGTTTATGCCCAGGAAGTGCGGAAAATTATGCAACCCGTGCACGGCGTGCCCGATTGCGTATGGATTATTGTCACCCTGGACGACGGGTGCGCATTTACTATCGGTGCGGGCTGGGTCCTTCCTCCGGCGTATCCGAATTTTTCCTCCACCTGGATCGAGATGGTCGGAACCGAAGGCGCGATTATGGTGGATGACACTCATCGTGACGTCACCTTGAATACCATGAAGCGGGGGATCGAATTTCCTATCTCCACTATGCCCGGCGAAAAAGTAGCCCACGTCTATGCGGGACCGATGGAGGCGGAGACCATTCATTTTCTGGAGTGCGTCGCCCTTAACCGGCAGCCTCTGGTGACGCCTGAGCACGCGCGAATGGTGATGCAGGTTTATCAGGCGGCAGATAAGTCGGCGGAAGAAGGACGGCCGATCGACATCCTGCCCTCCGAGCTTCCATCCAGGCGGCCACTGCCACGGCAAGCTGATTCTATTAAAAGCGCCACGGCTGATCGCAGCTGACCATTTCTGAACCTGCCATAAAAAACAATGTTGCGCCTCGATCGCACGCGCATCCCGGAAAGCAACGTCGCCTTGGAGAACCCAACCTCCCCGCCCACTAAGACCCGCTGGTTAGTGCTTCTACTAATCAGCCTTATGTACATGATCACTTATATGGATCGCACGGGCATCTCAATAGCCGCGCCGGCGATGGCAAAGGAATTCAGGCTGAACCAGACCGCGCTGGGCATTGTATTCAGCGTGTTCTTATGGGCTTATGCTTTAGGGCAGATCCCGCTCGGATCGCTTGCAGACCGCTTGGGGCCGCGATTGGTTCTGCTTATCATCGTCCCCTCCTGGTCTTTCATGACGGCGATGACCGCCATCGCCGGCGGCATCGCGTCCCTCATCGTTATGCGTTTTGTTTTCGGGTTGGCGGAAGCCGGCGCCTTCCCCACGGCGACACGAGCGATGCAACTCTGGTTTCCCAAGGCCGAGCGCGGAATCGTGCATGGCGTTACACATAGTTTCAGCCGGTTTGCTGTCGCCATTGTTCCTTTCATTGCAGTCAGCATCATGGTCGCATTCGGCTGGCGCTGGATTTTTTATCTGTTTGGGGCCGCCGGCTTGCTGTGGTCGGTGGTGTTCTACTTCCTATACCGTAACCTTCCAGAAGAGCATCCCAAGGTCAACCGGGCTGAGTTAGCCCAGATTCGAGGCCGGGCGCCCGATGGCGCTATCAAGCCGGTTGAACTCCATCAACATCTTGCTCCGCCATGGAGAATCATCTTTCGCTCCGCCAACATGTGGTACATCGCCGCGGGATATTGCTGCTTTTACTATGGTACGTACTTTTTCATGACCTGGTTTCCCACCTACCTTCTCGAATACCGCCACTTGTCGCTAAAGGCGGTAGGGACGTTGGCGTCTCTTCCTCTTTTGGCCGGCATGGTAGGCGACATTGTGGGGGGAACTCTGACTGACAAGGTCTACAGAAAGACAGGCAAGCTCAAGTTTGCGCGCCGCATTGTGGCTGCGCCCGCCATGCTGGCCTCAGGGGTGTGCCTGATTCCCGCCGCGATGACGCACTCTGCCTGGATAGCGATCCTTTGCTTGACAGCTTCATTATTCTTCCTGGAATTAGTGATCAGCCCCGCCTGGGCGGTTCCCATGGATGTCGGCGGCGAATACAGCGGCACAGTCTCGGGTGTCATGAACATGGCGGGAAGTTTAGCCGCCTCGCTGTCTCCAATTATTTTTGGGGCGCTGGTTCAGCGGGGATTCTGGATTACCCCGTTCTTTATCACTGCGGGGGTCCTGCTCGCGGGCGCGCTGATTTGGACATTTCTTATCGATCCAGAACGATCGGTCGTTGGAGCTTGAGCCCGCGAATTCCCAGCAATGCCAAGGGAAGTCACCACCAGGGTCGGCGCTCAGGAATCGCGGGTTGTTCCAACAAGTGGAAGACAATCTGTCAGCTATGAGAATTCTGGAAAACGAAACCAAGATTCACGACGAAGCAGCTGACATTTCCGCTGAAAACAGCCCATAGGGTTCGTGCGAGTCTCCAAGAAACGCTGACACTGACCGCGTGTCTTGTTGACTCCAAACACACATAGGTATCTCTCCACGACATAACTCCTCAGCACGCTCACGGGTAGTACACCCGCTAGCCAGGATGGACGGTCTCGCCAAGAGGTCTCGCAATGCCCGTTCAGAGGTATATGAGATTACAAAACGCTCCGCGCGTCCATCTGGAGAACGGGCCTGGATTGCTGCGTAGAGCGCGCGAGATTCGTCAATCAGCGGTTTCATAGTCTCAATCCAGCTCGGAAAGGTTGAAGCAAGTTGCATACCAAACCTATTTCTACCGCGATCATCCGCGCCCCACATTCTTTGGAACTCAAATCTCGGATTCGACGGTAGTGGTCCAAATACAGTCGCCCTGTCAATCCACGGACAGAGCCCATACCAGCGGACAACGTGGGCAGATTCCTGACCAGAGGAATTTGTGGAAAGTCGGCTAATCGACCGCCAAAGACGGATAAGCGGGAGGACGGATTGAGTGAGGCTGGTCGGCGTTACTGCAGGAGAGCGTCTCCCATCGTGCCGCGCCCTCTTACATCCGCGACGCGTTGCGGGCCAGGCCGAGAAATCCCCAGCTTCTGCATCTTATGGATTAGCGTGGTCCGCTTTAATCCAAGTTTGGTAGCTGCGCCTTTCGGGCCACCGATTACCCAACCGACCGATTCAAGCGTGCGCAGAATCAGAATGCGTTCGGAGTCCCTTAGAGTAGTTGCTGCCTGCGAAGTGGTGACATCGCCAGTCCCGGCAGTGAGCAAAGGGTTGGGAAGAACGCCATCGTTGGAAAGGATCACGGCGCGCTCGATCAGGTTCTGCAGTTCGCGGACGTTGCCTGGCCACTGGTACGAGGTGAGCGCAGACATCGTTGTCGGAGGAATGTGCTCGATCTGGCGACTCATCCGGCGGCCATAGATGTCGACAAAGTGGGCCACGAGGGCCGGAATGTCTTCGCGACGTTCGCGCAAGGGCGGCAACAAAACCGGAAATACATTTAAACGGTAGTAGAGATCGCTGCGAAACTCACCCCGGTCCGCCATCTCTGTCAGATTACGATTTGTGGCAGCCACCAGCCGAACGTCCACCTGGTGAGTGCGAGCGCTGCCCAGGCGCTCGAACTCCTGCTCCTGAAGAACGCGCAGCAACTTCGGCTGCAACGCCGGCGGAATATCCCCGACTTCATCCAGGAAAAGCGTGCCTTTGTCGGCCAGTTCGAAACGTCCAATCTTTTGCGCGATGGCTCCGGTGAATGCGCCCTTCTCGTGACCGAAAAGTTCGCTCTCCAGCAAGTCCAGAGGAATGGCAGCGCAATTCAGCCGGATGAAGGGTCGTCCGCAGCGCGCACTGAGGTTATGAATCGCGTGCGCGATCAACTCCTTGCCGGTGCCGGTTTCCCCCTGGATAAGAACCGTGGAATCGGTGGGCGCAACCCGTTCTACTTGTTCGAGCACCGATTCCAGAGCAGGGCTATTGCCTATCACCTGCTCGAATCTACGCTCATAAGATGCTTGATCACTGAATCGTTGGATAGCTCCCACAGAGAACCTCCTGGCGCGCACGCGCTCTTTATCGGGCTCAATTCTCTAAAGCCGCCTGAACGCTTTCAAGCAGGACCTCATCATCAAACGGTTTGGCCAGGAACTCCACTGCGCCTGCTCTTAGTGCCTGCATCCGCATTTTTGTGTCGCCGTGTGCCGTAATGAAGATGGTCGGAATTCTGCAGTGTTCAGCGTTCAGCTTGGCCTGCAGTTCCAGACCGGACATTCCCGGCATTCGAATATCTGCGATCAGGCATGCAGTCTGCTGGTGCTGCCCGGACTTCAGGAAGTCTTCCGCGGACGCAAACGCTTGTGACGCCAATCCGACAGACTTCAGCATGCCCTGCAATGCACTGCGCATTAACTCATCGTCATCGACAATCGCCACTAGTTTTGCTTTCGTCTGAATAACCATACTTGTAAAGTATCTTTCTGCCACCGGCGGCGCAATCATCCTTTGGTATGAGGACTCTAATACTGGCCTGACGGACGGTGGAAGCGGCGGTGAATGTCATTCATCGGCCTGGTCTTTGATGGGGAGGGTGAGGTGAAAGCTGGTACCGCGCGATGGGTTACCGACAGCCCACAAGCGGCCGCCGTGCGATTCCACGATGGAGCGGCTGATCCGTAGTCCCATGCCAGTGCCCTGAGGTTTGGTAGTAAAAAAAGCATCGAAGATTTGCTCCGCTTGCTGCGGAGGTAGTCCCACCCCCGTATCGCTGACCGAGACCATAATTTGCTCGTTCTCTTGTGGCTCCGACTTGATGGTCAGGTCACGCGTCCCATCCACATCCCTCATTGCGTCTATGCTGTTAATCATGAGATTCATCAGCACCTGCTGCAATTGCACCCGATCGCCCGTGACGTGGGGAAGATCTGCTGCCAGGTCCATTCGGACCGATATGGAATATTGCGCTGCTTCACTGCGCAGGAAGACCACCATCTCCCGAATGACTTCGTTCACGTCAACCAGGTCTCGCTGCGGAACGCCCTTCTTGAAGAGCACGCGGATCCGGTTGATGATTTCTGCCGCGCGAGTGGCGTCTTTAATGGTTCTCGATGCAGCTTCGCGCGCCTCGTCCACAACAGGTGGATCGCGCATAAGCCATCGCAAGCAGGTATTTGCGTCGGTGACCGCGGCGGCGATTGGCTGATTCACTTCGTGCGCCAGGGAAGCGGTTAACTCTCCCATCGTGGTCATTCGGCTGACGCGGGCGAGATCCGAGTGCGCCTGACGCAAGTCCTCTTCAGCGCGGTTGCGAGACTCCTCGGCTCGCCGCTTCATCTCCATTAACCCAGTAGTCAGCAAAGTCGCTGCCAGGAAGACTGTGTATCGCAACAAGGGAGCCGGTTCGTGGGCTGGAGAAGGTATCCTCCACAGAAAGAAGTGTTCGTAGGCTATAGCGGACACAGCAACTGAAAAGAGGCCCGCCCCCAAGCCTCCGAAGAGACTACTCACCATGACGGCTAGAAGGAAACACGATGCAGGGGCATCTATAGGCCACGCCACCGCCAGCGCGATACCGCAGGAAATCGCCGCCAGACCGTAACGTTGAAGTTTGGAGAGCACTTTCATTCGCGAACAGTTCCTGAGGCCCTAGCTACTGTTTGTAGAAGCGGCTGCAGGTGTGCCTCGACTTCTGTGGGCAGGGTAAAGTGAAAGCTGGCATTGCGCGGTGAGTTGTTACCCGCCCACAATTGCCCGCGATGCCGATTTAACGACAAACCCGCGGATGCGAAGTCCCATGCTGGCGCGCTGAGGTTTGGTATCAGGTGATGAAGCCCTCGTAACTTTAGCCCGGTTTCAAGGCCATTATAATCAAGCGCCGCACGACTTGAATCGTTTTTGGCGACGTTGTCTGATACAGTCGCGTGATTCAAAGCTATGAGATCAGAATTGTGAGTTGTGTGCTATGAGATTCGTGGATATCAGACAACAGGCTCTGCGATCAACAAACGCAATACGGCAGTAAGTTTGTCGGTGCTCACGCACCTATCTGTCCATGATCGTGGACTTTCGATCTGGTCACCGCACAGCACCAGTACAGGAACCTTTGGACGAATTTCCCTCAGGGTCTGCACCACGTCAAAGCTCGCCTGTTTTCTCGCCCGGTGGTCGAGCATGACGGCATCAACTGAGTGCATAGCATAAAACAGGGCGACGCCTACCTTTAGGCTGTTTGTGCTCACCACCTCGCAGCCTGTTTCCTTTAGTCTGGCTAATACCGAATTACTACTCTTCGCTCGGTCGGATATGAAGAGAACGATGTTGTGCTGGGTCATTGTTTGGCTTCCTCTCTCGACATGGAGTGACCGGCGGCGCGCCTCCTGCCACGGCTTTCTTGCTGCGTCTCTGTCTCAAGGTGTTTAACCAAGTACTTCATCCGAATGCCACTGGCCAAGAACTCTGCGCCTTCGGACTTCATCGATGCGAGTGCGCCCTTGGCAGCGCTTCCGATTCGCGTGACTCCCCTGAGATCAACTACAAATTTGCGATCCGGGTGAGCGTGGCGGGTCTCCTCCCAATGGGAACTTAGATCCGAAATCCAAGGTTCGGTAAGGTATCCCTCAAGAATCAGCTTTTGTTCAGACCGAGTGTCGACTTTTGTGATTCTTAACATTGTGTCTCCCCTTGACAAGCACTGCTCAGGCGCAGCAAAGGTCGCTTCACGTTTGCAGAAGCAGCTTTCGCGAGCGGCCCAGGTTCTGCGAACCCGGGCCCTGCCGAGCGAATTACAGGTTGATGCTCAGTTGCCGGCTCTGGAAGCGTCAGAGTCTGGTACTGCCGTGTGGTTGGCCACGATAGTCTGCTGCTTGTCTTGTGCTAGTTCTTTTTCTTGCAGGCTCGGATACAGGAATTCATGCCCGGTTTCGCGGCCAGGATAGAACCACTTCAAGAGCGCATCCGGCTGTCCGGCTCCCTGTTCGGCTACTGCGACCACGACATCTCCGGTCGGCTCTCGACGCTCAGTTCCGATCGTCTGAAGAGTTGCATACAGGACAGTCCCGTCGGCATTAAAGACCTGAACAGTATTTAGATCAGAATCACGGTTGGCCAACTTGAATACGTAAGTTCCCTCGGGTAATACCTGCCCCGGAATCTGCATCGGCTCGCTGAAAGTGATTGTGGTGGCTTGGTCAAACTCGTCAGCATGAGCAGCGAGTTCGAAGAAGAGGGTAAAGGCAACTATCAGACCTACGGCAATGTAAGCTTTGTTGATTTTCATATCGATTCATCTCCTTAAAAGAATGTTGGTGTTTCTACCTCGCACTTGGCTAAGGCAAGATCGAGACCAAAGTCGGAACTGGTATGGGTTCCAGGTAAGTGGCTTATGAGGTGGAAGTTAAGGCGAGTAGTGAGGGCTAGCCAATCGCAGTGTCGGGCGTGTCGGAAGCGTCGGAGGCGTCGTTGGTGTCAGCGGGCGCTCCCCCGGACTGCAACACACTGTTGGGGACGATACCCAGCTTGTTCATTCGCGTGATGAACGTGGTACGTTTGAGTCCGAGGCGGTTGGCTGCGCCACTTGGTCCACCGATGCGCCCGTTTGTTTCTTTGAGCGCGCGGATGATTTGATCGCGATCAACCTCAGTCAGGATGCTGCGAACCGGCGCACGCCTCTTCGGTGTTAATCCCGTGCTGTTGCCGTCTGGCACAAGCATCGAACGGGGTTGCAGTTCCCCCACCGGGACTCTTAAGCTTTGCCCCGATGACAGGATGACGGCCCGCTCGATTACATTCTGCAATTCCCGGATGTTGCCGGGCCAGCGATATTGGCACAGAGCCTTCATTGTTTCAGAATGAACAGTCTCAAGCCGTTTGTTCATGCGCCGGGAAAACTCCTCGGCGAAGTGCCGGACCAAAAGCGGGATATCTTGAGGGCGCTCGCGTAACGGAGGAAGTTCAACCGGAAATACGTTCAAGCGAAAGAAAAGATCAGAGCGAAACTTCTGCTCTTGAACCATCGCAGCCAAGTCCCGATTGGTTGCCGCAATCAGACGTACGTCGGTCCGAATGGTGCGCGTGCCTCCCAACCGCTCAAACTCGCGTTCCTGAAGGACACGAAGAAGCTTGGGTTGCAGCTCAGGTGGAATCTCCCCGACTTCATCGAGGAATAGAGTGCCTTGGTTCGCGAGCTCCAACCGGCCGATGCGCTGGGCGATGGCGCCCGTGAACGCCCCTTTTTCATGGCCAAATAATTCGCTTTCGAGCAATCCCGCCGGGAGGGCGGCACAGTTCAGCTTCACAAAAGTTCCTTGACTGCGTGGGCTGAGGTTATGGATGGCGCGGGCGATTAGTTCTTTTCCCGTGCCGGTCTCGCCGAAAACAAGCACGGTCGAATTTGTCGGGGCCACGGTTTCCACGAGCTTCAGCACGCGTTGCAGCGCCGGGCTGGTACCCACGATCTCCTCGAAGTGAGCGTCGCTGCGAATCTCGTCCTCCAGATAGAGTTTTTCCTGGGTAAGTTTGTCCTTGAGGCCAGCGATCTCTCCGTAGGCCAGTGCGTTTTCTACGGCAATCGCCACCTGAGTTGCAACCTGCATCAGAAAGGAGACGTCATCCTCAGAGAAGGGAATTGCCTCCAGCCGGGAAAGTCCCAACACGCCCAGCACTCGAGTACGGCTAATTAAGGGCAGCCAACAGAAAGATTGCAGACCTTCCTTCTCGAAGTCCGCGTCTTCAACGGGAAGAGCTGCGGCTCCGACCACAAACGTCACAGGCTCCCCGGTGCCAAATGCACTGCGAGCAAGCGAGCCCGGCGGACGCAGGATTTCTTCCCGCAAAAATCCCTTCGCACCCGGGAAATTCAGAGCGAACAATTTCAGTTCCCCGGTTTCCGGTTCCGGTAAATTGACGCCGACCGAGTCGCACTGCATCAGGCGTCGAACGCTCGCGGAAATCTCACGAAGGAGGTTGCGGAGCTCCAAATTCGAGACAATGCTGTTGTTCAGGTCCAGAAGCAGCTTGAGCCGATCCTTCTCATGTCGCAGTTCTGCGTCGATGCACTGCAGTTCTTTGTTGGCCTCTGTTAGTTCGCCTGTTCGTTCCACCACGCACAGCTCTAGATGGTCGCGGGCTTCTGTCAGTAGTCGTTCTGCTCGGCGACGTGAAGCGCTAAACCAGCTCACGGCCGCGCCAAATATTCCGTAAATGACAAGGTAGGATTCCGAGGAAGAACCGAGGATTCTGACCGGAACAAAGAGATCGCTCATCGCCAAATAAGAAAGTAAGAGCGCGAGCAGCCCCGGCCCGGTCCCGGCGCACCAAAAAGTGATTGCAATTGCCATAAAGGAGAAGGAAGTGAACGGATGCGGCAAATCATGGTGGCGTAGGATCAGGGCAGTTCCGAGCGCTGCCGCGACCAGAGTCACAGCAGTTCCATAGCGGAGCACCACAGCCGATTCCGGTCGAACAGCGAACCTCGAAATATGCGAAGAAACCATACGTTAAGTCGTCGCGCGCTTCGAATCGACGATTGTGTCTGGAATGTGCACGCTGTGTTCCAATCAAGAGAAAGACTGGAAAGGCCAAACGGAGCAATTGATCCATCTAGTTAGAGACCTGGGATCATCGAGTTACCTGGACATCCACTTCCCTCAAAAGATGGCGGCCTCGAGACCGTCGAAATACTGACGCGCCATCGACCTGCCGACACTTGAGACTTCATAGCGTCCCATTGTTACCCAATAAAGCTTTGGAATGCCCGTGCTGGATGCGAGGGCAGGTTTGGAAACATGGATGCAATCAGTCGAGACGACGCAGTCGCCGAACCTTGGGCCAGCACGCCGAGGTCGCACCAGCGATCACCGCTCGGAAGCACTGTGAGGGTGAATCTGCTCGTGCTAGTTCCTGGGTCCAGCCCCCCTCAAACCTGTCCCGTGGGCCGATTGGATTGTAACCATCCCGAACCCAAGCACACTACGAACGTCAGCGCTGCCGCTCCCGGACGCACCTTTGAAGTACCTTGTCGCAATGTGTCAGTCAACATAGTCCTCGCTGTTCGCGCCAACTATCCCGTCCCTCCGGTACAAGGTGTCAATGGAGGCTTTCGGCCTACGCCGGACGACAACTTGGCCCCCGATTGACACCCCGCTTGGAAAGGGCCAAAATGAAGCCGCCCGCCTAGAGGAGGACTTCATGCAACGTCCCCGGATTCCCTCCAACCTTTCCGCGTCAGTCCATCAACGGCTCAACATGTATGCCCTTGCAGCTACTGCAAGCGGAGTCGGAATGCTCGCGCTGCCGCAAGCCATCGAGGCCAAGATTGTGTACACTCCCGCACATGTGGTTATCGGACGCAACAGCAAAATCGCTCTCGACCTTAACCACGACGGAAAGACTGATTTCAATTTCCAGGAGACTTTCATTACCACGACGAGCGTCGGGGAGGCCCATTCCCTGATTTTGTCGGCTTTGCCCGCCCGCAAAGCGAACCAGATCTGGGGTGTGAACCACCATGCCTCAGCTCTTCCTGCCGGCGTTCGAGTCGGACCCAAAGGCCGCTTCTCCTACGCTAAGAAAACCATGGCGGTAGACGTCTACCAGGACGGTACCGGAGGTAGCGGAACCTGCGGCGGTCTGTGGAATAACGTCAAGCGTCGCTATCTCGGTTTCAAGTTCAGCATTAACGGTAAGACCCATTTTGGATGGGCCCGCCTGAACGTCGCTTGCATCACAAAATACGGAAACCACCAAGTCAATGGCCTGTTGACCGGCTATGCTTACGAGACCGTCCCAAACAAGCCGATCATCACAGGAAAGACTGACGGCGCAAACCATATCGAACAACCGGTTCCCGCATCCCTCACATCACCTACACCCAAGCCAGCTACGCTCGGTTCACTGGCGATGGGTTCGCCTGGACTCTCCATCTGGCGGCGGAAGCAATCAATGGACGTTACGTACTAAACAGCTTTGCAGAAGGAAATCTATGAAACGCTCTCCTCGGTCCGGTAGAACAGCTCCTGACCTTTCCCAGTCATTCCATCAGCAGCTCAACATGTACGCTCTCGTGGCCAGCGCAGCTGGAGTGGGCATGCTCGCGTTGACGCCGTCTGCCGAAGCTGAGATCGTTTACACCCGCGCCCACACGAGCATTGTTCCGAATCAAACGATTCCTCTTGATCTGAACCACGACGGAATCACGGATTTCCGTTTCAAGGACATCCATTCCACAACTTCCAAGTACGGGTTCAGTCACATCGGGGCTCTCTCAGTTCTCCCAACTCGTCGAGCCAATGAAATACGGGGGTATTCCAAGTACAGCCGGCATTATGCCTCCGCGCTACAAGCCGGGGTTTCCGTCGGACCCAAGGGACCCTTTGCACTCGGGGTAGAAGTGATGGCCACCGTTTACAACGACTCGGGTGCGCATCGCGGCATCAGCAGCGTGTGCAATGGTCCCTGGTCCAACGCGGTGAATCGGTATCTTGGATTCAAGTTCCTCGTTCAAGGAAAAGTCCATTTCGGATGGGCCCGTTTGAATGTAACTTGTCCGGGGACGAACGTTGAAGCCACGCTGACCGGCTACGCTTACGAAACTATTCCCAACAAGGCCATCATCACGGGGAAGACAAAGAACGAGGAAGACATCGCTGTGCAGCCAGCTTCGCTCGGAGCATTAGCAGTGGGATCATCCGCGTTGTCCGAGCGGAGGCATGACCCAGGGGGCAGCAAATGAAACCTCAGACGACTCCGCTTTCCGAAGCACTCCAGCTAAGACTGAATGCCTATGCGCTCGCAGCGACCGCCGCCGGAGTGGGTATGCTGGCACTGGCGCAGCCCGCGGAAGGCAGAATCATCTATACACCAGCCCACCGCACCATCAAGACCCACGACGTTGTTCATCTCGATCTCAACCACGACCGGATCGAGGATTTCCTGATTTCAAACCACTCTTTCTGTACCACCGACATTTGCGGACGTACTCTCCGAGTGCTTCCGGCAGCGGGCGGCAATCAGGTCGTCGGAGCCAAAGGGATCGGCGGTCCTTTCTACGCCTACGCCCTAAAGCGTGGCGCGAAAATCGGCCCCACCCAGCCGTTCTCCGGCAAGTTGATGGCGGCATCCGGCACCGAATATGGAAGCGTCGGGCAGTGGTTCAACGTTTCGGATCGTTACCTGGGGTTGAAGTTTGCCATCAAGGGGAAGGTTCACTTCGGATGGGCGCGCCTCAGTGTGATCGTCGGCGGCGGCCACATTACTGCCGCATTGACGGGCTACGCCTACGAAACAATCCCGGACAAGCCAATCATCGCAGGAAAAACTCACGATGCAGACGCCCAGGCTGAACAGAATCCCGCCTCTATCGCTACTCCCGCTCCGCAACCCGCGTCGCTCGGCGCATTCGCAATGGGAGCGCCGGGATTGTCAATTTGGCGGCGGAATGAATTAGTCAGCGCGGCACAGTGAACCGAGGTGTGTAAGGAGGAAATCTATGAAACGCTCTTCCCATTCCGCTAAACCCGGTAGCCTGTCAGAATCGACCCGTCGCAGACTCGATGCCTGTGCATTTGCAGCCAGCGCGGCCGGGTCTGAATGTTAGCCTTGGCAGACTGCCTCAGCCGGGATTATTTACACCGCGGCACACATCAACATCACTCCTAATCACACGATTGGACTCGATCTGAATCATGACGGGATCAAGGACGTCACTTTCAAGAACGTTCTTCATACCTCCACTAACGCTACATCATTTCGCTCCGACCACCTTTCCATCATTCTCGCAAACGCGAATCAGGTTTGGGGGCGCAAAACGTCGGTTGGTTCTGATTTTGCACAGACATCACGACCTCTCCCTCGGCTGGGCCCGAGTTCGCCACCACTAGCTCCACTTCGACACGAGTCAAGCTCGGCAGAGAGGGAAGGTCTGCCGCACGTCGTTGAGCAAATTTGTCCACGCTTTGTCCCACAGCGCGATGTTTGCCTGGTCGGGCAGTGCCTGCGGCGCAAGTCGGTTGCGGTGAGCAGATCTCACGCGAATCGTCACCGCAAAAGTAAGTCGTTTCGCGTCATCCCGATTTTATGTATTGACAACAGGAATTTTGACCTGCGCTTCGCCTTCGAGAGCCGCCTGAAAAATGTAGACATAAGTGGGGCCGCCCGGGTTCTGTGGCCCTGCCAATTCGATGGTCTCGAGTCGGATCGCCGGACCAGATACCTGCGGGGTATCGTATTGCCTCGGGCCAACTATTCCGAGGGTTATCTCTATTTGTTGACCGACTTCCGCAGTCAATCGTTGTCCGTTGTTTGTGAAATTGAGGGACAAGGATTGTTGCCTCGAGGAGCTATCGCCCTTCTGAGCAAAGGCAATACCGCAGGAGACGCATGAGAGGCCTACCGCTACCAGCAATACAGATGATGGTGAGTTTGCCATGGACTCACCTCCTGCACACCAGCTACATACAATGAGAACTGAGGTGGCGCGATTTCTTGCCGAGAAAAGTGTCGAACGATCAATTCCAATGACGATATCCTAAGGGCTTAAGAAGGAAGGCCCCCTTTTCACTGAAGGGGGCCCAATCATCATACGGCCTTGGGGGAGGAAAGGTAGTCGCTAAGCCACGCCCCGAGCTTTGATCGGCGTCGCCATGTTGACGGAGGGCAGGCTGCTGTTCGATTCCTCGACAGTGCGTGCGGCCACCGGCTTCAGCCAGAATAAAGCCAAAAACGCAGCGATCAAGTCGCAAGCAATCATGGCCCAGAAGACCTTCGTCCAGGAACCAGTCTTTTCAAACAGCCAGGCAGCACCAACGCCAGCAAAAAAAGCACCGGCTCCTTTGGCCGTATAGACGATGCCATAGTTTGTAGTAGCCCAGGTCTTTCCAAACAGGTCGCCGGTGATGGAAGGGAACAGCGAGAAGATCTCGCCCCAGGCGAAGAAGCACAAACCCGAGAGCGCGATAAACCAGACCGGGCGGTTGATCAGTTGCAGCAGAGCAAATACTGCAATCGCTTCCAGAGTGAAAGCGACGAACATGGTATTTTCCCGGCCGATATGATCCGAGACCCATCCCCAGAAGGGCCTCGTCAGCCCGTTCAAATACCGGTCAACCGTGATTGCCATTACCAGAGCGGTCATGCCAAAGGCGACGACGACTTTATCCACGTGGTAGGTAACAGCCATTGGGTTCAGTTGAGCCGTAACTACCAAGCCGCCAAACGACAGCATGGTCATCATCAGGTAGATGACATAGAAGGATGGTTGGCGCAGCATCTGCCATGGAGTCATATCCACGGCCGAACTGCGCACGTGTTGCTTGATTTTGGCTTCCTTCTCCGTCCAGTTCGGAGGAGCCCAGCCTACGGGCGGACGAGCCAGGAAAAGAGCGGCAAACAGGACCACGATGCCCTGAATAATTCCCCAGACGATCAGGGTGTGCTGATAGCCGGAGGCTTTGATCATCTTGTCAATCGGAGCGACGGTGAGCGCCGTTCCAATACCGTAAGCGCCGGCGGTGAGACCGACACAAAGCCCGCGGTGGTCCGGAAACCATTTCAAGGCATTTCCGATGGTCCCGCCATAAACGATTCCCGCGCCGACGCCGCCCAAGCAGTACCAGAAGTACAAGCCGCGCAGAGTCTCGGCTTGACCTGCGTAAATCCAGCTCAGGCCGACCAAGATCGCGCCGAAACCCAGCATCAGGCGTGGTCCGATCCGGTCCACTAGGTATCCTTCGAATGGAACAAGCCAAGTTTCGAGGATGATGAAGAGACTGAATATCCCCTGAATTGCCGCCAGTGAAACATGCAGGTGGGCTTGCATGGGTTTGGTGAAAAGGGTCCAGGCGTATTGCAGGTTCGCGATGGCCATCATCGCGATAATGCCGGCAATCAACTGGATCCAACGATTGGGAATACGCGAAGGGTGAATCAGAGAGGCTGTAGATGCAGCCATAGTATTACCTCCGTGACGACGGCGCGCTAGGATTTAACAGCACACTGCCAAACCGCCAGTCCCCAATCTTGGCTGTGACTTTCTTCCTACCCTCAGAATTGCGAAGTCGACTTTGCCGTCCAACTGTTCTAACTCGATGGCGCGGCGTCGGCCTCCATTTCTGTCCGGAATGGGATCACCCCGGGGACTAGCCACTTTTCCCACATTTCATCGACCTTGCTTTGGAAATAATCGATATCATCTTTGGTAAAGTGCGCGAATCTTCCTTGCTTTAGTAAGTAGTCTCGTACCGGCTGCCGCGGGATTTTCTTGGACGCGATTTGCTGCGTTCGCCCAGTCAGTCTCAGCACGCCATCTTCAACTTCATAGAGCGGCCACACGCCTGTGTTCACAGCTAACTCGCCCATCTCGTGCGAGAGGTAAGGATCGTAATCCCAGCCCTTGGGACAGGGATCGAGCGAGTGAATAAAGGTGGGCCCCCCTATGGTCAGCGCTTTGCGCATGGCATTCATTCCCGCCAGGCCGTAAGACATGCAAATGGTAGCTACGTACCTGCAACTGGGATGCCCTGCGGCCATCATGCCCGCCATGTTTTTCTTCCAGCGGCGATGCATAATTCTCTTCACTCTGCCGGGCGTACTAAACGTGGTATTGGCGCCCCACGGTGTGCTGCCCGACAGCTGAATATCGGTGTTCGCGTAAGACTCGTTGTCATACATCAGGATGAGGCAGTTGTAGTCCGGATGAGTCAGCGTGGCTGAAATTCCGCCCACGCCCATGTCCGCTCCGCCGCCATCGCCGCAGAATGCTATCACATTAATCGGCTCCTGCTTCATCTTTCCTTTGCGCATCAGAGCCTTCAGAGCGGCAGAAGCTCCCAGCGCCGCGGATCCGCTGCTCCCCAGTTGGGTGTGCATCCAGGGAAGAACCCACGAAGTGCTGTAGTACGTGGTGTTCGCCACGTACATGCATCCCGTGCTGCCCAGAACGATCGTCCTGGGGCCGGCAGCCTTAGCCATCATCTTCATCAGTAGTGCCGACTCGCAGCCTTGGCAGGTTCTGTGACCCGAAGTGAAATACTCATCCAAGGGGACCTTCTTCACTGCCTTGAAGGGATCTAACTTCTGGGTCGGATCGATTTGTACATAAGTAGCCATAAATTCCTCATCCTCTCTAACGTCAAATGTCGCCCGAAACGGATTACTCTCGCAATCCGATCCATTGGGTTAAGGGCTGCGCTTTGCCATCGGCCGCATTGTAAACGGCGTCGGCCATCTTCTGTACATCGGGCACGGTAACTTCGCGTCCGCCGAGACCGCAAATAAAATCGACTACCGGTGGTTTCTTGCCCGGTCCCGGATACAGCGCATGGCGAACTTCGCCGGCCAACACGCCGCCGAGATAGGGCGAACCGAAGGAGTAGTCACGGTCGATGACCCCGACCGCCGCGAAGCGTTGTAGGGATTTTGCCAATTCTTCTGCCGCAAACGGACGGAACCAGCGCATGCGCACGAAACCTACTCGCTTTCCTTCTTTGCGCATCTGCCGGATCGCGACCTTCACCGAAATCGAAAGCGTTCCCATTCCCATGAGAACCACATCCGCGTCTTCGGTCATGTACTCTTCGAAGAATGGATTGCCGTAGGAGCGTCCAAAGATGCGCTCGAAATCGGCGTAGGCTTCCTTGATCACGGTGTAAGACCGCTCCATCGCCGCATAATTCTGCCGGCGAATTTCCATGACCCAGTCTTCGTTGCCCTGCGGTGCTACGGTGATGGGATTGTCAGGATGAAGCAGCAGGTCACCGCGATCGTAAGGGGGGAGGAATTCGTTCACCTGCTCTTGCGTTGGAATCTTCACCAGCGCCTGCGAGTGCGTCAAAAATGCACCATCGCAACTGATCGCGCAGGGCAAAAAGACACGACGGTCTTCCGCCACTCGATAAGCGATAAGAGCCGTGTCGAGCGCTTCCTGAGCGTTATCTACCCACACCAATTGCCAACCTAGATCGCGCACAGCCAGCGCGTCGTTGTGCTCAACGCCGAATGCGCCGGGATCATCCAACGCCCGGTTGCCCACCATTGCGATCATCGGAATACGCAGCGCTGGAGTTACGGTGAGCGCTTCCATGGCGTACATCCAGCCGACGCCGCTGGAGCCGCAGAATACGCGCGCGCCGCAGGCGGACGCGTGTTTCACGATTTCAAACTGCGAATGCTCACCTTCGGCGACGATATATTCGCAATCCATTTCGCCGTTGGCCACCAGCTTGCACACATACTGCATCACGGTGTCGTAGGGGCGGATTGGGTAGGCGGTGATGACATCCACGTCCGCCAGCTTGCAAGCGACGGCGATTGCCTCGCTGCCGGTGATTAGTGCTGTTTCGTCAGTCTTGCGCTGTTCCTCGATTACTGTTGCCACTGCCATGACGGACTCTCCTCGTAAAAGGGACGCTTTGACCCAGTTCTATTTTCCTTGCGCAATCTCGAGCATCTCGGGAACCTGCTCCTCATACTGTCCGAGATAGCGGAACCCGTGGGATCGCTCCGGATGCAATTTGATCTTCTCTTCCAGCCAAACCTTGTAACCCTCTTTGTCCTTGCGCCAGTCTTCCCACTGGCTGCTGTTGTCATGGAATTCCGTCTCATTGACCATAGTGACGCATTCTTTGACTGGGCAGACAGCTTCGCACACGCCGCATCCGCAGCAGGCTTGCATATTCGCGTCGTACAAGCCTTCCGGGGTTACGTCGAAGCAGGAGTCCGGGCACTGCAGCCAGCACAATGTGCATTTAATACAGGTATCGAAATTCACCACGGGCCGCATGGTTCGAGTACTGAATTTCTTGAAGGTGGGATTGCGATCGGGTTGAAATCCACCGCTGGCGTGGGACGTAGGGTCGTCCATTTTGTGTCCGGCTGGGATACTGGGAATGGCAATGCCTTCGCCCATTTCATGCCACTTGGGCAGATCAAACTTGTAAGGCACTTCCGGGTTGCCTTGGTTCGGCTGCACCGTGATGCTGGACGTACGCTCGTAAGACTTGGCCGCCGAAGTCGCCTTTAGTTCATCCTTCCACTCGTCGACAATCGCTTTTTGCACTGACTTCAGGCTGAACAGATCAGGAAGAATCTTGGCAATCGCTCCGAGAATACGCACATCCGTGTGATCGTCCTTGTACACCCACAAGCCTGAAAAGCTGACCGTGCCCTTAAGAATGGAAAGTTGATACGGATAATCCTTTCGGTGAGCCATCGCGACAATCGCGTCGGGACCTTCGCGGGAGGTCACGATGAGTGTGCCGCCGGGCTTCAGCAACCGGTTGACTGGCTGCAGGCCGTACCATGCCCACGACTCCACGCCCTTGCAAAGCGTGTCATCGACACAAATGGTGACATCGACTTCTTTGGGTTCGTACTTGGCCATTCCGTCCTGAAGGGTCTCTTCGTCGGTGGCCACAATCGCGAAGTTCTTCGCGGGAATGCCGTTGCGCTCCGGACTGTCGCCGTAGCGGCCAAAAGAAATGCCCGGCTTGCCTTCGTGATGAGCGGCCAGCACGATGGCGCGGCTGATTCTTCCAGCCATAGTCTTCTGAAAAATTCCTCGATAGATAATTTCGATCGCGAATAGCCGGCCCATGTGAACATCCTCCGTTGGTCAAAACTTGTTGAGTACGATTTCTTCGACGTCTTCAATGTGCCGCCGCATGGCGGACTTGGCAGCTTCCGCGTCGTGGCGTTTGATCGCGGCCAGGATCCGCCGGTGCCCGGCCAGCGACTTTTGCGCGCGCCCTTCCACTTGCAGCGAGCGTTCCCGCGTGTCGCGCAGCAGGTCCATGAGGGTGTCGAGCACTTTCAGCACGACGCTGTTCCCGGAAGCTAAAGCTACGCTGTAATGGAACTCCGCGTCTTCAGCGACCGCGGGCTCGCCCTCCTCTTGCTTTTCCGCTTGCCGTTGCAGAATCTCTTCCATCTCGGAAATTTCCTCGGCGGAAGCGTGGGTGGCGGCGCGGGCTGCGAGCGGCGGTTCCAGCATCTTGCGGAAATCCAGAAATTCGCTTACCAGTTCCTGGCGGCGCTTCCCTGCATCGGCAAAGGGATTGACGTCGGGGGAGATTTCACGAACAATCGTGCCCGCGCCTTGACGGGGCTCAACCAGGCCCATTAACTCCAGGCTACGAATAGCGTCTCGAATAGAGCTGCGGCTCACTCGCAGCATCTCCGCTAACTCGCGCTCCGAAGGCAGTTTGTCGCCTGGACGCAGTTTTTTCAGAATCAGACGCTCGATCTGCTTGGCGACTTCTTCGTAGACTTTGTTTCTTCGGACTAATTCGAAGTCAGATTTGACCGCTGTTCCCAACTGAAATCCTCCAAGTGGTCTGATAAGTGGACCAGCCGACGAACGGAGTATACGCCCGTTGTCAAGCCTCCGGCAAATATTTTTATTTTGTGGTGTCGTTAGCACATGACATGTCCGGTCGGTGAAGGTAGGAGATCATGCTGCAGCATGATCTTTTACACGAAGGCTTCGCGGATTACTTGACCGGCGGCGGGGCAAGCCGTCGCCCAAGGGGGTGCCGGTGGCCACGGCGAAACGGGCACTGGAGCTGTATCGCGAGCGCTACTTCGATTTGAACGTGCGGCACTTCCACGAGAAGCTCAGGGGCGAGCACGAGATTGAGCTCAGCTACAGCTGGGTCAAAGGAGTGTTGCAAGGAGCGGGGCTGATCGCGCGTGGACGCAAGCGCGGACAGCATCGCAAACGGCGGCCACGGCGGCCTTTGCCGGGCATGCCGCTGCACATCGATGGCAGTGAGCACCGCTGGTTTCAAGATGAGCGCTGGTACGACTTGCTGGTGATTTTGGACGATGCCAGCAGCGAGATCTACTACGCGCAACTGGTGGAAGAAGAATCCAGCACCACGGTGCTGGGCGGGTTGCGGGAAGTGATCGAGCGGAAAGGCGTGCTCTGCGCCTTGTACAGCGATCGCGCCGGAGCAAGCCGGGAACCCCATCCCCAAAAACAACCCCACAGCCGCTGTGAGGCCACAACCTTGAATCCAATACCGGACATTTCACTTGCTACAAAAAGCGGACATTTTAACTTGCTGACAACACGCGGAACCGGTAATTGCTGGGTGTTTTTATTGGGAAGGATGGTGCACTTCGATTTTGTCTCCGATTTCGATACTCATCAAGTCTTCGCCGACTTCCAGCGGTCCCGCATAAGTCTTGCGGGTGTGTGGAACCACATCGGGAACGTCGGGTGGCACGATGTGTGAGTAGACCGCGAGTTTTGGCTTCACCCGGGTAAAGATAATCCCAGCCTGCTCGGGAGTGGTGTGGTGCTCGATTATTTTTTTCCTTTGCTCCTGGGTGTCCGCGCTGACCGTGTCTCCGAAGGCCTCTGGGTCAATCACCTCGTGAATCAGAACGTCAGTCCCCTGAGCGAACTTAACCAGGTTTTCCGAAGGCCGGGTATCGCCTGACAATGTGACGGAGTGCCCTCCATAATCAACTCGGTAGCCGAACGCCGGTTTAATTTCGCCGTGATCCACCAGAAATGCCGTCACTTTGACGCCCGCGCGGTTGTACACAACGCCCTCTTCGATGTCGTTAGCAATTACCTCCGCGCCGGCGCCCGGCAGTTTTGTGTCGACGTCGCGGCGGATGTGGATATCGAAGGTGTAGGCCTCCCGCAGATGCTCCATCATCGCCTTGGTGCCCTCCGGACCCCATATCGGAAGCGGGGTGGCTCGGCCCATTACCCAGCCAGTCAGCCACAAGTCGGGAATTCCGACCGTGTGGTCCGAGTGCAAATGAGTGAGGAAGAGGGCAGTGATCGCAGAAAACGGAACGTTGAGCTGGTCGAGACGCTGAGCCGCGCCCCGTCCGCAATCGAAGATCAGCTTTTCATTGCCTGCTTCCACCAGAATACTCGGCCCGAAGCGAGACATAACTGGGCGCGGGTTGCCGGTACCCAAAAGCGTGACCCTGAACTCTTGCGCAGGTGCGCTGGAAATAAGAGCGGCCATCACCAGGGCAGCAAGGATCGGTTTCTGCCGAAGAAAACAGCGCCAGCGGCATATGCGGCTCAAGGCCTCAGGTTGTCGCATGGGAAGATTCCGGGGCGACGCTGGCGCTGTCCATGGCCTCGATGATGAAATCGGCAAACTCGGAGGTCCCTGCCTTCCCGCCTACGTCACGGGTTAATTTTTCTCGGTCGCGATAGACCTTTTCCAATGCATTGCGAATCTTGAGCGCCGCGTCGAATTCCCCGAGATGGCGCAGCATCAGCAGGGAAGAACGCAGAATGGCGGTTGGATTCGCCAGATTCTTGCCGGCGATATCCGGAGCCGAACCGTGGACCGCCTCGAAAATGGCGCAGTGATCGCCGAGGTTGGCGCTGGGGACGAATCCCAGTCCGCCCACAAACGCCGCGCACAGGTCGGAAATAATGTCGCCGTAAAGATTCTCCATCACCAGCATGTCGTACTGGTACGGATTCATCACCAGTTGCATGCAGGTGTTGTCCACGATGTGTTCGCCATAAATGATCTCGGGGTAATCCTTCGCGACGGTCCGGGCGCAACGCAGGAAAAGTCCGTCCGAGAGCTTCATGATATTGGCTTTATGAATGGCATGGATTTTTTTGCGGTTATTCTTGCGGGCATATTCGAAAGCGAAACGTGCGATCCGAGTGGAGGCCTTCTCGGTGATGACCTTTATGCTCTCGACCACTCCGGGGACAACTTCGTGTTCGATGCCGGAGTAGAGGCTCTCCGTGTTCTCGCGCACAATGATGAGGTCCACCGCGGGATAACGCGTGGGAATGTGGGGCAGATTGCGAATGGGGCGGAAGTTGGCATAGAGCTCGAACTTCTGCCGCAAAGCGACATTGATGCTGGCAAAGCCGCCGCCAATCGGAGTTGTAACCGGCCCTTTGAGTCCTACGTGGGTGCGCTCGATGGATTCCGTCAGCTCCTTGGGAATGTATTCTTTGTATTTCTCGAAGGCTTCAGCCCCGGCCATGAAGGTTTCCCACTCAAACTTGACGCCCGTGGCTTCGAGGATGCGGACGGTGGCTTGGGTTACTTCGGGGCCGATGCCGTCACCGGGGATAAGAGTTACTTTGTGTGCCATGTCTTTATAAGAGCAGCTATCGGCAAAAGGAACTAAACTGTACAGACGTTGCTCTGCAACGTCTCGGACTAGGGATAACCCCTGGCCTTTGTCATCCCGCGCAAAGCGAGGGATCTGGGTTTCCCCGCCCGCGCAAATCACTCACATTCCTCGCCTCGCTCGGAATGACAGCAACTAAATCTTGTCAGCCGTCTAAAACGTAGCAGAGCTACGTTTCTACAGGGGCGGTCAGCTTTTGCCCACGGGCTTGCTCCGAACTTCCGGCTCCTTCGTCTTGAGCAGGTCTTTCAACTCGGTCATGAACTCCTGTACATCCTTGAAGTCCAGATAAACCGAGGCGAAACGGACGTACGCCACTTTGTCGTAGCGGCGCAGGCGATTCATAATCAGCTCGCCGAGTTCGCTTGTTTTGCGCTCGCGCTCCGCCGATTCGATTACGAAACCCTCAGCCTCGTTCACGATCTGCTCTAACTTGCCGATGGGAACAGGACGCTTCTCGCAAGCTCTGAGCAGCCCGTTCAACACTTTCTGGCGATCGAATTTCTCGCGCCGGCCGTCTTTCTTGACCACCATGTAAGGGATTTCATCGATGCGCTCGTAGGTGGTGAAGCGCTTGCCGCACTTCAGGCATTCGCGGCGGCGGCGGATGGAATCGGCTTCTTTGCTCTCGCGCGAATCCACCACTTTGTCATTTGCGAACCCGCAGAAAGGACACTTCATGGCGCTTGCATCAGTAGTCCGAATGATTGTAGCAGGGACAAGAACTTCAGTTAGAGGTGCAGGTGCATCAGGCCGCGGGAGGTGAGGGTGCAAGTTCAGTCCGCGCCTCCTCCTGCACACTCTCTTCTGAGAGTTTCCGCAAAGAAAGGCGTTCTCGATGAGCCAGCAACAAACCACCAGGAACTACCGCGACGAAGGTAACCAGCCAGAGCGTGATCCCGCAACTGGCTGCCAGTTCTTGCTGTACCCGGAAGATGTGCTGCAGCGCGGATATCGTTCCTAGCTGTGAGCCTCCGCCGATTCCGGGCAACTGGATCAGCGATCCCACCATGCTGGATCCTATGAGGGGGAGGATTTTCGAAATAGTCATCTGTTGCAGGACGCTGCCATAGGCGTGCGTGACTTCCAGATATGCGAGGGCGATACAGGACCATATTCCCAGCGAAACGCCGACGATTTCAAAAAATGCCAGCGCATCATGGATGGTGTCCAGTCCGGAATGGAACTCGCGAACCTTCTGCGCAATGCGGTGCCCTAAGTTCGCCGCCAGGTGAGAAAAGCGCCGTTCCACCCAGGTCGACACGGCTTCTCCGAACTTCGCGACCAGCACTGCCCCTACGGATATGGCCACTGCCAGAACGAGGAATAGAAGGCCGAAGATTTCTACACCGTGATAGACATCTGGCGGGAGAAAATGCAGCGCGGTCCCGGGCAGAAAAATGGCAAAGACAAGCAGAACCGTAAAAGCGCAAATATCGAAAATCCGCTCTACCGCCCAAGCCGCCATCTGCGAGGAGAAGGTCAGATTTGTTCGGCGTGCGATCAAATAGGGACGAATCAATTCTCCCGGGCGTCCCAGCAACGCCATGCCAGTGAACCCGATTAGGGTGGGCGAAATAAGCCGGATGGCGGACACCTCCGAGCGCACCGGCCGCAGGAAGATCTTCCAACGCAGCGCCCGCAAGAAGTAGTGCAAATAGATCAGCGCGATAGCCTGAACAATATGGCGTGGGCTGAGTTGCTTCCATTGGCTCCAGAAGGTTGGCCAGTCAAAATCTTTCCAGGTTCGAAACTGCATGTAGATGAGGGCCGCGAGAATCGCCGCCACGACCGCGTACGCCACATAACGTTTTTTGTCCATTTACTCACAACATCCCGAACGGAACAGTCCAGCATAGAAATACTTCGAGCCTTGTCCCTCTTGAAAGGTAAATGACACAAGCGCGGGGGTCAACGCGGACTCGATACGGGTAGGGATAAATAAGAACCCAGGTCCCTCTCTTCGCTCGGGACGACAGGTCGTTGTTGCGAGGGTCAGATTCAGCGGGATGCTTGCTGGGTCGGATCCAGGACCGCCGCTTGCTTTACGGTCGGATGATGTGGCGCCGGGATCTTTTGGTAGCTGGCGGGTTTCACCGCAGCCGCTTTCCGCTCCGCCAGTTTCTTGCGATTGAAATCACGAATGATGCGCGCAACATAGGCCTGCGTTTCATAGTAGGGCGGAACTCCGTGGTATTGCTGCACGCGCTGCGGGCCGGCGTTGTAAGCGGCAAGAGCTTTGATCAGATCAAAGTTGTAGCGTTCCAGCAGTTCTCGGAGATATCGAGTGCCACCCTCCAGGTTGTCGCCTGGATCGAAAGAGTTGACCACCCCCAAGCGGGACGCAGTTTGCGGCATTAATTGCATCAGGCCCTGCGCTCCCTTAGGGGATACTGCTCTCGGATTGAATCCGCTCTCCGCGTGAACCACGCTGTTGATGAGGTCCGGATCCAGATGGTGCCGGCCACTCACGGCATTGATGGATTCAGTCATCGATGGTGAGCCATGGGTCGCCGCCGGGGTGGAGAGGTCTTGCTCAAAACGATCAATCTCGTCAGTGGGAACGTCCACATATCCGTCGCGGTCGGCACCCAAGTAGAGACGTGTCACCGACCCGATTACCTCGCGGCGCTGGTGGCGAATAGTGAAACCATTGCGCAACACGGCCTGGTCTGTCGCGGATGCGAATAACGACGCTCCGAGAAGACAGAGACCAAAAACGAGTTGAGCCGATAACTTCATATAAACAAAGAACGATCACATGGGACGAACTTGCAACCCTAAACTCCTACCCGCGCCCCCAGCACCTGTTCAATTGCAGCGGCGACTCCGTTCTGGTCATTGCCGAGGGTCACCGCCCAACCCCTTCCGCGCAACTCTTCCGATGCATTTCCCATGATAAATGGCAGCCCGGCGAAGGCAAGCATCTCAATATCGTTATAGTTATCACCAATGGCCATGACCTGTTCGCGTGGGATGCCGCGGTAATTGGCCCATCGCTCCAGGGCGTGACCCTTGGAACAGCCCTGATTCAGCACATCGACGATCGAGAGATCGCGCACCGGATATTCCGTACGCAGTACCGTAATATCTTTCTCCAGTCCACTCTGCGCCAGCATCCCCAACGCCTGATGCATGCGCTCGATCCGTCCGCAGAACATGGCCTGAACCGGATCGGTTGTCAGAGAGTTTTCCAGCGGGATGACAAAATCGATATATTGCAGGTTCTTCTCCAGCCAGCGTTGGATGCTCTCATTTAAATCGCGCATGTGCTCGAGCACGACGGCGCCTTTGTTCTCAATATCGAAAGTCAGGACCGTGTTTCCCCGAAAGTCCCGCATCGTGGTACAGAGCTTGCGGCAAGTTTCCGCGGGAAGCATATCGCGATGAAAAGTTCCGCCCGATAGAGAGCGGGTAATGGCGCCGTTCGAACTGATCAGCCAGAGATCGAAGCCAAGCTGCTGCGCGATCGGGAGGGCGAACATGTGCCGCCGCCCCGTCACCAGTATGACTTCGACCCCCTCCGCGTGGGCGCGGCGCAACCCCGCCAGGTCCGCTTCGGAGATTTGAAACTCTGGGTTGAGCAAGGTGCCGTCGATATCGGCAGCCAGCAGACGGATAGGAGGTCTCACCACCATGATTTTAGCATCCCGCTTCGAATCGAGGGCGGCCTCCCATCTAGGCTCGTTCACCATGCTATAGTCCGATCAAAGCATGGGATCTCTAATTTTCTTATTTTTTCCTTGGGGTCTGATTCTCCAGGCTGTGGCCATTGTCCACTTCATTCGCCGCCGCCCGGACGGCTATTGGCTGTGGATCATCATTTTCTTCGGCGGGTTGGGGGCGCTGATCTACATCGCCGCCGAGATCATCCCCGACGCCGGGCTGATGCGCCAGTCGTTTAAAGTCTTTCCCCGGCGCAGGAGGATTCACGAACTCGAGTCGGCGATTCTGGACAATCCTTCAGCCGGAAATTATGAGGAACTGGCCGATCTCTACCTGGAAGAGGGGAACTACGCCCGCGCCCGCCAGTGCTATGACAAGGCAATCTCTTCGCGCACCGACTCGCTCGATCCGTTTTACCGCCGCGGGATGGCAGCGACATTCATGGCTGACTTCACCGCCGCTGTGCCCGATCTTGAACGCGTGGTCTCGCAGGATCCCAAATACGACTTTCAGCGCGCCGCTGCACTGTTAGCCCACGCCTACGCCAATACGGGCCAGCCCGACAAAGCCAACGCCCTGTTCCAAGAGGTCACGAAAATCTCCACTTCATCGGAGACTTATTACAACTACGCCAGTTTGCTGGCTGCGCAACAGCGCAATGCCGAGGCTCGCGTCTGGGCGCAGCGCATTCTGGACAAGAAACCGACCATGCCTGGATACCTGCGCCGTCGTGAGCGGCCGTGGTTCCGCAAAGCAGCCGCTTTGCTGGGCCGCTTACCAAAGTCTATGTAGGCGCGGACGTCCGCGCCCCGTGCAACTCCAGCACTTTTTGGCGAAGTTCGGCAGAGCTGATTTTTCGCGAAGTTTCATTCCCGTCCTGCTTTGCTCAGGATGACAGCGTGAATTTATGTGTGGGGACGCAACCTGCTACGCAACGGACGGCTTCTCAGCCTCCGAGACTATCATCGGTTCAATGGGAACAGCCGGTGTTAGCAGCGGCCAACCTCGGCGCAGCACATAATCGAGCCACGCGCCAGCCATCTGTGAAGTGAATACGGCTGCGAGAACCAGGGTCGTGTAGAACGTCGGGCTGATGATTCCGGCATCAAATGCCACGCTGGCCAGCACGATCCCGGGTCCGCCCCTGGCATTGGTCGTAATCGCGAGATTGATCAAATCCAAACCGCGGAATCTGGCGCAACGCCCCGCCAGCGATACGGACAGAACTTTGACGATACAACTTCCAACGATGAAAGCGGCCGCCATCCGCAATGAGATGCCGTGAACTAAATCGAGTTTCAATCCTACAAGCGCGAAGTAAACAGGAATGAAGAATGCGAACGATAATTTTCCTATGGCGTCGAGCGCCTCGGAGAACAGTCTGCGCTTCTTGTGTACCACGGCGAAGCCGGCAAGAAAGGCGGCAAATACCAAGCTGACATTGAGGGCTCCGGCGACCACACAATATGCCAGCAGAACAGCAAGCGCGTAAGCTACCGGCGAGTGTTTGGCAATCACATTGAAGCGTGATCTGTTGATTCGCTTTACGATTGGAGGAACGATCGTCAGCCCCAGTCCGAAGAATCCGATGGTGGTGAGCAGATGATAGGACATTTGCCGTGGGTTGAGTACGGTCTTGCCAGCCAGCGCCGTTGCCACGGCCAGCGCCAGCCACAGTACGATATCTTCCAGCACAGCGACGCCGAGAACCAGTCGCGCGAAGCGCGTGTGCAATATCTTCAAGTCGGCAAAAATCTTCGAAACCACTGGCACTGATGTTACGGCGACCCCAACGGCAAGAATAATAATCAACGAGACGCGATTGCCGTTGGGTCCGGCGAGTGCAGGTCCGACCAGCCACGGGCCCAGTACCAGCCCGAGGATGAACGGTACGCCGGTGCCGACGATTGCGAGCCAGCCTACTTCGCGGCGCTCTTCCCGAGTAAATAGCTGCCGGGTTTCCGCGCCCGAGAGGAACATAAGCAGCAGCAAGCCGAGCCAGTAAACAAAATTTAAGATGTTCGCGTGTTGTTTCGTGGCTTCCATCAGCCCCGAAGCGAATGGCAATCGACCGACTAGAGAAGGGCCAAGTACGACGCCGGCCAGGATTTCGCCGACCACCTTGGGCTGCCGGAGCTTCATGAAAACGTAGCCGAGCAACTGCGCCGACCCGACAAGAAGTAGCAGTATGAAGAGAATTGAAGTCAGATCGGAGTTAGACACCTTTGCTCCCCCGCGCTTTAGATGCCGTCGGCCCGGGAGGGTTGGTCACTGGGACTTCAAAGCGGAGAGCGCGGCGGCGGCAGGAACGGTCTAAGCGGGCAGCGTCTGACCGCGCGTCTCCACCGCGAATGGAATCAGTAGCAGACCCAGGGCAAAAGCCAGCGAGGTCATCGCGACCGGGGTTCCTAGCGATCCGTAATGCCGGACGCCCGCTCCCACGAGAAACGTAATTCCAGCTCCGCCAAAACGCGCGAATGAAGTGGAAAAAGCGAAGGCGCTGGCGCGGCACTCCGTGGGATATTGCTCGGGCAGCCAGAGCGTATAGACAGCAAAGTTGGCTCCGCCTAATCCCAGAAAGAAGAGACAAACGAATAACCATGGAAGCGCCGTTGCTCCCATATAGAAGACCTTGCCGAAGGTGAGCGCAATGAACGCCATCATGAGAGTGAAGTAAATGCCGAGAGCCCCACGGCGTCCCACCTGTTCGGCAAGCCACGGCATCGCGAGGCAGCCAAGAATCGTTGCCAACGAAACCATCATGATGCCCCAGGACGCGAGTTGCGCTGCTTGTGGCGCTGCGCTGCCACCAGCTTCTGCGACCGCGGTGATCGCGGCAGGAACGTAAACGGTTCCGGCCCACAGACCGCAGATGGAAACGAGCATCAGCAAAGCATTCACGATGGTCCGGCGGCGCAAGACTGGCGAAAACAACGTCATAAACGGACGCCACACCGCCCACAATCGTATTACCCTTTCTTTGTTGGTCCAGGCAGCGGGCTCGGTAACCCCGTGACGAATCCAGGCCAGCAACAGCGCAGGCAACCCACCGACGATAAACATGGCACGCCAGCCCAAGCGGCTGCCAATGCTATAGTTCGCCAGCGCAGCCAGAAATATCCCGACGTAATATCCGGTATGCATCAGCCCCGCGCCCACGCGACGCCGATGCTCGGGCCACTCCTCTGCAACGAACGTCCCGCCCATCGCCCATTCTCCGCCAATGCCGATGCCTGCGAGCAGGCGAAGAATCGCGAGCTGCCACACGCCGGTGACGAACCCGCTTAGAAAAGTGAACGTCGAATACCAGAGGATGGTCAGCATGAGCGTGTGCACGCGCCCGAACTTGTCGCCAATCGGTCCCCACAGGAACGCAAGTCCCCACCCAATCAGGAACAGGGCAAACAGCAATCCTCCGTACAGTCCCACGTTGCCTTTGGTGGCTGCAATGCCGGAACGTGGCAGTAGTTCGCGCAGCGAGGGCACAAGGACAAGCGCATAAACAAAAGAATCCATGCCGTCCAGCGTCCAGCCGCCCCATGACGCCCAGAAGCCGCGAATCTGATTTCGTGTGAGAGATGTGGGTACTGCGGAGGCGGGACGATTCACTTCGTGCGCGGTTGCACGCGACATGACAGTGGGGAACTATATCAAAAACGTTCCCCGTCTCGGGAAATATGTTGAAGGCGGTTCGGAACCGTCCGCATCCCGCGCTAGGCCTTCGTGGACTTCAACCGTTGCTCGAGCGCTGCCACTTCGTCTTGTAGCCCTTTGGGCAAATGATCGCCGAACTTTGCGAAGTGTTCCTTGATCGACGGAATCTCTGCCAGCCAGCCTTCGATGTTGACGCTGAGTAGTTCGTCCACGTGAGCGCCCTTAATGTCGAGGCCGGTCGTGTCGAGATCGGCTACGTCGGGGATGCGTCCGATGGGCGTCTCTTTCGCATGCATTTTGCCGTCGCACCGTTCGAAGATCCACTTCAGCACGCGGCTGTTTTCGCCGTATCCCGGCCACAGAAACTTGCCATTGTTGTCTTGGCGAAACCAGTTCACGTAGAAAATCTTTGGCAGTTTGGACGCATTCGACCCGGCTCCGATCTTGAGCCAGTGCGCAAAGTAATCGCCCATGTGATAGCCGCAAAAGGGAAGCATCGCCATGGGATCGCGTCGCAGTTGACCCACTTTTCCGGTGATCGCGGCAGTGGTCTCGCTGCTGACGGTTGCGCCCAGAAACGTTCCATGCTGCCAGTTGAACGCCTCCGTGATCAGGGGAACAATTCCAGCGCGGCGTCCGCCGAACAGAATCGCATCGATGGGCACGCCCTTTGGATTCTCCCACTCGGGCGCAATGACAGGGCATTGTTTCGCAGCCGCGGTAAAGCGCGCATTCGGATGCGCGGCCTTCCGGCCCGAGTCCGGTGTCCACGACCGCCGCAGCCAGTCCACCAACTGGGCTGGCTTCTGCTGAGTCATGCCCTCCCACCATATATCGCCGTCAAGTGTCATCGCACAATTGGTAAAAATAGAATCGTGAGCGACCGTGAGCATGGCGTTGGCATTTGACTTCATGCTCGTTCCAGGTGCGACGCCGAAGAAACCAGCCTCGGGATTGATGGCATAGAGCCGGCCATCGGCGCCAAATTTCATCCAGGCAATGTCATCGCCGACGGTTTCCACCTTCCAACCCGGAATGGTTGGGATCATCATCGATAAATTCGTCTTGCCGCAAGCCGAAGGAAAAGCGCCGGTCATGTACTTCACTTGTCCGGACGGGCTGATGAGCTTCAGAATCAGCATGTGCTCGGCCATCCAACCTTCGTCCCGCGCCTGCACCGAGGCAATGCGCAGCGCGTGGCACTTTTTCCCCAGCAATGCGTTTCCGCCGTAGCCGGAACCGTACGACCAGATCTCCCGCGTCTCCGGAAAATGGCAGATAAACTTTTGCGAGCCGTTGCATGGCCATGCGGAATCCTGCTGGTTCGCGCTCAGCGGAGCCCCGATGGAATGCAAGCCGCGGACAAATTCACCGTTGTCGCCTAATACCTCCAATACCTGTTTGCCCAGCCGGGCCATCAAGTGCATGTTCGCCACCACATAAGGCGAATCGCTGATTTCAATCCCAATCTTGGCCATGGGCGAGCCGATCGCACCCATGCTGTAGGGAATCACGTACATGGTCCGGCCAGCCATCGAGCCCGCATAGAGCTGCGACAGCGTAGCTTTCATCTTCGCCGGGTCTTCCCAGTTGTTGGTCGGGCCGGCCTCTTCTTTGGTTCGCGAGCAGATGAAAGTTCGATCTTCGACCCGGGCAACATCCGCCGGATCCGACCGCACCAAAATGCTGTTCGGACGCTTCGCCGCATCCAGCGGGATCGCCGTGCCCGTAAGAATCATCAGCTGCAGCATCGCCTGATACTCCTCCGGCGAGCCATCGCACCAGTGAACCCGATCGGGTTTGCACATCTTCGCCACTTCTTCAACCCAGCGCTCCAGCTTGGCGTGCCTGGGTCCTCGAGCAGCAGTTTCAACTTCTATCGTGGTACTGGCCATAATAAATATCTCCCATAGAACAACTTGCGACGCAGGATGCATTGCCCAGCCTTGCGTCCCAGTTGGCAAACCCAAACTTGTTATTCTCTCGCACTTGAGAGTATTATTCCAGCTAATGATTGCCCGGTAGTGGGCTGTTTTGAAGTTTGGCCGGACGAAGAATCGGGAGCCTGGATCTTTTTCTTCTTGGGAGTAGGAGGTGCGGCGGACCCTGAAAGTAATGGAAGCGAACCCCACCCAAAGTTGTCGTCCAGAGCGCACCCCAACGCTGTCATCCCGAGCGCAGTAGCTGATTCGCGAAAGCGAATAAGCTACGGAGTCGAGGGACCTGCTTCCGCTAGCGCCACGATAACGCCGCCAGGCATTTCCACCACGCACAAATACGCGCAATTATGTGCTCTCCGCCGAGAAGGACGGCACCGCTGCACTCCCAAATCATGCCCTTCGAGGACAACTGCGAGTGGAACGCTCCAACTCATTCCAAGCGCAAATCCAAATCACAGACCAAAGATGGATGCCCCACCCTTTCCGCGTCTGTGCGGAACGGGAAGCGGGGGGAGTTTTGATTCACACGAGGTTTAAAGTGGGCCACTCATCCCGCGAAAACTAAGGGCGCGGAGATCTCCGCGCCCGGCTTTTAAGAGTGTGACGACCTGCTTTACTGTTGCGTGTCTAAGGACGGACGTCCTGCGTTGGGCCCTTGCGTGGTTTGAACCACGGTTAAAGACGCTTGCAAGGTGAAATTCAGCACGGTTTCCGAAGGCAGCTTAATTTGCTGGCCGTGAGTAACGGCTTGCGCCCCGGCTCCTAAACCGCCGCCTGCGACGGCTCCGATTGCAGCTCCTTTGCCGCCGCCCGCGAGGGCGCCGATGAGAGCGCCAATGCCTGCGCCGCCTCCTACCTTCTCAGCCGTGTTCTTACCACGCGAGCCGCCCTGCTTCTTGTATTGATCGGTTTGGATGCTGTAAGTCTTTCCAGCCGCCGAAATGCGATCGAGTTGAAGCACCAGGAGAGATTGTCCAGCGAACTTGCCGGCACTCTGCACGGTCACGACATGGCCTTCTACGTTATACCCGGCGGGAATCGCTGTGTCTCCATCTACGGTCAGCGGCGAATTCAGAGTCGCGTGGAAAGTTTGACCCTGAGTCGCAGTTTCGGAATCAAGCGCGTCCACCAAACGGATCGCCAAGGTCGTGCCCGATGGAATGGTCACTTTCTGAGGTGGCGGCGGAGGCGGCGCTGGTGCGGGCGCCACCGGAGCGGGCGTCGGCGCTGGCTCGGGTGCGGGCGCGGTTTGCGCTACCTCGGCCGGTGCGTCAGAAGAATCATCCCGGGTTTTGGATACCTTGCGGTGATGTCTTGCCGCCCGCGAAGGTTTCGACTGTTCTGCCGGCGGAGCCTGAGCTTCGAGTGGGGTTGACGTAGATGTCGCGACTTGCAAATTATTTACAACCTGTTTCACACCCGGTTCAGCAGACGCATAGCGTGCCGCGGCGTCGCGCTGCGCATTATTGTCCACTTCGCCAGAAAGCGTCACGCTTCCCTTGTCAGCCTGCACGATCAGTTGCTTGCCCTGCAGACCGGAATCGGTGTTCAGTTTGTTCTGGATGTCGGTGGCAATCTGAGCATCGGTCGGAGCCTTCGAGCAGCCGATCGTAATCGCCAAACTGGTGAGCAAAACGAACGCGTTGAGGTAAAGAGCTAGCCTCGCCTTCATAAATCACTCCTGGTGATGTAAATCCGGTATAAAGTTTAGATGCATGAAAGATAGAGTTTCCGCAAAAATTATTGCTGGAAACCATTCAGTCATTGCCGGTAAAGCTACGAGGATCAATTTCAGCCAATCGAGAAATCATTGAAAGCCCGCATGTTCCCGACGGTTTTCCGCAGCACTGGTTAACTTTGGTGCAGGAATTTGTAGTCGAGGATGCTGGCCGCGAGTCGTGTACTCTCACCCTTATCTGGCATAGGTTTTTCCGGCGCATCTTTGGTCCGAGTAATGCGGCCCTGGCAGAGTACGGTGCTGTTCTTCTGGCCAGATATTTCTTCCGGCATCTCGAAAACCATTTCCACGAGTGTATTGTCAGGAAAACGTTGCGGGCCTACCAGCAGCACACCGGACTGGCTGAGATTCGCGATTATACCTTCATACCAGCTGCCGAGATTTTTCACGCGATAACGTACGGGAGTATCGACCTTGAGGCGCCGGGCCCGAGGCACCCATGTTGGCTTGTGAGCACGGCTTCGGCTGCGACGGGTCGTGGTGTTCTCCGCCTCGCTCGCGGAGCGCTCGACGCGCTGAGTTCGCCGCATGGTCGTCCAGTCATAGCTGTATTCGACGGCGCACAGCAGGCAAACCTGGTAGTACTGGCCATCGGCGCCACGCCGGGGCCAGGAAAACTCGTGGGAGCAGCGGCCTAACATAATTACATCCAGGAACTTCTGAGGCATGGTCGTTTTCCGGAATAGGATCGCCGGAAGACTCATCATCTAACGGCGGCGTGATTTTGTGTAGGTTACTTTCGTGCAACGGCGAAACAGCACTGCTAAGTTACCGCGTGCCATGCGTTTGCATTTTGATCACGTGAAATTTGGGGGTGTCTGGGCGCAAGACTTCGACAATAACGGGAAGCCAACCGAGCCTGAAACGAGGGGACCGAACACCTTTGCGCCTGACCTTGCAGGGAGCTAATCAGATGGAAATACACCATTCTGCACCGATTCACCGGCGCTGACGGATGGGTGCCGCAGGCTAGCCTGATCTTCGACAAGGGCTACAAACATCTCTACGGCACGACGACGGAAGGCGGCCCCGGCAACTACGGCGTCGTGTTTGAAGTCACGCTGTGAGCCGACGAAAAGGAACTCCGCCCGGTCGGGCCGGAAACGAGACGGTGTCAAATGAGATTAGCCTCCGCAGCTCCCACGTTCTAGCGAAGCCTCGCGGTGCTTAGGAGTCGCGGGTGATGACACCTGGAAACGGCGTCGTACACCCACGAACTGTGGGGAAAAATTCTGAGCCACCGGCGAAGCGCGAGTATCATCAAACTAAAGCAGTGGGGCGGTGCGGGAGGAGTTGAGATGAAAAAATCCAGTCTGTTGAGAGGTCTTTGGGTTCTGGTTACAGCGGTTGTCCTGATCTGCACGCCCGAGTCGTCTTTCGCGGTGGGTGGCCACGGCGGGGGCGGCGGCGGCTTCCACGGTGGCGGCGGTGGTGGCTTCCATGGTGGTGGCTTCGGAGGGTCTCACGGAGGCTGGGGTGGAGGCGGCTGGCATGGCGGTTCTGGCTGGCATGGAGGCTGGGGTGGGTACGGTGGGCGTGGCTGGGGTTATCCAGGCTGGGGCCGCGGCTGGGGTTGGGGTTATCCCGGTTGGGGTTGGGGCGTTGGAATCGGCTTTGATTGGGGCTGGAGTTCCTATTGGCCGAGCTACCCGTATGCGTATGGCTATCCCTCTTATTACCCCAATTATCCTTATTACCCATACTATGGGTCGGACGCGTATGGGCCAGAGAGCCCGGATCGGTATAGCGGGGAGAACCGAGATCCGCGTGACAACTCGCGGCAGCAAAATTCGGCGTATCCAGGGCCGGAGAGATCGACTGGCGTAAACGACCAAATCCCCACGACGACGTTCGCGACCCACAAAGCGGCCGGAGATGACAGCTCTGCAAATTACTGGTTATCGAACTACCAGCTGCGTACGGTTCCGCGGCAAGAAGTGCGAAACGTAGTGCAAGCTTTGCTTGCCATGCCACCCGAGGCTCGGCGGCGGCAAATCGAATCTGGCCGATACCGAAGTTTTTCGCCAGAGGAACAGGAACTCCTGAACCAGGTAGGGCAGGTGTCGCTGCGTGAACCACAAAAGAATGCGGACGGAGCGCAGCCGGTGGTGTTGGGTCTTACCTCGCAATAGCTTTAGTGATTGAAAGGAAAGCGGAAACGACTCGACACTTCATACTGTGCCGTCCGTTGCCAGATGGACCGAAATCCGCGACGTGTGGCATCAAGGTTTTCAAATTCCATGCGACGTTAATCCGGACAACCCGCTGCGCGCCGGGCTGCATCTGCAGTCTGAAATCAAGGAGGGATGTGATGATACGAAGAGCAGGAACGCCAATCCTCACCCTAGTGGCAACCGCAGGTATTTTCATAGTCTTGGCGCAAGCGCAGACGCCAAACCCGAAGCAACCCGCGACCAAGGGCTCGACTATCGCCCGGCAGAGTGTGCCCGCGGAATATCAGGCCGGGATCGGGCAACTTAGAATCGCCAAGGGGTACCTGGAAAAGGCCGGAGACAAGTGGGGAGGGTATCGCGTAAAGGGCATCGCGTCGATTGACCAGACCTTCAAAGCGCTGGGAGCAAGTCCAGAGTCAACTCCCCAGGAAATGCAATCCGGCAATGTCGATGAGCCCGGCATGATGAACAGTGGCATATCCAGCTTGCAGGCCGCCCGGGCCGACATCGCAGGAGTCGGTAATGATTGGGGTGGCCGAAAGGAGAAAGCGATCGCGCTGATCGATCAGGCGCTTAATGATCTTCAAACAGGAATTAGCTGGGCCAAGGAGCACAAAACTTACTGAAGCGCGAATGCAACAGCTGGATTCATGAAGCTCCCGCAAGCAGCAGCAATTCTCTGCCATAGCGTGGGATCGATCATCGAAAGGATAGTCTTACCGACAGTTGAACTAGGGCGTGATCTCGAACACCGCAACGACGTAGTTACCGTTTATTCCAGTGGTCGTCCCGTATAGATTCCCGGCGGAATCAAAGATCACGCCGGCCTCTGGAGCGATTCCAGGACGAACGGCGAAAGCGTGTAGCACAGTCTCATTCCATTCGCCCTTCGAGTTTGGCGCCAGCTTGAAGACCGTGCCGCAGCCCCAGTTATAGCAGCGTTGGATGTTCCCTCCACCCGATGTCGTGCCATAAAGGTTTCCGGCCGTGTCGAACGCCAAGTTAGCCTGAGGCGTAGCTCCGTCGGTGCAACCCGTACGGGAACAAAAGGTGTACAGCACGCTCTCACTCCAAGTCCCGTTGTTCGGCGTTAGCTTGAAGACCACACCTGCACCGGGCGGCGCCCCCCACTCCGACGTCGTGCCGTACAGATTCCCAGCCTTGTCGAAGATCACCCCGTCGTAAGGAAAACCCCCATCGTAGCAGTCGGCAAGCGAGCAGAAGCTGTACAGCACGCTTTCACTCCAACTCCCGTCTCTATTCGGCGTCAGTTGGAAGACCGTGCCATAGTTGTTGGCGCCACCATAGTAGGTTGTGCCGTAGAGATTGCCCGCTGTGTCGATTGCCAAGTTGGCGTAAGGCGTCTCCCCGTCGGAACATTTTGAGTGGGAACAGAAGGTGTACAACACACTCTCGCTCCAACTCCCATCCTTGTTTGGCGATAACTTGAAGACTGTACCTGCATACGACTGGCCGCCATCACTAAACGGCGTTGTCCCGTACAAATCGCCTGATTGGTCGAAGATCAGGCTAGCGGTCGGAGCCCATCCATCCTGACTGCGAGCGAAGCTGTGGAGCACACTCTCGCGCCACCCGCCGCGCGTTGTCGGGGTCAGCTTGAAGACCGTTCCTCCACCGGAAGCTCCGCCCAAGTAGGTCGTGCCGTAGAGATTTCCGGCACTGTCGAAGACTAAGCCAGCCGCGGGGAACTGTCCGTCGTAGCCGCCAAAGTTGTGGATTGCACTCTCTTTCCAACTCCCGTCCGCGGTTCGTGTGAGTTTGAAGACCTGCCCTTCGTTGTACTTGCCGCCGTACATTGTGGTGCCAAAGAGATCGCCCGCCGCGTCCAAGACAAGCCCACCCTCCTCAGAGGTGGGGCGCTCCGGTTGGAACGCATGCAGGACTTTGTATTTACCTTGAGCCCAGGCACTCGATGCAAGCAGCAGAATGGCCAAAAACGCAAGTGCCAGCAAACGTGCCCGCGTTATAAGCTTCATCCGCTCCTCCTACGGCTCTAGTGGAAATGCGATTCGTCTCCGGAATCTGATTGGGCGACAAGTATTGTACCCCTTTTTCAAGTCACCAAACTGACAGATCTGCGCAATCCGATGGCGTAGCTGCGCTGCGGCAACGAACTTCTGAAAACAGGCGTTTAGACGTCTTGACCCTTCATCAATGAGTGTAAGGACGATTTTGGAATAGTTAAGCAGCGGCTGCGGCGGCCCGTGTCGTGACTGCTTGCTCGGAGACGGCACGATGAAGGCTACACCAATCAGGCTACTCTCCGGTAAATCCGAGTCGTTGCGTTATGGGAAATGTTTTGCGTTCCGCGATGATACGTGTAATCCTTCACAGCGGAGAAAACACCGTGTGTTTCTCAGCTGCAGCAAACTTTGTGGGTAGTGGAGTTCTGGGCGCGGTGGGCGTCCTTACATTTACGAAGGTGAAGCACAGGCGGGAACTGCTTTTCGCGGCGCTACCCACGCTATTCGCGGTTCATCAGTTTATCGAGGGATTCGTCTGGCTGGGATTGGATGGGATTCTTTCGCCTGCGGTGGCGCATGACATGGGTGCCGCGTTCATGCTTTATGCGCAGGGGCTCCTGCCTTTTCTGCTGCCGCTAAGCGTGCTGCTGTTCGAGCCTGACATGAACAGTCGCAAGCGCATGCTGCCGTTCCTGGTGCTCGGCGGAGCAACCACGCTTTACATATTATGGGCTCTGACCGCATTCCCCACGCAGGTGTACATCAGGGGAAACAGTATCGTCTACATCAATCAGGCGACCAACAATATAGCGGTTGCGGTGCTGTACGTGATTGCAACCTGCGGTTCGCTGTTTTTCTCGAAGATCAGAATGATGGTGATCTTCGGCGTGGCAAACCTGGCGATTCTCCTGCTGGTAATGGAGTTCAAGCGGTACGCGTTCACCTCGCTGTGGTGCGCGTACGCGGCAGTTGCAAGCGTGATCATCCTCGCCTACTTCTGGAGAAGCCACGCAGAACGTCCATTCGTCTACGCTTAGCGAGGCAATTTAGCTGGCATCAGAAGTCAACGAGTGAAATTGCGATATATCGCGGCCACATGAAGTCGGACTCCGGGCATTCCGTCAATTTGGTGCGTTAAGCAGCTTGAGGTGGGCGTCAGAACCCATCGCTGCTGTTGGTTTCACGCGCCAAGCCGGAATTGCCGAGGCTCCAGTCGCTAAGTGTCCGAGGGTCGCGTCATCCTTGCCGTGCTCCCGACCGGCGATGATTGGCTTGTTCGGGATGGTTTCATAGGCATAGCCAGTCAAGGTGACTTGGAAGGCGGGGTAGTTCAGGGGGTTCACTACCACATTGAAGCGTAGCCAGCCATAGTGAGCTTGTTTCTTGAAATAGAATCTCAGTCCCATATAGCGATTCTTAACCCCTTTTCCGCCGTTCGCCCACGGGCCTGTAAACGCTGTGGTGTTGTTACACCAATTCGGTCTCCTAACGGCCATGTTGCCAAAACTATTGTTCGCTGCCCCGATACGGACTCCGGCAGGCAGCGCCGAAACGAACCGCCAATTAGTTCCTTTTCCCACGACCGCGTCGCGGGCGCCATAGCGAGATGCTAACGCGGTCACCCCTGGGCCAGAGCTGAAACCGCAACTGGTTGCGTTCGTCTCTCCTCCATTGTTCACCCTAAGGTCAGTCTGCCCGTCGTGGTTGAGATCCAGATGACAAAGCTTAGAACAATCCACGTGAGCTGGCGTGTAAACAATCCTGGCGTCGGCGGGTTGCGTCAACGCAAGTATTCCTACTCCCGCTGCGCCCGCAACAAGCGCATAAGAATTGAGCAGTTGATGGAGCGATTCGGAAAGTTGCAAGGGTACTCTGGCGGGCCGTTTCATATTCCCTCCAAACGGGCAAACTATTATGATCCTGTACCGAGTGCCCGTCAACGCACATTTCAGACACTACCGACGTTCCCCACTGGATCAGATCCGGACAGTTTTTTTAGTTGACGAAATCAGACATGGGTGTTGAAACAGTCACTGCGGTTAGCGATCGGGATGCCGGCAGAAGCATGTGGAGTGGGATTGGTGCAGGGCAACCACCTGTCGGTCGACGGCAGTTTCGTGGAAGCCAATGCAGCGAAGGCGAGCCGCATTCCGCGGCAGCAGTTGTTTATTCGAGCCGTGCTCGCCCATGTATCGTAAGTCTCCTTTTTCAGTGAGGCAAAGGAGGTAAAGTGGTAGGGAGTGCGACTGAATGGCGAAAGGTGTTACGTCCGCAAGAGTACGCGTCATCAACCTCGAAGAGGGATTTCCCACTCGCGATCAAGCTTATCAAAAGCTGGAGACGGCGCTGGCCCGGGCGCGAAAGGACAGCATTGCGGTACTGAAAGTGATTCATGGTTATGGCTCGACCGGTGCCGGCGGCGTGTTGCGGTTCGCCATTCGGGGCTTCTTGCGTCAGCGAAAAGAGAAGGGCGAGATTGCGGCGTTTGTGAACGGAGAGAGTTGGTCCAGCTTCGACGAGCGGAGCAAGTTGCTGTTTGCGAAGGTTCCGGAGTTGGTGCTGGACAGCGATCTCGGCCGCGGCAACAAGGGAATCACGTTAGTCCTGCTGTGATTCTTTTGATGCGGCAGAGGTGGCATGTATGATCAGCGCGTGAAGGATGGGGTCGAAATCGACGTCACCGCTTTCGTTTTGGCAGGAGGCAAAAGCTCTCGCATGGGGAGCGATAAGGCCTTTCTCCATTTAGGAGCTGAAACTCTTCTCTCTCACGCATTGAGCGTGGCGGGTGCTGCCGCAGCAGAAGTGCGTATTGTCGGCGATGCAAAGAAGTTTGCAGCCTTTGGCCGGGTGGTTGAAGATGTGTATCGCGGCCGGGGACCGCTGGGCGGAATTCATGCGGCGCTTTCGAGTTCGACGACGGACCTGAATCTGCTCCTGGCGGTCGATTTGCCTTTCGTCACAGCAAACTTTATCGAGTACTTACTATCTCGCGCCCGGGAATCAGGTGCAATAGTTACGCTGCCGCGCGCGGGAGGAGGCTTGCAACCCCTTTGCGCGGTTTACCTGCGCTCATTTGCAGAAGTAGCGGAGCAGTCCTTGCGAGCTGGGAAAAACAAGATCGACTTGCTATTCGCAACAGTGGGAACTCGCGTGATTGAGGAAGACGAGTTGGTGAGGGCTGGCTTCTCGGTTGGGATGTTCCGGAATCTGAATACACCGCACGAACTGGATCAGGCAAGGAGTATGTGTTTTTGAAAGCAAGGTTGACCTCCACGCATATCGTCTATCATCGGACTGGAGGAAACTAATAGACTTCACATGGCCAGCAACGGACAAGCGGGGCCGTATATCGAGTTCAAGGACGTCTCGAAGACCTTTGGCGAGCACCGGGTCCTCGATCATGTGAGCTTTGACGTCATAGCGGGCGAGACGGTATGCATCCTGGGACGCAGCGGCGTGGGCAAATCCGTGACCCTGCAAAACATAATGGGTTTCCTCAAGCCCGACTCAGGCCGGGTGATCGTGGCTTGCGAAGACATTACTGACTATGCTGAGCCAGACCTGCAGCGCATTCGGAAGAAAATCACCATGGTGTTCCAGAACGGAGCGTTGTTCGACTCGCTTACGGTAGGTGAGAACATTGCATTCCCGCTGCGCGAGCGTCGCGACCTCCAGGAAGAGCAGATCTTTCAAATCGTGGATGGATTGCTGGAGATGGTTGGCGTGAAGGAAATGCGCGACCAGTTGCCCTCGGATTTATCCACAGGAATGAAGCGGTCGGTGGCCATTGCACGAGCCCTGGCTGCCCAACCGGAGTGTGTTCTTTATGATGAGCCGACGACGATGGTGGATCCTCTGATGGCGCAATTGCTCGGCGATTTGATCAAGCGGCTCAAGACCCAGTTGCACTTGACCAGCGTGGTTGTAACTCACGACATGCGCCTGGCCCAAAAACTGGCGAACCGGATCGTGTTTCTGCACGAGGCCAGGGTACTTTTTTTCGGTACCTATCCCGAGATGGAGAAATGCAACGAGCCCATTGTGCAGGAGTTCCTGGAACTGGATAAACCGGGCTTGCCAGTGTTGGCGAAATGAGGCGCTGGGTGCCTCTCTTCTAAAATCCTGCCTGCACCAGTCGCTCGATAGTGATAGAACTGTTCGACGAATCACCTCGCATCATCTTCGCCACATACTTTGCGATCATGTCCACTTCGAGGTTGACCGGGTCGCCGCGCTTAAGGGATTTCAGATTGGTGATCTCCGTGGTGTGCGGAATAATGGCGACCGTCACATCAGTCCCTTCCACCTTCGCAACTGTGAGGCTGATGCCTTCAATCGAGAGTGAGCCTTTGAAGATGACGTAGCGCGCCAGTTCTCGCGGGATCTCGATGCCCAACCAGAAGTTGTCAGTGCCTGGGATTTCGTCGAGGGCGACGAACTTGCCGGTGCCGTCGACATGGCCTTGCACGATGTGTCCGCCGAAACGGCCATCGGCGCGCATGGGGAGTTCGAGATTCACCAGCGCGCCAGGTTTGATGCGGGAAAACGAAGTGCGGTTCCAGGTTTCCTCGGCCAAATCCGCGCCAAACGATGCGGGTGTAATCTCGACTGCTGTGAGGCAGACGCCGCTTACCGCGATACTATCGCCTTTTTTCAGTTCCTTGACCAGATGCGAAGCGGAAACGGTGAGACGGCGGTTGTCGTTGTTCTTGGTGATACTGCTGACGCGTCCAACTTCTTCGATGATGCCGGTGAACATGAGGCCTCCTTTGTTTCACCACAGGGGCACAGAGACACAGAGGGAATCGAATACGTTAATCTTATTTCTTGGGTGGTTCGCCTTCTTGTCTTCTCTGTGTCTCTGTGCCCCTGTGGTGAAATGCCCTTCAACTTGTATACGGATCTGTCAGATATCCTTCGATTGCGAAATCTTCGCCGAAATGGTGCAGTCGTGTGGATTTTACGCACGCCGCATCGCCCATGCCTGGGAATCCAGTTCCTGCCGCGAGCGGAACGGAGGCGGTGCCTGCGAGAATTCTGGGCGCGTAATACAGGAAAACTTTGTCGACGATACGCGCGGAGAGCGCAGCCCAGTTGACCATGGCGCCGCCTTCGATCATCAGACTGGTGATCTCCAGTTCACCAAGGCAGCGGACGACAGCGGTCACATCGGGGTGGCCGTCCGAGGTGGCCGAGGGCAACTGCTCCACGCGAACGCCAAGCTTCAGTAGTTGCTTTTTCTTTCTCTCTTCGGCGAACGAGCACAGCACTAGAACATCGTCATGCGCGGTTTTCGCTAAGCGGGAGTCTGGGGGCAGGCGCAGACGAGAATCGAGAACCACGCGCAGAAGCGGGCGACGGCGAGTACGGCCACTGCGATCGGTGAGTAGCGGGTCATCGGCAATTACGGTACCAACCCCGACCAGAATCGCATCATTCTGGTGACGAAGTTGCTGGACATGAGCGCGTGCGGATTCGCCAGTGATCCAGGCGGCATGAGTTCCTGCCGCCCGGGCTGCGGGATTCGGCGATTGGTTTGGAGGCGGCGCGATTTTGCCGTCGAGCGTCATCGCCGCCTTCAGCGTGACGAACGGAATATGATGACGAATATATTTGGCGAAGGCCTCGTTTAGCGTTTTTGCTTGTTCTTCGAGTAGGCCGGAGGAAACATTAATCCCAGCACTGCGAAGCCTGCCAAATCCCTGACCGCTAACGAGTGGATTCGGATCCTGCATGCACGCAACCACCCGGATGATCCCGGCAGCGATCAATGCATCGGCGCAAGGAGGAGTTCGGCCTTGATGGCAGCAGGGTTCCAGGTTGATATAGAGGGTTGCGCCGCGAGCTTTTTCTCCGGCTTGTTCGATGGCGAGGATTTCCGCATGCTTCAGGCCCTCGTAGGTGTGGCTGCCCGTGCCAACAATTGCACCGTTCGCGTCCACAATAACGGCGCCGACGCATGGATTGGGCGAGGTCAAACCGATGCCTTGCGCGGCCAAGTCGAGCGCTTGGCGCAGAAAGCTTTCGTCAATGTTGTGATCGGGCATTTTATGTCTTTCCCACAGAGTCACAGAGTCAGGCGACGATTAGGCTATCAGGGCTATTTTCAGTCGAGCTGAGATAGGTCTTCGCGTGGGAAGACCACCTTCTCTGCGCCTCTGTGGTGAGAAAACCTATGCGAACAATGAATCCACAAAATCTTTCGCATTGAAGGGCAGTAGATCCCCCGCCTTTTCGCCGACGCCAACGTAGCGGACGGGCAGACCCAGCTCTCGAGAAATAGCAACCACCACTCCGCCCTTTGCGGTGCCATCAAGCTTGGTGAGTACGATTCCGGTCACGCCGGCTGCTTCCGCGAACTGGCGCGCTTGTTGCAAGCCGTTCTGCCCAGTCGTGGCATCCATAACCAGCAAGGTTTCGTGGGGCGCGCCGGGAATAATCCGTTGTGCCGTGCGCCGCATTTTTTCCAGTTCCGCCATGAGGTTGGTCTTGGTGTGAAGGCGTCCGGCAGTGTCCACGATAACGTAATCGCTGTGGCGCGCGGAGGCCGCTTGCAGAGCGTCGTAGAGCACCGCCGAAGGATCGCCGCCAGGTTTGGTTCGGATGACTTCGGTTCCGGTGCGTTGTCCCCAAATTTCCAGCTGCTCGATGGCTGCGGCACGAAAAGTGTCGGCTGCGCACATCAACACGCTCTTGCCTTGCGAACGAAAAACCTGCGACAGCTTCCCAATTGTTGTGGTCTTACCTGTTCCATTCACGCCGACCACGAGGATGACCTCGGGTGTGCCGTCAACTTTCTCGACGGGACGCGTATTTGCGGCATTCAGGATGCTGAGCAATTCCTCTTTTAATAAGCGCTTGAGTTCGTCGGCGTTTCGAATCTGCTTTCGATCTGCTTTTTCTCGAAGTTTATCGAGGACTTCATGAGTGGTGGTGTTGCCCAGGTCGGCGCCGATCAGCGTAGCTTCGAGATCGTCCAGGGTCGCGCGGTCAATTTCCTTGCCGATGGAAATGACCTCCTCGATGCGCTGGCTGAGGTTTTCGCGAGTCCGCGTCACCGCCTCTTTCATACGATCGAAGAGTCCTGGCTTTTGCTGCTCGTCAAGGCTGCCAAAAAGGGTCTGAATCATAAATGTCGGGCTTCGCGCGCCAAATTCAATTATAGCGGCAGGTCGAGGTTTCGACGGGAAGCAGGTGTTTTTGCGAAGAGGCTGGAACGGTAGCGCAGACCACAGCAACTGTTTATACGGGAGCTTCAGAGACGGCGGGTATTGCGACGTTCGTGGCGACGGGCATAGCGGTCGGAAGCGGCGGTGCGGGTAGGGGTTGTAGCCGCGCTATGCGAATTTCGCCGCGGTGGTAAATCGCGGTAATAGCCGCGGCTGCGGTTGGATCAAGGCGCTTTCCCGAAAGGTTATGAATGATCTTCAATGCGTCTATGGGGTCGTGCGCATGTTGATAGGGACGGTTGGTGGTGAGCGCATCGAAGGTATCCGCGACCGCGATGATACGAGGAAGAAGCGGAATTTCGTCTCCCTTCAGCCCGTGCGGGTAACCGCGGCCGTCGAGCGATTCATGGTGCAGCTCGATTCCGGGAATCATATCTTTCAGTTGCGCTACGGGACGCAGAATGGTGGCGCCCTTGGTGGTATGCGTTTTCATGATCTCAAACTCTTCGGGAGTAAGAGCGCCCGGCTTTTTCAGGATGCGGTCCTCGATCCCAATTTTGCCGACATCGTGCAGTTGGGCCGAGATGCGAACAGTTTCCAGGAAATCGTCCGATACGCCCATTTCTTTGCCAATCATCAGGGAATAACGGGTGACGCGGTCGGAGTGGCCGCGAGTATAAGGATCTTTTTCGTCGACCGCGCCGGCGAGCATCTGAATCGAGCCCATGAACAAGTCGCGGTTCTCGTTGGCAGCGCGTTTGAGATCGAGCACGAAATGCTCGAGCTCTTCGGACATGACATTGAACATTTCTGCCAGTTCGCCAATTTCGGTGCGGCTCTTGACATGGACGCGCTGGGAGAAATCCCCGCTCGCAATAGCCCGGCTGAAATGGGTGAGCACTTGCAACGGATTCGTAATACGCCGAGCGGCGAAAATACTGATACCGATACTAAGAGCGATGGCCATCAAGGCCAGAATTCGCGCATTGCGTTGCATCTCATACACACCACGGTAAGCCTCGGCGCGCGGCTTTTGCACGATCACGGCCCAGTCCAGGTTAGTCACGGGGCTGTACGTGCCAAGCATTCGGATGTTGGAATTGCCATTGCGAAGGATGAATTCCCGGGTCGCGGCCACCATTTGCACCTTGGTGCCTGCCTCAACGAAGTTGCGGACGATTTCCTGGCTCGACATGTCCTGCCCAGTGGCGTAGTCCGAGGTAGCGCCAGCCACCAGCCGCCCCTGGCTATCGACCACGTAGGGAGTAAGTCCGCCGCGATTGACTTCTTGCAGACGCCGTATCAGGAACTGCAAGTCCACGACCGAACCAATCATGCCCAGGAAGCTGCCCGCGTACATCACGGGAGTGCTCACCAGCATGACCGTTCGGGATGACTTACCAGTGCCCACTACCAGCGCTTGGCCGTTGTATACTCGGCCCTCGCGGGCGGCGGAGTAAGCTCGCTCCAGTTCGCGCTGCAGAAAGGCGTCGGGAGCGATTCGTCCGGCGGAAATCCCCTTCGCGTCGGAATTTAACAAAGTGGCATAAGCCAGGTCGTCAGAAGACGAAACAAAATTCTCCAGCAGAGCGCGCAACTCGGGGGCTTCGACGTGTTCCGAAGTGATGTCCCCACCGCTCGCCACCTGAAGCGCGGAGGCCAGATTCGCCTGCATCATGCGCAGGGATTGCTGGTGCTGCGAAATGTCGTCGGCAAGCGAGCGCGTAACCGTATTCTGCAGGAGCCTTTCGTTGGTGATCAGGCGGTCGCGGTTGATGGATTCCACCTGCGCCGAGTAAAAATACATAGGAACCACGCTGATCAGTACGAGCACACTTAGGATAACGTAAAGAATAGGCAGTCGAGATGGCGATGGCAATTTCAGTGACAAAGTGGCCCTTTGGTCTGCGTGTCAACTCGGCCAGGAGTTCAGCCAATACTCTAGAATTGTAGCCGGATTTCGCAGCTGTGCTCAGTTACGAAGGTATTCCGAAAAGGAGTACGTTGGTGTCAAATGATGAGCCGAAACTCAACGCCGTGTTGAGTTTGGCGCGGCCTGCAGAGATCCCAGCCACTTCACTGGAAGATGCGCAGCCAGCGCATTCGCTAGACGTTCGTCAGCGGTGATCAGATGTGACTTGGAACTGATCGCCAGAGCAACATAAAGCGCGTCGTATACGGCGCGATCGAAGGCCGTTGCAATGGCAAAAGCCTCGATCAGTAAGGTATGGGAAGGGACGGTGGGGAAACTGCGGTCGCGCACGGCCTGCAGGGCGGTCTCGGCTGAAGGTAATTGGAGGCGTCCTTGCCGAACCGCTTTCCACAAGATATTGGCGAGCTCGGCCCAGAACAAGTCCGGCACCACGAAGCGTACTTGGCCGGCAACATAATCTTTCAACAACCCCAGCGCTTCACTGGTAAGCGTCTCGCCAGTGGCAGGAAGAACCCACTTGGCGGCGACGCTGGCATCGATTACATAAGCGTTCACCGCCCGCGATCCTCGCGCTGCAAGTCTTCGCTGGAAGGGAACACGGCCGTCGAACCTGTCCGATGCGATCGCAGGCGCTGTGCCTGCTGCAGAAAGCGTTGTCTCGCCTTCCGTTCTGCTGCCGTCACCACATTTTCCGCCAGCAGGGAGAGCACCTCCGCAGTGATCGACTTGCGATGTTGACGGGCTCGGTCCCGAAGGGCTTCGTACAGATCGTCAGGCACGTTTTCGACATACAGCGTTGCCATTGTATTATCCTAGTAATAGTCTAGCATATGTCTATAGATTTGGTTTACGAACGTTTTTGAAAATGTCACCCGGGACACCTGAGCTTCCAGCCGCGGGACTGCTTTGCGAGGAGCGGAGAGAATCCGGCGCGACTTGCTGCAAACCCAGTCACGGATATATGGGCTCCAGGTCCGATTGCCTTCGGTGACAATTGACACCATCGCCGCCCTGCACAACAATAGAACCGACGTCCAATCACAACCGCTGGAGAAAGAGCTATGGCCGACGAAGGGGAGTACCTAGCCGAGGCGCACACCGGCTCCGGGGGAAACGCCGTAAAGTGGATACTGTTATTGCTGGGCGTCCTCTACGTTGCGGGCTCACTTTACTTTCTGTTCAACCTGCGCGAGCGCATCGACCAATTAGGCAAGAGCCAAGCCGCCAGCAACGCCCAGGTCGGCGAACTCAGCAAACGCATGCAGTCTGCCGAGGCCGACTCTGAAACGCTGGCTAAACAGCTGGGCATGACCAAGAAGGAACTGGCGGCCCGCTCCGCTGAACTGCAGCGCGAACAGCTCGCGCAACGCGCCTCGCAACAGCGTCTCGCCGAGGAGCAGAAGCAACAGATGAGCCAGGTGAGCGGCGAATTCGCCAACGTCAAAACCGACGTCGGAGGAGTCAAAACCGACGTCGCCGCCACCAAGGCAGAACTCGCAGCTGCGGAAGCCAAACTCCAGAGCGCGGTTGGCGACCTGGGAGTGCAAAGCGGATTGATCGCCAATACTCGTAGCGACCTCGAAGTGCTCAAGCACAAAGGCGATCGCAACTATTACGAGTTCACCCTGGTCAAGGGCGCCAAGCCACAACCGGTTTCGACCGTCAGCCTGCAGCTGAAGAAAACGGATCCCAAGAGAGGAAAGTTCACGGTGAACGTGACCTCCGACGACAGGACCATCGAAAAGAAGGATCGCAATGTCAGCGAGCCCATCCAGTTCTACTCCGGGCGCGATCACTTGCTGTACGAAATGGTGATCTGGACGGTGGATAAGAAACAAGCGGCGGGATACTTGAGCACTCCCAAGAGCGCGCCTGTGCCGGTGACGACGGGCCAATAACTCTGTGACGTTTCCGAGTACGCACGTACTCCTCGAAATTTCCCTGCGGACGGCGGTAATCTACGCCGTCGTCCTCGCCGGTGTCCGCCTCAGCGGAAAGCGAGAGGTAGGGCAGATGACGCCCTTCGACCTCACTCTTCTGCTACTGCTGAGCAACGCAGTGCAGAATGCCATGACGGGCCCGGATACGTCGCTCATGGGGGGTGTGGTGGCGGCGACCACGTTGCTGATCCTGAACTATTTTGTCGCTGAAGTTTCAGGGGGCAATCGCCGCTTCCGAAAGTTCGTTCAAGGCCAGCCCAGCTTGCTTGTGCACGATGGCGAAGTCATCGAATCCCACATGGCGAAAGAGCACGTCAGCATGGATGAGTTGCAGCGGGCGTTGCGGGAGCACGGAATTGCCACTTTCCATGACGTCGCGCTGGCCGTGCTGGAGGTGGACGGCTCGATCAGTTGCTTGAAGTACGACGACCTCAATCCCAACGCCAACAACCATCTCGCGCAGCGGCGAAAGATTCTGCAGAAGCATCAGTAAAAGACGTGGGATCCTGCGTTGCGCTTCACGAGCAACCGTATCGTGGATGCCGAGGCGTAGCGGAGCTACGTCTCTACAGCGGCTGAACGAATACTTTTATTTCGTAAGGACTAGTGGTACGGGCTGGTCGTATGGTTGGATTGTGACTTTCAGCGCCTTGCGGTTGGCGAATGCGTCCGGCGTCACAGGAAAGGCTACGATGATTGTTCCCGTAGTCCGGCCGCCAGGACTGATTTTAGCTTCGCGTTCCAGGGGAGCGAGCGCGTGCTGCTTAAGAGTCGGGAACGCTTGGAAGTAGCGCTCGAAATCCGATGGGGAAGCGGCGTCGTCGCTGAAGTCTCCGTTGTTAGTGTCGAGGTCGGCCTTGATGGTGTGAATCCAATAGGGCTTGGTGCCATTGTTCTGGAAGGAAACGTTGATCGCGAGCATGATCGAATTCTGATCGGGAATTTCAACCGAGACTACTTCGTCAATCGATCCGGCGGTGGCCGAATGGGGACGCTGCGCCAGGCTTGCGAGGAGCGCAATCACCGCGATCCCGGCTACCGCAATCAGCACAACTTTTACAGGCGGAAGATTCTTTTTCGCTGTGCCGAATTCCTCGCCGATGTGAAACGGGGTGCCCGGTTCGGGCGAAGCCGGGGCAGAGGCGCGTGGAATCTCGGGTGCCGGAGATGGTAGATCGTCAGCCATATCTTCGCCTGTGATTGTAATCGCTTTGCCCGCCAAAATCTCAGGCGGGTGCAGCTATCTCAAGCGAAATTCAGGTTCCGGCTGGCGTTACACGGGAACCATAGCCATAACTTCTTTTTCAATCTTTCCCGCTTGTAAGAAATTTTCCAGTTTGATCAGCAGGGCGTAGGTGACCTCCTGCCCATTGGGAACCACCAACATTCCCGTGCGATTTCTAATCTCCTGGTGCAAGATCATCCCGGTTACCAGTTTTGAAATCGCAATCTTGCGCAGTTCCATTTTTGGCTCATCGGTCTTCATATCGGCGATGGCGTCGACAAGTTCCTTCTCAAACTCGGTGTGCCGGCTGCGAAGACGGGCAATTGAGTCCACCTCCGATATGCCTCTCATCCTCAGGGTGTCAAAAGCCACAGCAAGTTTGAGCATCCTGGCTCCGGGCGCCACATCCCCCGAAAAGGCCTGTGTCTCCGGCACTTTGGCTATGGGATGGGTGGTTAATTGCTGGCTAATCATCCAGGCGACGGGCTCCAGGCGCGGAATATTAACGAGAAGATCCTTGGCGACTTGAGGGTGAGTGAGAAAGCGGGCGTGATCTTCAGGGGAAAGGCTCTTACCAACGTATTCCGCCTGGACCACCTCTGGATCGAGGGTAACGCAGCCCAATTGCGAAAGCATGGCAGCAGCCTCGAAACGCCACGGAGAGCCCAGACCGAACTTACTGACCAAGTGACGAACGTAGCGCGCGATCCGCTTTGATCTACCAAAAGCCTCGGGGCTGGCAGCAGCTAACACATCGGTGAGTACCTTGATGCTGCCCATGAGCGTGTTCTCGAGGAGTTCCTTTTCGGCGATCACTAAGCGGTACTGAACCAATCCAGTAGTGATGGCTTTACCCAGAACCTCCTTTTCGCATGGCTTGGTGAGAAAGCGGAATATATTTCCTTCGTTGACGGCTTCCATGGCTGCATTCAAGTCGGCGTGCCCGGTAAGCAACATTCGTATCGTGTCCGGTGCGGTTTGCCTTACCCGTGCCAGAAACTGTGCACCGCTCATGCTCGGCATGCGCATGTCAGAGATCACGACAGAGTAGGGCCCGTTTTCACGGATCGCAGCCAAAGCCTGTTCTCCGCCAGCAGCCGTGCTGATGTCGAACTCCCGCTGCAGGATTCGCTTGTAGCCATCCAGTACCGCAGGCTCATCGTCCACGAAAAGTATTTTGTCCGCCATGACTACCTTCCAACGGTCTCTGCTCAATGGTTGGCCAGTTCTTCAGCGCACCGCTATACCGCAAGCTACGGGATGAGCCGCATCGGCCCTGCTGATTTCTTCGGCATCGCTTGCTGATCGAGTCAGTTACGTACGATACCTCCCTGTTGTGCGCGCGCCAGTCAGACGGTTAACAGTTTGAGCTTGCCGATTGTCTGAAGCCGTCTGCGGATGGTGCCGATAACAACCACATGCCTGCCAACGTTCGAGTGGAACAGAGGTGATCGAAAGCATTCCAATTTATGGCGGATGAAAGTATTCAAATCGACGGTCAGCCCACTTCCCAGATTACGCCGCGTGATCGGAAGCCTATGCGCGCCTTACCATCTCGCGCTCCGCTAACAGCGGGCCAAATCGCGGCTCGTTTGGGGTTGGCATTCAGCTTATTGGTGGGTCTCCTGATCGCCGTCGGCGACCTCGGACTACGCCGGATGGACCACGTAAACGCCGACCTTCAAGACATTATGGGCGAGCAGTGGACCAAGCTCCGCCTAGCCCGAGATGCATTGACTTACTCGAGTCGCAACAGTCGTATCACGATGCAGGTATTTCTGCTCAAAGATGGAGGCCAAATCGACTCACTACTGGCGGCGCGGGCGAAGAACACCCGGGAAATTTCCAGCTTGCTCGTACGACTCGAAAGTCTATGCAAATCAGAAGATGAGAAGCAGTTACTGCTTGGCGTTAAGAACGCGAGAAGCCCTTATGTCGACAGTTATCAACGAGCCCTGCACCTCTTAATTGCTGAAAAGAACTATGAAGCGGCGGCCGCGGTCATGGCCCAGGAAACCACTCCGGCTTTGCTCAAATACCACGCGGCCTGGGATGACTTCGTGGGCTTTGAGGGAGACCAACTTGAGTTGGCAGCCAGGCAGAGTAGCGCGCGCTATGCCGCGGTTCGACGTCTTACCCTGGCCACAATCTTTGTTGCCGTAATCATAGCTGCGGCGATCGGGCTGTTCGTCGTCAAACGCATGGCCCGCGAGATGACGAGCCGAATGCAGGCCGAGCAGGAGGCACTGCGAGAGGCGCATCAAGAAGCCGAGGTGTTTATCAATGCCGTGCCATCGATATTGATCGGCATGGACCACGCTTCGCGGATCACGCGTTGGAACCTGACGGCCGCCAACACCTTCGGCTCGTCTCGGTCTGAAGTGGTTGGAAAGCAGCTGACAGAATGCGGTATCAGGTGGCTGCGGCCCGATATGCAACATGAAGTCCGATCCTGGTGTTCGGAGCGGATACCGCGGCGATGCGATCCCGTCCCCTTCGAAATGAACGGTGAAACACGTCTCTTGGGGCTAACTATTACTCCGGTCAGAGTCGCCGGGAAAGCCTCGAGCGAGTTGCTCATTATCGGTTCCGACATCACGAAGCGAAGCACCCTGGAAGAGCAACTCCGGCAGGCACAGAAACTGGAATCCGTGGGACAGCTCGCAGCTGGGATTGCACACGAGATCAATACTCCGACCCAGTACATCGGAGACAATGTGCGGTTCTTGAAAGACGCGTTTCAAGATCTGAAAAACGTGCTGGCGAACCACGACCGCCTGTTATTGGCAGCGAAAGAAAACACGCTATCCAGCGAAACCATTCACGAAGTTACGGCTGCGCTCGCACTCGTGGACATGGGGTATTTGCTGGAGGAGATTCCCAAGGCGGTCGAACAGACACTCGAAGGCGTAACCCGGGTGTCCAAGCTGGTGAGCGCGATGAAAGAGTTCTCCCACCCGGGCACGAAGGAAAAAGTCCCGGCAGACCTGAATCACGCGATCGAAAGCACGATTATGGTCGCCCGCAATGAGTGGAAGTACGTAGCGGAGATGGAAACCGAATTCGACCCGTCCCTACCTCTGATCGCCTGCCACGTCGGCGAATTCAACCAGGTGATTTTGAATCTGATCGTCAATGCAGCGCACGCCATTTCCGACGTAATCGAAAAACAGGGATCGGGAATGGGGAAGATTACGGTGCAAACCCAGAATTTACCGGAGTGGGCGGAGATCCGTATCCGGGACACAGGTTCGGGAATCCCGGAAAAAGTGCAAGGCCGGGTTTTCGATCCTTTCTTCACCACCAAAGAAATCGGTAAGGGAACCGGCCAGGGATTAGCGATCGCACATTCGGTGATCATCGACAAACACAACGGGAGTATTCACTTCGAAACGGAAGTGGGGAAGGGCACCACCTTTATCATTCGCCTTCCGCACGAGAGCAAAACTATTAACGCAAAGGCGGTATCGGCGTGAAGCGTGTTTTGTTCGCGGACGACGAAATCAAAATTCTCGATGGCATCCGGCGTATGCTGCACGCGGATCGGGAGCGTTGGGACATGGTGTTTGCGGTTGGTGGCGAAGCTGGCTTGCTAGCCTGTGAGGCCGGCGGCTTTGACGTGGTCGTCTCCGACATGAGAATGCCGGGAATGGATGGCGTGACACTGCTCGGCCACTTTCAGAAGCGCTATCCGGGCACGGCACGAATCATCCTTTCCGGATATTCCGAAGTCGGGCTGGCAGGCCGCGCTGCTCACGTGGCTCACCGCTTTCTGGATAAGCCCTGCAATGCATCCGAACTGAAGGCCACCATCGAGCGTGTATGCACTTTGCAAGACTTGTTAGGGGGGCCGGAACTTCGCAGCGTCATCGGAACCGTCGGGGAGTTGCCATCCCTTTCCAGGACCTACAGCACATTGACGCAGGCGGTGCGGAATCCCAACAGCACCATCACCGAAGTGGCGGGCATCATCGAGCATGACATCGCCATGACTGCAAAGGTGTTGCAATTGGTCAATAGCGCTTTTTTCGGTTTGGCGCAGAGGGTCACCAGCTTACGAAGCGCCGCCTCTTATTTGGGCATGGAAACAATTAAGAATCTGGCATTAGTTTCTGAGACCTTCACGGTTTTTGTGCCTGACTCGCGAGTTCCACAATCGGTTTGTGAGTCCATACAGGCACACGCACAGTTGACGGCTGCGATCGCCGCCGCACTTCCGGCGGATCCGGTGACACGTGACATAACAGTGGTGTCCGCATTGCTCCACGATATCGGAAGGCTGGTCCTGGCGAGCAAAATGCCTGATAAGTTTTGTTCCATCCTGTTGCGCGCCAGGGAACGCGGATCCGGGTACTTCGAGGCCGAAGAGGAACTACTGGGCACTTCGCACGCTGAGATAGGTGCATGCCTGCTGGGATTGTGGGGTATCCCCAACCTTGCGGTGGAGGCTATCGCACACCACCATCGTCCCACTCGCATACCACACTCTGGCTTCGACAGTTCGGTCGCCCTTTATGTCGCCGACTTGTTAGCCGACGAACTGGAAGCCCACCCGCAGGATGCGACCGGAGCAGAACTCGATGAATCGGACCGGGCTTGCCTGAAGACGCTGGGGGTTTTACCTCGGTTTGCCGAATTCCGTCAGCTTGCGCTCCAGAGTTGTAGCTGAAACCGCGGACTCCACCTTGCTCCCTGATTCCAGTTTCATCTGCCGCGCGCGGCCGTGGACGCCCGCACCTACATGCGCTTCATGGCTTTACTAAACTGTTGGGCTGGGAGGGTGTTCAGCACATCCTCTTTGGTTAGCCAGGCGCGGCGGGCTTGCAGGATGCCGTAGCGGATTTTGTCGAGGTGCGAGGTGTGGTGGGCATCGGTGTTGATTACGATCTTTACACCGTACTGTTTAGCCAGGCGAAGATGGCGATCGCACAGGTCGAGCCGGTCGGGATAGGCGTTTAACTCCATGGCGACTCTGTGCTGGGCTGCCGCTTTCAGGATGGCGTCGATGTCGAACTGGTAGGCGTCGCGACGGAGCAGCATCCGTCCGGTGGGATGTCCCAGGAATGATGTGTTGGGATTTTCCACTGCCTTCAGGAGGCGGTCAGTCATCTCGTTGGAACTTTGGGTGAAGTGGGAGTGGACGCTGGCGATTACCAGATCCATTTGTTCGAGTACCGAATCGGATAGATCGAGTGTGCCGTCAGCCAGGATGTCGACTTCGACTCCGGCGAAGATGCGCATGCCTTCCACGTTGGCGGCGCGGATGCGTTGGATGTGCTCGACGGCGCGCTTGTCATCAAGCCCATTGGCGAAGGCCAGGTTCTTGGAATGGTCGGTGATGGCCATGTATTGGTAGCCGTGGGCATGGGCGGCCTCGGCCATTTCCTCGATAGTGTTGCGGCCGTCGGTTTCGACGGTGTGCATATGGACATCGCCCTGCAGATCGGCTTGCGAGATGAGCGTGGGCAGAGCATGTTTTTCGGCGGCATCGATTTCGCCGAGGTTCTCCCGTAGCTCTGGCGGAATGTAATCCAGCTTCAGCTTGGCGTAGATTTCTTCTTCGGTTTTTCCGCCGATGGGTTTTTCGTCCTCTAACGTCGCCAGGCTGTATTCGCTCAGGGTGTAGCCCATCTTTAGGGCGCGTTGGCGCAGGGCTACGTTATGGGCTTTGCTGCCGGTGAAGTATTGCATGGCCGCGCCGAAGGAATCTGGTGGGAGAAGGCGGACGTCCACCTGCATTCCGCCACGCAGACGAAAGCTTACTTTGTTTTCGCCGCGAGCGATGATGTCCATTAAGCCCGGTAGCTTGATGATGTGGTCAATCAGTCTTTGCCGTTCCGCGTCATCGCAACAAACCTGCCCCGTTACCAGGATATCCAGATCGCCCACAGTTTCTCGGCCCCGCCGCAGGGAGCCGGCGGGAGTAACTTTTTCGATGCCAGGATAAGCGCGTAGATGCTCGATGATTTTATTGGCTTGCGCTTCCGCGGTATCGAGCAGAAAACGTCCAGCGATGCGGCGGTAGTCCTGGATCGCTTTGAGCAGCTTTTGCTCGTGCTTCTCGCCCATGCGGGGGAGAATGCGAATCTTTCCCTCCTGGGCTAACTTCTCGACGCCCTCGGGATCGCAGACCTGATAGGCGCTCCAGATGAGGGCGATCGTCTTGGGGCCGAGGCCTTGGATCTTGAGCAGGTTGAGCATTGCGGGGTGATACTTGTTCAGCATTTCAGCGTGCAGGGAAAGCCGGCCTTCTTTGAACATCTCCTGCAAGTTCAACAGCATTCCCTTGCCAATGCCAGGGATGGCGAGAACTTTCTTGGGCTCGCCGATGAGGTCTGAGATCTGCTGTGGGAAGGCTTCGATGGCTTCGGCTGCGTTGCGGTAGGAGCGGATGCGGAAAGAGTCCTGACCGTCGATCTCAAGCAGGTCGGCGGTTTCGTAGAGGATGCCAGCGATGGCTTTATTGTCCATGCGAGACTAAAGATTACAACCTAACGTTTAGGTTTTGAAAGGGCGCGGCTTCCAGTCGCGCCCTCCCAAGGACTAAAGCGCTGGCTTTCTCTCGCGCGGTGTCGCCGCTTTATTCGTAGCGCAAACAGACGATGGGATCGAGGTTGGCCGCTAGATTGGCGGGGTAGAAACCGAAGAACAGGCCAACGCCCACGGAGATGGTGAACCCGATCGACACCCACAGATAGGAAAGAGTCGCGGGAATCGACGGCACCAAGGTGCGCACGAGAGTCGACACGCCGGCTCCAATCAAGATGCCGATAATGCCACCGACCAGGGTCAGAACAACCGCTTCCAGTAAGAACTGAAGGCGGATATCGACGCGGCGGGCGCCGATGGCTTTGCGGAGGCCGATCTCATGCGTTCGCTCGGTGACGGAGATGAGCATGATATTCATCACACCAATACCGCCCACGAGCAATCCGATGGAGCTGATTACGCTGGTCAGAATCACCAGCGCTCCCGTGAGTTGGTTCCACAAATTGCTGAGGAAGTCCGGCGAGCTCAGTTCAAAGTCGTTTTCTTTGCTGGCTGGAATATGCCGCAGGCGGCGCATGGCCTGAATCACCTCGTCCTGCGCCGTTTGCAGCCTCACGTTCTGCGGGACGGTGAAGGCCATGATCAGCTCTTTGGCTTCGGGATACTGCTTCTTGAAGTTGCTCAGCGGGATGACGGCGAACGCGTCCACGCTGGGGCCTACGAACAGACCTGCATCGTGCTCAAAGATGCCGATCACTTCATAGAGGTCACCGTTCAGCCGCACGATTTTGCCGACCGCATCGGTGTTGGGAAAAAGCGATTCGTTAATAGCGGCGCCCAACACCACAACCGACCGAGCATGTTCCTGATCGAAAGGGCTGATAAATCGGCCACGACCCACCGAGAACAACGGAATCGCGTCGGTATACTGCGGCTCCGCTCCGCGCACGATGACCTTCTCGACACTGCGGTTGCCGTTGGTGATGAGGTTGGTGTCACCGAAGAAAAAGCCTCGCGTGCCAAAAGTGGTCACCACTTGCACGTCAGGAGCAGCCTGCCGGATGAAGTCCGCGTAGTCGTATTCAAAGTATCTGCGGGTGCGGATGCTCTGTGGCCAGCGGGACGGATCGGAGCCCGGGGGAAATCGTGAGACAAAGTAGGTGCGCGAGCCCAGCGATTCGACTCTATCCTGCACGAATCTGTTCAGTCCTTGAATGATGCTCGCCATCGAAATCACCGAGGCGACGCCAATCACGATGCCTAATACCGTGAGAGCGGAGCGCACCTTGGACGAGCGCAGCGTTTCCAGTGCAGCCAGACAGTTCTCCCGGGCCTGCGAAGCGGTCATGACCGCCATCAGTCGGACCTCAAGGCGACGATGGGATCCAAACGGGAAGCGCGGACCGCGGGATAGATTCCGAAGAATAGCCCAACCGCGGAACTGAGAAACACTCCTAACCCCGCGACCCAGCTTTGAACCGAGGCGGGGAAGGGGGTAAACATTCGCAGCAGCAACGCGACCAGAAATCCCAGAGCGATGCCCACCAAGCCACCGCCGATACACATGGTGACGCTCTCCGCAATGAACTGGCGCACGATGTCGAGCTTGGTCGCGCCCACGGCGAGGCGCACGCCAATCTCCCGGCGCCGTGCCGTCACACTCACCAGCATCACATTCATGATGACAATGCCGCCAACCACGACCGAGATCACGCTTACCATAATAAATACCGCAAAAAATGCCGAACTAATGCTGCGCCACAACGCCATATAACTTTCTTTGGTGCCGATGAAAAAGTCGTTCTCCACGTTCGGTGCGAGGTGACGCCGCGCGCGCAATGCGAGCTGTGCCTGATCCTGGGCAGCAGCAAACTTCTCCGCGCTCGTCTTGACATTGATGGTGAGGCTGGTGTGTGCGCCCTGCATACGCAGGAAATTCGAGAGCGGAACCATCACGAAGTTGTCCTGGTCCTGTCCCAGAACACTGCCGATTTTTTCGATGGTGCCGACCACCGTGAACTCATCGTTGCCGGCGCGGAGGGTCTTACCGATCGGATCCACGCCGAGAAATAATTGCTGCACCAGGGTGTCACCGATCAAGCAGAGGTTGGCACGGTGTTCGGCTTCCGAGGGCGTGAAGTAGCGACCGCGCTCGACCGTGCGCGTGTCAATGTCGGCCATAGTCGCCGTTTGGCCGGAAAGGTTGACATCCGTTACCTCTTTGTCAGCGTAGCGTACGCGGACGGTCGTGCTGGCGGTGGCGCCGACCTCTTGGCATGCGGTGCACCGATCCGCGAGGGCTTGCATGTCGTCGAGTTCAATCTTCCTGTACTTCAGCGCCTTGATGACGATGTTGAAGTCGGTGACCGCAAAGGGAGTCCGCGCGAGTTGAAACACGTTCGTGCCGAGGTTGGCGATCTTCTGTTCAACATATACGTTCGCGCCCTGCACCAGGGTCATGACCGTGATGAGCGTGGCCACCCCCATGGTCAGCCCCAACATAGTGAGCGAGGCGCGCAGTTTGTGGGCCCGCAGGGCGCTGAAGCATTCGGCCAGATTGTCGCGGACGGCGAGCATAATGGCGGCAGAGCATTTCCGGTGAAAGCTCCTTCAATCGTAACAGCGTTTCTTGTCCAGGATCAGAACCGACAATGCCAGGCACTGGAACACGCGGACCGTTTTAAGTGTGCAAAATGTGTTCACGCTCTCGACCCAAACCATTGGCCGGTTGGCCATCGGCCGAGACGTCAACCACCAAAAACCATGCTGCACTGAAATCTGTGCAAGAGTATTGTGTGGAGGGGCGGTCCGGTGTATATTACGGCTCTGTCGGAAATCGAAGATAGAATTTCCGATGTGATGTCACCTTCCGCAGGTCAGTTCGCGGGTGATTGAACGGACTCGATTGCTGCGCATTTGCGATTCATCCACATAATTCACGTATTGGTTACTGGTGCTGCCAATGACTGGCCCGGAACGCCGCCAAACCCCCAGGACGACGCTGGAGAAGCACGCCTATATCAACATCGAGCCGAATAACGGCGGCATCGTGTTGAATGCTTCGGACGAAGGGCTTTGCTTTTACTCCTTTGATCCGGTTCATAAGAATGGGAAAGTCCGTTTCTGGTTCTCCGACCACAACCCGCGAGTCGAGGCTGAAGGTACGCTGGCGTGGTCCGATGAGACGCAAAAGGCAGGCTTGCGATTCACAGCTCTGCCGGCGGAAGTGCAAGAGAAGATCCGCGATTGGATAGCCCACCCTCCAACGCCCCTCCCGGCGGCTGACAGGAGTGTGCCAGCGCGCCAGCCGTTGAGTTCTGTCCCCAGCGTAACTGGCCGGACGGATGCCAAGGTTGTCGCCGCCAATTCCGGCCCGCCTGCGGTGGTTTCGCCAGAGGTGAAAACGCTAAGGCCAGTGAGCGGGTTTTCCCGGGGCTTGGCCACGGGACTCTTGGCGTCGGCTGTTGTGACTGCGCTGTTCACATTCAATAACTATCGCCGTGAGTTTGGTGAATCGCTCATCCGCTTGGGAGAGCGGTTCGCAGAAAAACCCGGAGGGCAGACTCTAACCGCATCCGCCGCGTCGCCAGCGGTCTCGCCGGTAGCCCAACCGGTGTCAGCAGCGTCCTCGGTGACGATACCGACGACGGCGGCGGTAGTCTCTTCTCCATCGCAAGCGTCCGCGCCTTCGCCGAGTCCAGTGGCGCGGCCCGAGAAGGTCCTGCCACAGGCGGACAAACTCGCGCCCCAGCCCTTACCGAGCCCGGCGAAATCTCAGCAGACCAAGACCGAGCCTGCAAAGGCGATTGCAGCCACGCCACCTGCAGATAGCGAGGTTGCTCCCGAGGCTCCTGCCGCAGTCGCGGCCGTGGCGACGGTGTCGACTCCGTCGACGACGTCATTGCCAGACACGGCGCCAATTGCACAGCCAATAGCCGCGGCGAGCGGCACTGACCTCTCGGATAAAATCAGCGCGACTCCGAAGGTTGAACCTGCAAGCCAGCCCGGTCTCCACACGGAAGACTCTGGAGCCGGAAATACTGACTTGACCAGAGAACTGTATTTCGAGGTTGGAAAGTTCAAGAATCCGATGCAGGCCCACGAGGAAACTGACAAACTGACGCAACTCGGGTTTCCCGTAACCGCGGTTCAGAAGGGCTTCCTTTGGACGAATTCCTTCCACGTACTCGTTGGCCCCTACGGGGATGAGGACCAGGCTAAAGTGACACATCAGAGTCTGGTGTCCAGCGGTTTCAAGCCGCGGCCTTTCGAAAAGGGTTGGCGGAGCTTCACTTTAGTTTCTTCGGTGACGCTGAATGGTGCGCGCACGCCGGAAGGCGATTACACAATCAGGTGGGAATCGTACATTGGCGATGCGACCGTGAAGTTTATGCGCAACAACAGCGTGGTTGCGAGCGCCGACGGAAAATGGGTGAAACGCGGGGTTAAGTATCCACACGACGCGTATGTGTACAAAAGAAATGCTGACGGGTCGCGGACCCTCTTTGAAATTCATTTTGAGGGAATGCGCCAGGCACTCGTGTTTACTAAGCCATCGTGATCGGCTGCCCACTCATTGTTCTGCCACTCCGAGAAAGGAAGGCACGATGAGACTAAGAAGGGCAAAGCTGCTTCTTACCTGCTGAGCTCGATGGAAACGACCTAACCTTCAGCGGACTTCCCCACGGCCTCAAAAAACTCTATGTGTGCTTTCATTCCTTCCAGATCAGTGCAGGGATGGAGTTCGCCGGCCGGTGTGTAGGTGATGGCGGTGAATTGGATTTTATGATGGGTGTACTCGTGATAAACGGTCGCGTACGGATGCGCACCCTGAGCATCAAGCCGCATCAGAACGTAGTTCTTATCCCGGGCACGCAAGAAAAGCCCGGCAAGGTCCAACTGTCCCTTCTCCAAATAGGCTTCCGGTTCAAGGGACTGAAAGTCCTTCTTATCTTTGATGGCTAATACAACCACGGGAGCTCCGTTATCCAGTCGAGCTTTGGGGAACTCGGCGTGAAAAACTAACCGCCATGCGCTCGAACTGGTCGGCGACGTGTCTGGCCTGCTTTTCGCTAGCGTTACTCAGGACGACAAAAATGCGGGCTGCGAACCTCGAGCCAATTCTCCGACTTGCCGCGTGCCGAGACGACCAAGGCAGCGAACACTGGCAGCAGCAGAAGAATCTGTCTGAGCATGTGGCGCGCCACTACAGATATACCCAAAAGAGGGTCGCGTCAAATGAGTTGGGAGGAACTGAGAGGTGCCTCTATGGTGATCCGGCCGCGGTCTGCGATCAGGAATAAATTTAAAAAAAAAAGGAAATTTGCCGAGGCGAAGCAATGTGCTGGAGGACGTGCCCAAACCAGCCACTTTGGTCCGACAATCCAACTTAATGTTTTACTTCATGAAGCTTTTGTAACATTCGAAGCCTGTGGACCCTTAGGCCCCTGGGTAATCTCAAATTCAACTTGATCGCCTTCCTGCAGGCTCTTGTATCCTTCCGATGCAATTGCGCTGTAGTGCACAAATACATCCGCTCCGTCTTCGCGCCCGATAAATCCGTAGCCTTTAGCATTGTTGAACCACTTAACCGTACCTTTCAAGCGTTCCACTTACGCCCCCTAGGCACGGAACTTTTCTGAATCCATCCGTGCCTCCCGATTTTCTGCCATTTTCCGGCTACGGGGAAAGGCTGTCAAGAGAGGAGACCGCGAAAAAATACTATTTGGGCCTTTTTCGGCAGCAAAGCTCGTGATCGAGCCAAAGCACGCCAGCTATGGTCTTGCCATCGTGAATGCCTCCAGCCATTACATTGCGGACGATGGTGCGGAGAGGGAAGAATTTGATTTCGATGACTTCATCCTCCTCTGGTTGTGCGGTTCCTGGGCGCAAGCCCCGGGCCAGATAAATGGACATGGTCTCCGCAACGAAGCCGGGACTGGCATAGTAGTTCAGGATTCGCTTCCAGCGACTGGCGGTGTAGCCGGTCTCCTCAAGAAGCTCGCGTTTGGCCGCGGCCAACTCATTTTCACCCTTGTCAATTCGCCCGGCGCAAAGCTCCCACAGAAATTGTTGGGCGGCGTGGCGATATTGGCGCACCAGCAGGACGCGAGGCTCGGAACGGGTTTCGTCAACCGCGAGAATTACGACCGAGCCAGTGTGACGCACGATGTCGCGACGGCCGCGTACGCCGGTAGGCTCGAGGACTTGATCCGTGGTGACCCAGAAGGCCGGCCCACGATAGGCCTCGACGGAAGAAAGCACGCGAGCTTTATTGGAATGAGATGATTTCGGCATACCAACAATATAAGCGACAAGTGCCCATTGAGTTGCATAAGCGTGTGAGCATGATTTTGTCGCCGAGCAATCGTCCTGTTATGCTGCCCGCGATGGTGAAGAAGCCAAGGATCGTGATTGTTGGCCCGGGAAGATTAGGAAGCGCGTTGACACTGGAGTTGAAGCAAGCGGGATATAGGATCTCCGAAATCATTTCTCGCAAGAGTCCAGCATCGAGACGAAAGGGGGCTGCACTGGCACGAAAGGTTAAAGCGCGGGCCTCTACTTGCGATAACCCGCACCTGGATGCCGACATCGTCTGGTTCTGTGTGCCCGATCGAGAGATTGCGCCGGTGTCGCATCAGCTTGCTTTGGTCATCGACTGGAAGAAAAAAATTGCGTTCCACTCCAGCGGCGCATTGCTCAGCGACGAACTGGATAGCCTGCGCCGGCGAGGAGCGTCGGTGGCTTCGGTTCATCCTTTGATGACGTTTGTGCATGGCTCAGTGCCATCCCTCAGCGGCGTGCACTTTGCTGTGGAAGGTGATACGGCTGCGGTTGGCGCGGCGCGGCGAATCGTGCGGGATTTACGTGGGGACGTCTTCACCATTCCCAAGCAGCACAAAGCTGCTTACCACGCCTGGGGAGCGTTTGCTTCGCCGTTGCTGGTGGCGACGCTCGTGACCGCCGAACAGGTCGCGCGCAAAGCTGGCCTATCCGCGGCGGAGTCGCGTAAGAAGATGCTTCCGATTGTAAGACAGACCGTCGCGAATTATGAGTTGCTCGGCCCAGCAGAAGCCTTCAGCGGGCCGATCGTGCGCGGCGATGCGGAGATCGTGCGCAAACACTTGCAGGTCCTGAAAAAAATTCCAGAAGCGCGGGATGTATATCGGGCACTGGCGCGGGTGGCATTAAGACATTTGCCTGTGCGGAATCGCGCGAAGCTGAAAGAAGCCCTTGAACTCTAGGTTCATTCTCTCGTAATACTGCTCAGCAACTCCGCGCATGAGGCCACGCAGACATCGGGTTCGTAAGGAGACAGTTCATCGGCTGTGAAAATTCCGGTGCATACCGCGAGGATCTTGGAATTGGCAAAGCGAGCCGCCTTGATGTCTTCGGGAGTGTCGCCGATGAAGCAGACTTGCGCCGACTCTCCCAGCCTGCGTTGAACCTCGATCACACCTTGGCGGAAGATGTCCGCGCGGCTCTCGTGGCGGTCGCTGAAGCAGCCAAAACTGAAAAACTCGCGTAGACCGGCCGCTTCAACCTTGAGCCAGCCGACCGATTCGAGATTGCCCGATGCCAGGCCCAGTAACTTTCCCGCAGTCTTCAATTCGACAAGCACCTCGGGAATTGCGGAGCAAACCGTGAGCGTAATGCGGCTTGCATTGGCTGAAACCTCCCGGCAGACAACCTCTAGCGCTGCCGAAAGGTTCGCTTCGAATTGTGCGCCCGAGGTTCCAACGCGCTCCAGAGCCACCCGCAAAATTCCCAGGTCAGTCTTGCCGTGAAAGGCTATGCCGTCAATCGTAGTGTCGACGCCGTAGGCCTCGCGCATCGCCTGATGCAGGGCGTCGCGATGAACTCGATCGCGGGAAACTAGCAACGTGCCATCGATGTCGAATAGATAGGCATCGGCGTCCATCCAGCGGAAGCCGTTCGATTTTGTTGCCTGTGCCTGAAGTTGGAATTCGTTCATGATTGCCTTGGAGTTCCTGAGGCCTAAAGTCGGTTTCTAAGTCACCATCAGCCGTGTGATTTCTCTCGCCCGGCCAGTGCGCTCGTCGCAATCCACCACGACGCCACATAGCCTGACATCCCCAGTCGCTGCCTCGAATCGTGTCGGCATATTGCTCAAAAACTTTCCCACGACCAATTCCTTCTTCACCCCGATAACGCTGTCATACGGCCCGGTCATCCCGACATCGGTAATGTACGCGGTGCCGCCTGGCAGCACGCGCTCATCTGCTGTCGGAACATGAGTGTGGGTGCCGACGACCACTGTGACTCGTCCATCGAGGTACCAGCCTAAGGAAATTTTCTCTGAGGTCGCTTCCGCATGAAAATCGACAAAGATAACCTTGGCCTTTATTTTATTTAATAGCTGATCGGCCGCGCGGAAGGGATCGTCGTTCGATGACATGAAGACGCGGCCCTGCAAATTGATGACGGCGTATGGAACGTCGCCTTTTCGACCCTCATAAACGCCCCAACCCGGCATACCCTCGGGGTAGTTGGCGGGGCGTAACACACGGCGAGCCGGACTGTGCGGGTTGCCATCGGCGCCCTGAAAGAAATCGACAATCTCCCGCTTGTCCCAGATATGGTTGCCGGTGGTAAGAACATCGATGCCCATCTCGAAGAGGTCTTCGGCAAGCGGCGGCGTAATCCCGAAACCCGCGGCCGAATTTTCCCCGTTGGCCAGCACAAGATCAACGGCATGCTCTTTCACCAGAGATGGGAGGCGGTCTTTGACAATGTTTCGTCCGGGTCTACCGAAAATGTCACCAATAAAAAGGATACGCAAGTGAGTTTTACCGAGACTTCGATGTTAACACGCGGTCCCGGGCCGCCTGGGTTGACCTGGTTCCACACAGTTACGGAACCAACTCCGCCTTTTTCAGAAAGTCGTAATTGCCCGAAGGGTTCAGGGTCAAATTTTGAACTCGCCTCGTGTGCACCATCACGTTCTCGAAATACCACAGATTGATGTAAGGCAAATCTTCGGCGAGGATGTGCTGAATCTCCGCATAGATCTGCTTGCGGGCATTCTGGTCGAGTTCGCCGCGTGCCTGATCGATCAGCGCATCCACCCGCGGGTTCGTGTAGTAGGTACGATTACCGCCGTTGGGCGAGAATTTCGCCGAGTGGAAGACGTATTCAAAGATGTCTGGATCTTCGTTGCCACCGACCCAGCGCAGGGTATGGAGCTGGTAAGCGCCGCGGATGACATCGGAAAGGAAAGTAGCGAACTCGAAAGTGCGAATATCCAACGCGATGCCAACCTCGCGCAATTGCTGCTGCAGTACGGCCGCGACCAGCCGCGGGCTCTCATCTGTCGAAGTCTTCATGGCGAGGTGAAAGCGCACGCCGTTTAGCGCCGGATATCCGGCTTGTTCGAGCAACTGCCGCGCCCGATCAGGATTGTAATCGTAGTGCGGGATGTCAGCGTTGTACGCCCAACTCTCGGGAGGAAGCAGGCTGTAGGCGGGCCGTGCGAAATCGCGGAATAGATAGTGAATGATCGCGGTTCGGTCGATGGCATACCCTATTGCCTGGCGCACTCGCACGTTTCTCAGAATTGGGTCCCGCGTGTTGAACGCCAAATAGCCGACCACCGTGCCCGGAGAGTGCTGGACCTCCAGATTGGATTCGCGTTCGAGCGCCAGCACCATGTCTCCAGTCAAGGAAGTGACCGCAACGTCAGCGCTGCCTTTACGCAATTCAAGCGCGCGCGTGTTGACGTCTGGCGTCACCGCGAAGCGCACTTGCTTCAGGTGCGCCTTTTCGCCCCAATAGCTGTCGTTACGTTCGATGACGACTTCCTTGTCTGGTTCAGCGGCGATGAAACGGAACGGACCCGAACCCACGGGATGGCGGCTGATTTCGTCGCCGCTGCCGTAGGGAACGATTCCGATGGCGCCATCTGAAACGTTCCACAACAAAGTGGCAAACGGCGCTTTCAGATGAAACACGACCGTGAAATCATCGGGGGCATCGATGTGATCTACCGGCCGATACGTGGCTGCCTTGGTACTGCGAGTTTTTCCCTCCAGCAGGGAATCGAAAGTCCATTTTACGTCGCGCGAGGTGAGCGGCCGCCCGTCGTGAAATTTCACGCCGTGGCGCAAGTGGAATACATAGGTGAGAGGATCCGGGATTTCCCAGCGCTCCGCTAGTCCGGGCTGAACGATAAAATGTTCGTCGCGGGTGCACAGGTCATCGAACAACAGCTCATCAATCCGTTCGGAATAGGCGTCCAGGCCAACTCGCGGATCCAAGTTTGTGGGGCTGCTCTCGATGACCATCACCAGCGTCCCGGGGTCAGCCTTGCTGGAACACGACAATAGAGGAGCGAAGAGGGAAAGAACCACCAGCGACCACATAGGCACAGCAGTCCTCGGCTGTGCATTCGCCGCTTTGCGGCGAAAGGGTTTCCTCTCACGCATAAGAAATCTTTCCCAAAATCGCGGACCTCTTTGCTCCAGTTGCAGACGGAAGGTTCGACGGCTTCCGATTCCATGTCTGAAATGCCAGCACCGCGAATGCCACCGCTTCTTTTGCCTCCGAGGGCAGCCCAAATTCGTCAGACGAATGAATCTGCAGGCCAAGCGGCCGCAGTTCGTTTGCCAGCATCGCCATAAGCGTCGGATTATTTGCACCGCCACCGGAAACAATGAAGTCGCGATAGCTGCCCGTACTTCGCAGCCCGAATCGTTGCAGCGCATCTGCGATAGATCTGGCGGTCAACGCCGTAGCGGTGGCGACAACATCGCATTTGCCAACACCTCCACAGCGCCGGATAAATTCCTGGGCAAACTCGCGTCCGAATTCTTCCCGGCCCGCTGTTTTAGGCGGTTTGCAGCGAAAGAATGGCCCACGCAAAATATCGTTGATCACGCGATCCAGCACCGCGCCCGAGCCAGCGATTCTGCCATCGCGATCGTAGGACTTGCCGAACAGACGATGGGTGACGGCATCAATGACCATGTTGCCGGGCCCGGTGTCGAAAGCCAGAACGCGTTTGGGAGATGCGCCCGCCGGGATGGCCGTGAAGTTTGCGATCCCACCGATGTTCTGCACAATCCGCCCCACTTGGCTGTCGCGATATAAGAGGTAATCGAGGAAGGGAACCAGCGGCGCACCTTTACCGCCAGCCGCCATATCTGCAGGCCGAAAATCAGAAACCACCGGAATCCCAACCCGTGCTGCCACCACCGCGCCTTCGCCCGTCTGCCAAGTGACAGCAATCTTGCGTCCGAGAAAACTAGCAGCCTCGCCCTGGTGGTAGAGCGTTTGACCATGGCAGCCCACGAGATCCGCCTTAAGACGAAGGCGACGCTGGGTTGCAAGCAACGCGTCAGCATAAAGTTCAGCCAGCAAAAAATTCAACCTGGCCAGATCAGCGACGCAGGCTGATGTCGAATTCATCGCCGCCAGCACGGCGCGGCGAACTTGCGTTGGATAAGGGTATTCGGCATGGGCAAGAAAACGAAGGCTGGGTGTACCCGCCTGGCCCCGTGCTGAAGCGGTGACCCGAACCAGGGCAACATTGATTCCATCAGCGGAAGTTCCACTCATCACGCCCGCAACGATCATGCCAGATCCCGCCGTTTTATCGTTTCCAGCCGGACCTGTTCGCTGAACTCCCACAACTGACGAGAAAGCTTCTCAAGTTTTGCGGTAGTGGGAGCAGGCGCCGGACGCTTCAACGCTTTAGAGTTCTTCTTAAACGCGAGCACACGCGCCACTGATTCTTTAACACGGCGCGCAAATTTCGAATCCCGCTCCGCCTCTTTCATCAGCGCTTCGTATGAACGGACAATGTTTTCCTCGATATGACAGATAAGGCACAAATCGCCGCCAGCCCGGATATGCTCTACGGCCGCTTGCTCGATAGGAGCCGCCTTCAAGACGCCGCCCATCTCGAGGTCGTCCGAAACCACCAGCCCGCGGTAGCCGATCTTCTTGCGCAGAATATCGGTAATCCATTTCTTCGACAAGGATGCCGGCGTGCGATCGCGAGTGACCGCGGGATAAGCCGCGTGGCTGACCAGCACGAACGGTGATTCGCGGCGCAACGCGCGATACGGAGCCATGTCTGCGTCCCATAGCTTCTTCCAGGGTTTCGCGATATCAGGGAGTTCGTGGTGGGTATCGAGATTCGCCTCCCCGAGGCCGGGAAAATGTTTGATAGCTCCCAGCACTCCTGCCGAGCGTAGTCCCGCCAGGAACTCACGGGCGTAGCTGGTGACTTCCTTGGGATTGGCAGATACCGCGCGCGAACTCATCACGCTGCGCGACGCTTCGAATGCCAAGTCCACCACCGGCGCAAAATCCGTGTTAAAGCCCAAGGTCCGGCAGGAATCACCGATGGTCTTCCCGTGTTTGCGATAAAGTCTTCGATTTTCAGTGGCAAAGACATCCGCTGCCGAAGGCGAGGGACCGGTGACCTTGCGAAAGCGATCGACCCGGCCGCCTTCCATGTCTACGCAGGTAAATAAGCGTTTGGAGACGCGTGACTGGCATTCATTGAACAGCCGGTAAGTCGGCTCACCCCCGGCAATATTGCGCGCGAAGAGAATTACGCCAGCTGGCTGCAGCCGTGTGAGCAGAGAATGGAGTTGCGGCGACATCTCGGTGCCATCGAAGCCCACGATGAGAAGTTGGCCGATCTCTGCGGAAATTGATGTTTTGTTTCTCAATCGACTTGCTTCTTCAATTCCGCCAACAGATTCAGTGCGTCGAGCGGAGTCAAACGATTCAAATCCACTTCGCGCAGCCTTTCTAAAACTGGCTCCGACAGCGGCGTGAAGATCGTGAGCTGAGCCGGCGGGCGCCTCTCGTCACTAGCCAGTTGTTCGGTCACGCGTTGCTCCGCGCTTTCATGTTCTGCCAGGACTTCCCGTGCGCGTTCAATCACTTCGTTCGGCAATCCAGCCAGCTTCGCCACTTCGATTCCATAGCTGCGATCCGCTGCACCCGGCTCCACTTTTTTCAGAAACACAATTCCACCGGCGGTTTCTTTTACCGACACGTGATAATTCTTCACTCCCGAAAGCCGCTCGGCCAGTTCGGTGAGCTCGAAATAATGCGTGGCAAAAAGAGTCTTGGCCCGCATGCGGGCGTGAATATATTCAACCGCCGCCCAGGCAATGGCCAGTCCGTCATAAGTGGCCGTGCCACGCCCCACTTCGTCGAGGAGGACCAACGACCGCGGCGTAGCCGTATGCAGAATCGCGGCCGTTTCCGTCATCTCCACCATGAAGGTAGAACGTCCGCGGGCCAGGTTGTCGCTGGCTCCGATCCGTGTGAATACGCGATCCACCACGCCAAGTCGTGCCGAAGCCGCGGGGACGAACGATCCCATCTGCGCCAGAATCACAACCAGCGCCGCTTGCCGAAGATAGGTGGATTTACCCCCCATGTTCGGACCGGTGAGAACCAGCACAGTATGCGTGGTCGAGTTGAGATAAAGATCGTTGGGCACGAAGCGCTCGTTGCCGCCTGCCATTTCCTGCTGCTCGATCACAGGGTGCCGCCCCCCAACGATCTCGATATCCGCGGAATCGTCAAATGTTGGCCGGCAATAGTTGCGCAGAGCCGCCACGTTTGCCAATGCCGAAAGCACGTCCACCTCGGCCAAGGCCAGCGCCGTTTGCCGGACGCGTCGGGCTTCACCCGCAATGGCCGAGCGCAACTCTGCGAACAGCCGGCGCTCAATCTCCACAATCTTTTCCTGCGCGTCGAGGATTCTTGACTCGTATTCCTTCAGCTCAGGAGTAGTGAAGCGCTCAGCGTTGACCAGAGTCTGCTTGCGTTCGTAGTCCGCAGGGACCAAGTGCAAGTTCGGCTTGGAGACCTCGAGATAATATCCAAAAATGGAATTAAACTTGACCTTCAGAGAATTAATTCCGGTGCGCTGCCTCTCGCGCTGCTCAATCTGCGCCAGGAATTGCTTGCTGTTACGGCTCAGGTCACGCAGTTCGTCAAGTTCTTTGTCGACGCCAATCTGAATCGCGCCACCGTCGACCAGGGAAATTGGCGGCTCGGCCACAATCGTTTTGTCGATTCGCTCCCGCAGATCGCCCAACTCATCAAGCGCCCCGTGCAGCGTCTTCAGCCGCTGCTTCGCAAACCTTGCCAGCGCACTTCGCAGTCCCGGAATCTTTCTCAGTGATGCCGCCAGAGCGAGCACATCGCGCGGATTTGCGGTCTCGAGCGTCACTCGGCTCAGCAAGCGCTCCAGATCCAAAATCCCATCCAACGCCCGCCGCAATTCCTCCCGTGCAACTGTTTCGCTAACCTGAGCCTCGACTGCATCGAGCCGCGCATTGATCTCCGTAACTTCGATCGAGGGTCGCAGCATCCACGAACGCAGCAGCCGTTTGCCCATGGGCGTGACGGTTGCGTCGATCGAACGGAACAAAGTTACTCCGGCGTCGGTCCCCGCAAACAGCGGCTCGATCAGTTCCAGATTTCGCACGGTTACCGCGTCGAGCACCAAATAATTCTGTCGCTCATAAAACCCCACCCGGTCAACGTGATCCAAGGTTCCGCGCTGCGTAGATCGAACGTAGTAGAGAATGGCCCCAGCAGCTGAGGCTGCTGCCGGTTTGCCCGCGAGTCCAAAACCCTCGAGAGACAGCACGCCGAAATGATTTTCCAGGAGAGGGATGGCATGATCGGGTGCGAATACCCAGTCATCGAGCGGAGTCTCGGCGAAGCCGGCACTGCCGCTCACTGATCGGCCGGACGGGCGAGGGCGCCCGTCCGCACGCGATCCTTGCCCATCAAACAGCGGCGTCACCGAGCCATACAAAAGCTCCTTCGGTCTCAACTGCTGCAGCTCTTCCTGAATTCGTTTGCCGGCATCTTCGCCGCTAAACTCGGTCGCGCGAAACTCGCCCGTAGAGAGATCCAGAGCCGCGAACCCTACTCGATCTCCGGCCTGCGCCACGGCGGCGAGGAAGTTGTTTTCCTCGGAACCCAGCGACGAATCCGCAGCCGTCCCGGGCGTGACTACGCGAGTGACCTCGCGGCGCACCAACTTCTTGGCCAGGCCAGCGTTTTCCATCTGCTCGCAGATCGCGACCTTGAACCCTTTGCGAATGAGCTTGGAAATGTAGCCTTCAGCAGCGTGATAAGGCACGCCGCACATGGGCACGGCCACTCCTTTTTCCTTATTGCGAGAGGTCAGCGTGATCTGCAATTCGCGCGATGCCAGAACGGCGTCGTCAAAGAAAAGCTCGTAGAAATCCCCCAGCCGAAAGAACAGCAAGGCACTGGGATGCTCCTTCTTGATGGCGGCATACTGCCGCATCAGCGGGGTGGACGGCTCGGTCATCTCGGGCGGCTTCGTGCGCGGATTATAACAAACCCCAATCCCTCACCGCCCGGTGCAAAACGCAGGGCTGAGAACTTAGTTGACGCCGCTTCGATGAGATGGTTTCCTTGTGCATGGAACTACGCAAGGATCCGATCACTCGTTCCTGGGTTATCACCGGCGACGATATTCCCGATAGCGCGCGGCGCGCGGAATCGTTTTGCCGGTTCTGTCCCGACTCCCGCGAAGCGCCACAACTGATCGCCAACATGTCCGGAATCCCTGGAGTGCCGTGGTCGGCACGCGCCGTCGTTCATCCCACCGCCTTGTACCACATCGAGGGCGAGGCCACGCGACGTGGAGACGGCATTTACGACCGCATGCGCCCCATTGGCGCGCACGAAGTCCTCACGGAAAACTCGTCGCACGACCGGCACTTATGGAACGCCAGCGACGCCGAGATCGAACAGTTCCTGTTGCTGGCGGCGCAGCGCATTCAGGACCTCAAGCGCGACGGCCGCTTCAAGTACGTGAGCATCTACAAGGATCACGGAACTAGCGCCGGACAGGAGTTCGACCATCCCGCTTCCCAGCTTACCGCGACCACATTTGTGCCCCGGCGCGTGTTGTACGAACTGCGCGCTGCCCGCGAATACTTCGAGGCCAAGGAACGTTGCGTTTTTTGCGACATTATTTCCCAGGAAATAAAGCAAGACCTGCGCGTAATCGAGATGCGTGGAGACTTCATTGCTCTTTGTCCGTATGCGCCGCGTGTGCCTTATGAAAGTTGGATTATGCCGCGCACCCATGAGGCCGCCTTCGAACGCTTCGGTATGAATCGTCCGGGGACGATGCGCGACTTGGGCGCTTTGCTGCGGCGCACCCTGCAGCGCATACGTACCATCACCGAGGATTTTCACCTCGTGCTGCATACCTCACCCAACAGCCTGCATCGTTCGGGAAACTTGGGCTATTGGAAGACCATCGACGAGGACTATCACTGGCATATCGAAATCATGCCAGTCCTTGCCGCCAAGGCGAAATCGTATACCTTCAAAGAGGTGTACTATTCGCCTCTGTCTTCGGAGACGGCGGTGAAGCGGCTTCGGGATGCCAGCATCGAGCTTTAGCAACCGTCGTTGGTCGTTTGTCGCTGGTGTCCGCGAACCCATTCCAGTAGGCGCCCACGACCAATGGCTAATGACTCCCGATTTATTTTATGACCATCCGCCGCATGAAAACCTATACCGGTGGACAAGGATACGTTTACCAGTATTACTTCGTGGGAAAGCGGGCGGCGAAATCTGGCGGTGTTTCTGAGGGCTCAGCGACTGAGTACGTTTTTGACGTCACCTCCGACCGCAAGACCACTTTTGCCGTCAGCGTGTTCCTAACCGAAGACGCTACGAAGCAGTGGGCAGAAAGCCACAACCGCACTCTCACGGAAGCCGAACAATACGGCGCGGTCAAGATGCGGCTGTTCCAGGCCTTCGATGAAATCGAGAATATGATGGCGGACGGTCGGCGTCTCATCGTTGACGCTCAAGCCCTGGAGCAGCTTCTAACCACCTTGGGTGTCGATTGACAAACGGGACGGTCGGCGTCTTGAACCCCCCGGCCTGTAATCTACATCACAATGAGATGTGATCCGGCAAACTGCTGCCTCGTCCGCAGGGCAGACTATAATCACTCCGGCGGATTGGGAGAGGGTGCCTGATCCCGCGTTGGGGGCCAGAAACTACGTTATGCCCATAATTTGGCTGCGAGTTGCGTTGGGTTGTTATGCCGTGGGGCTGTTGTACGCGTTGGTCGCGCTGACCCGCACCAGCGACCTGCTGAACAAGATCGCTCTGCACGCGGCTTACCTCGGCATGGTGTTCCACTTCGTCTCACTCACGGAGTCCATCCTCCTCACAGGCCAGATTACGCTGGCTTCGGTACATAATGCTGAATCCGTTTTGGGTTTCCTGATCATGGTCGTGTTCATGCTTGTGTACCTGGTGTATCAAACCGCCTCTCCGGGTATTGTGGTTTTCCCTCTCGTCTTTCTGCTTACTTTCGTTGCGGCAACCCGTCAACAGCCATTTCTGTTCACCTCTCCGGGTTTGCGGACGGGCTGGCTTTTTGCCCACATCGCGTTGATTTTCACTGGTTATGCCGCGCTCATTTTGAGTTTTGGCGCCAGCCTGCTTTATCTCATCCAGGAACGTTCCTTGAAATCGAAAAGAGGAGGCGGACTGCTCTCGCGCCTGCCCGCTCTCGAAGTCATCGACGAAATCGGATTCCGATCGCTGCTGCTCGGCTTCCCCTTTATGACACTGGGTCTGATAGCAGGAACGGTGGTGGCTCAATCAACCTACGGACGCGTGGATCTTCTCGACCCTAAAATTCTGCTCTCAATTCTGATGTGGGTCGTATACCTGATCATGCTTTATACCCGGTGGACAGCAGGATGGCGAGGCCGCCGCGCCGCCTATCTCGCCGCCGGAGCGTTTGTTTTTGCGATCATCGCCTGGGCGGCCAACTACTTCAGCACGATTCACAGGTTTGCGCAATCATGAACTTCCAGCTCATCGGCGTCAATCACAACAGCGCACCGGTCGAAGTGCGCGAACGCCTGGCGATCCCGGAGTCACGCTTGCCTGATGCCCTGAAGTGTTTTACGCAGCATCCCGGAGTTGATGAAGGACTGATTTTGAGCACCTGCAATCGCGTGGAGCTGTTAGCCCAGACCAGGAATGGCAGCGCTGACCTGCGCGAATTTCTCGGCACCTACTTCCAGATCGAACATGCTGAACTGGTGCCGCACCTCTACGAATATCGCGAGCAGGATGCCATTCGCCATTTGTTCCGGGTGACGTCGAGCCTGGACTCGATGGTAGTAGGCGAAGCGCAAATCCTGGGCCAGGTGAAGGAAGCGTATGCGACGGCGCGAGCTGTAGGCGCGATCCACTCGCAATTAGACTTGCTATTGACCCGGGCTTTTGCCGTGGCAAAACGGGTGCGCACTGAGACAGCTGTGGGATCATCCGCAGTCTCGGTAGCCTCGGTTGCGGTTGAGCTAGCCAAGAAGATTTTCGGATCGCTGAACGGCAAACACGTGTACCTGGTGGGGGCAGGGAAGATGAGCGAGCTTGCAGCCCGTCATCTGCTGGCCCACGGTGCGGCGTCGATCTTCGTCGCCAATCGCACCTACGACCGAGCCATTCGCTTGGCCCAGAAATTCGACGGCCAGGCCATCGAATTCAGCCGCCTTTACGACACGTGCGACAAGGGCGACATTGTGATTACTTCGACCGGCGCCCCGCACGCCATCTTCCGACGCGAGCATGGCGAACTCTTTATGAGTCGCCGCAAGAACCGGCCCATGTTCTTCATCGACATCGCAGTGCCGCGCGACGTCGACCCTGAGATGAACAAGGTGGATGGAATCTTTGTCTACGACATTGACGATTTGCAGCAGGCCGTATCCTCGCACGTCGCGGATCGCAAGAAGGAAGCCGAGCGCGCCGCCGACATTATCGAAAGCGAAGTCATACGCTTTCAGGCTCGTCTGCAAACTCTTGATGTCGTACCCACCATCGTCTCTCTGCAGGACCATTTGGAGACGATCCGCCAAGCTGAAATCGACCGCGTGCGCGGACGTCTCGGCCCCTTATCTCCAGAGCAAGAGCTCGCCATTGACACGCTCACGCACGGCATCGTCAACAAAATCATGCACACGCCTATCAGTACCTTGAAAACCGCGGCACGCGAGTCCGAAGCCACTACGGTTGTCGATATCGTTCGCCGCCTTTTTAATCTCCAGGAAAAGGACAAGAAGGCGGCTGGTGGCGGATCCGGAGGACGCGCCTGATGGCCCGTCTCCGCATCGGTTCCCGCGGTTCCCAACTCGCTCTGTGGCAAGCCCATCACATCAGCGCCCTGCTCCGCGAACGCGGTCACGAAGTCGAACTCGAAATCGAAATCATAAAGACCACCGGCGACAAGATCACCGACGTTGCCCTCGCCAAGGTCGGAACCAAAGGCATGTTCACCAAGGAGATCGAAGAGGCCCTGGCCGAAGGGCGCATTGATCTTGCCGTACATAGTCTGAAAGACCTTCCGACCGAGCTCTCCCTGGGGTTTGAGGTCGCCGCGATTACTACTCGAGAGAATCCGCGCGACGTCTTTTGCTCTCGTAAGTACAAGAACGTTGAAGAGCTGCCACAAGCAGCACGGGTGGGGACCAGCAGCCTGCGCCGCCAGGCGCAATTGAAAGCCGTCCGTCCGGACCTCGACATCTTCCCGCTTCGCGGAAATGTTGACACTCGTCTGCGCAAACTCGAAGCGGGCGAATATGATGCCATCATCCTGGCAGCAGCAGGCTTGAACCGCCTGGGCAAGACGCAGCTTGTCAGACAAGTGATTTCCGCCGAGATCATGTGCCCGGCAGCCGGGCAAGGTGCATTAGGAATCGAAATCCGGGCCGGCGACGCGGTGACCCGACAGCACCTAGAGTTCCTGGAAGACGCCGCAGCGCGGGCCACAACCACGTGCGAGCGGGCTCTGCTCAACAAGCTCGGCGGAGGCTGCCAGGTGCCCATCGGCGCATTCGCCGAAGTCCGCAATGGACGCTTGCACCTCCAGGCCATCGTCGCCGACCCTGACGGCTCCAAGCTCCTGCGCGAATCCCGTGACGGCACCGAGCCGGTGCAACTCGGAGAATCCGTCGGTGAAACTTTGCTCCAGCGCGGCGGAGATGCCATCTTGGAAGCAGTCTACGGGCAGGGAATCGCCGTGCCGCAACAACCCTAAATTGAAATTGTCAGTCAATAATATTTTTCGATTGTCATCTTGAGCGGAGTAGCCTCGTCGCGAAGCGAAGAGGCTGCACAGTCGAAAGATCCCTGAGCGCGATTACTAGAAATGATGTGGCACGGAATTTCCGCGAGTGTTTGAAGCGGGCACCGAGGAGCCCCCGCGGGCATGCTACGCTTGACACGGTGTTCGTTGCCGGTCCTCGTCCGACAATCAGGTAGGGGAGACTTGAAGAGTGTACATACCCGAATTCAACCGCCAGAACGATCGCGCAGCCACCCTCGCTTTTATGAGAGCAAATCCATTCGCCATTGTGATTTCAAATGTGGGCGGAATTCCCTTCGCCACTCACCTGCCGCTCCTGGTAGAAGAAACCGAAGATCAAGTCATAGTGCGCGGCCACATGGCGAGAGCGAACGCGCATTGGATGTCGATGAAGGAAGGCGAGGAATCGCTGGTAATTTTTCACGGCCCCCACGCCTATATTTCACCAAGCTTGTATGAGATTCAAGGAAGCGTCCCCACTTGGAATTACGCCACCGTTCATGTCTACGGTGAGCCTATTTTGTTCTTTGATGAGGATGGCCTAAAAGAAACGCTACACCGCATGATCGATACCTTCGAAGCCGCGTATATGGCCCAGTGGTCCGAGCTGAGTGGCGAATATCAAAGCCGGATGATGAAGCACATCGTAGGTTTCGAGATAAAGGTCAAAAGATTGGAGGCAAAGTTCAAGCTCAGTCAAAATCGCACCAAGGGAGAGCAAGCGCGGGTCATCGACTCCCTCAATCAAAGCGAAGACTCGAACATTTCATGCGTCGCCAAACTAATGCAACAAGAAAAACTAGGTCGCTGACTTCGATGGCTGCCAAGAAAGCCCTTCCGCTTGCCGGACTCCGCATCGTCGTGGGTCGGGCTCGCCAGCAAGCCAGCGCGCTTTCTTCCGGCCTGGGGGAATTGGGAGCGGAAGTCATAGAAATTCCCTTCATCGAAATCCGGAAGCCTCGTTCTTACCAGCCTCTCGACTCAGCGCTCAAGAATCTGTCCGACTATGACTGGCTCATCCTCACCAGCGTGAACGGAGTCGAAGCGCTTTGGGAGCGTCTGAATAAACTCGGCCTGACCAACCAGCATCTAAAACACTTGAGAGTAGCAGCCATCGGACCCGCGACCAGCAAGGCAATCGAGGAGCGCGGGACGAAAGTGAAGGTCGTTCCCGAAGAGTACTTAGCCGAATCGGTCGTGAAGAGCCTGCGCAATCAAGTAACCGGGCAGCGCGTGTTGCTGGCACGAGCCCGTATCGCCCGCGACGTAATCCCACGCGAATTGCGCAAGCTAGGCGCTAAGGTAGATGTTGTGGAAGCCTACGAAACCGTGATTCCACGATCCTCTCGAACGCGCTTGCGAGCCATCCTGAAAGGCTCAAAGCGCCGTCCCCACGTAATTACCTTCACCAGTTCATCGACGGTGAGAAACTTCGTCGCACTGCTCGGAAAGAATCCAGTGCTCGACGGCATCCGCTTGGCTTCTATTGGTCCCATCACCTCATCGACGCTTCGCGAACTGGGTCTACCCGTCGACGTAGAAGCCACGGAATACTCAATCCCAGGCCTGATTAAAGCACTTGCTCGAGTGGAACCGGGTCTCTGATCCCTTGCCGCTCGCTGTTAGCAACGCAGCCTGGCAGCCGCGTAGACAAGTCACAACCCGCTTCACGCCTCGGGACCTACTCGCTCAACGAACAACTGCAATCGGCAGGCGGCACGTGCGCTTTCAAGAATCCCGACACACGCTGATAAGCGTCAATCTGATTCTCTACTCGTGCGAAGCCGTGGCCTTCGTTCTCGTACACCTTTAATTCGACTTTTCCCCCGCGATTCCTAACTGCATTTGCCACCTGCTGCGCCTCTTCCTTGGGGCAGCGCGGATCGTTCCCGCCCGCTAGTAACAGCAACGGCGCCTTGATCTGGTCGACGAAGAAGATTGGCGAACGATCCTGAAACAACGCCTTGTTCTTCTCCGGATCGCCCATGGTCGCCAGATCCGATTGCTGCAATACCGGATCCTCATTCTGGATTTCCGTAAACCAGTTGACAAACGGCACAATCGGAACCCCCGCCCCCCAAACCTCCGGCGCCTTGGTCACGCCCATCATGGTCAAGTAACCGCCATAGCTGCCACCCATCAGAACGATCTTTTTGGGATCGAGGAAACCAGTCTGTTTGATAAAATCCGCCGCCGCCAACACATCCTGCAAATCGCCGCCGCCCATGTCGAAAAGATTCGCGTGCTGGAATTCCTTGCCATAGCCAGTCGAGCCGCGGTAGTTCGGCGCAATCACCATGTATCCCTGGTTAACCATGTGTTGGATGAAGCGGTTGAACGAATTCACCGTCTGTGCGGTTGGTCCGCCATGCACATAGACAATCGCCGCATTCTGCCCATTGCGAACCATGTTGAAAGGAACATAAACGAAGGCAGAAATGGTCCACTTGCCGTCGCGGCTCGGGTAGTGCACGAGAGACGGCTCGACCATATCTTCTGAGTGCACGCCCGCGACCAGCGAATGCGTCACCTGATGAGATTTCGCACTGGCCAGTTGATAGACCCAAAGATCTCCCGGAGCACTCGCCCCGTTGTGTTTGTAGAGCAGGCGTGATCCGTCTTCGCTGAATGCGGAATTTTCCCCGACAAGCTCGTTCACGCCTTTGGGGAGCGGCAACACCGCAGTTTTGCCGGTGGCGAGTTCGTGCAGGTAGATGTCGGTATTTCCGTCAACATTCGTGGTCCATGCCACCTGCTTGCTGTCAGGTGAGAAATTGCCCCCACTGATCTCCCACTTATCTTCGGTCAGCCACGAAGTCTTCTTGCTCGCAATCTCCAGCAAGCCCACATTGTCGTAGCCATTCAGCGCGTTAGAGGTGATCAGCAGCTTCCTGCCATCCGGCGAGAAATCGTCGGCGCGGAAAACCTGTTCTCCATCGTGCGGAGTTAGCAGCGAACTCTGGCCTGTCGCGACATCTGCCACAAAGATATTTGAGTCCGTTCCTTTAGCCTGCTCCTGGGTATAAGCGATCCACTTGCCGTCGTGCGACCAGATCGGGTTGTGATTCAATTTGTCGGCCTGCGTGCCGGTGGTGATGTGTTTTACGTCGCGCATCAGCATGTCGTAAACATCGATCTCATACACCGACGAAGTCTTCGGCTTCACTGTGTACGCCAAGTAGCGGCCATCCGCCGACCATCGCGGATTCTCTTCTGAGATCTCGCGAGTATGGGTCAGGTTCACCACTTGCCCAGTCTTCGGCGAAACAATGAAGATGTCCCACTGCTCGTCGCCGTCATAGTCCGACATATAAGCGATCCATTTACCATCCGGCGACCACGCGGGCGCCGCCTGGCGCTGATCGCTGACCGTAAGCTGTGTCGGCCAACCACCTTCCTCCGGCACGATCCAAAGGTTATTGCGGCCGCTGATGTTGCTGACAAACACAATCGTTCTGGCGTCGGGCGACCACGACGAACGCCCGACCTGGCGCGTCATGTAGAGCTTCTCAATGGAGAGACTCTGCTGGTTCTGTTCCACCTGCGCGTTCGGCTTGCTGGCGATCTGCTTGGGGTCGGTGATGGCCTGAGGCGCGGGCAAAGTCTGAGCGGAGGTGAAAGAACTCATAACCATGAAAATAGCAAACGGGATGAGATTACGCATGCGAGTCCTGAAGAGTCGTTAGACGAGGTCAGAACGAAAAGTTTAGCAGAGAGTGAGCTGCCTCAAAGCCAGTTTTTCCCATGCCTTGTCATCTTGAGCGGAGTGGCGTCTTCACGAAGCGAAGACGCCACGAAGTCGAAAGATCCCTACGTGCTAGGCCCGAAATGAAGACGCAGGGAATTCTGACAAGAATCCATTGGGAGAATGCCTTGGAATGGCAGGGGAAGTTAAACGGTGCAGGGATCCTTCGACTCCGCTCAGGATGACAAAGCGAAAGGACGATTCACTCACAGCTTCGCATTCTTGTGCATTTCGACTGTGCTCCACGTTTTGTCTCCCGCGTGGCAAATGTTCTCCAGCGCACAATCGACGCATTTAGGCCGGCGTGCGAAGCACAACTTTCGCCCATGCCAGATGAACTGGTGAGAGAACAGGATCCACCTCTCCCTCGCGATCACCTTCATCAGATCCTGTTCGATTTTCGCTGGATCTGTATTCTTCGTGAGCTCTAACCGGCGCGCGATACGGGTGACGTGCGTATCGACCACTACTCCTTCTGCCTTGCGAAACCATGTGCCCAGCACGACATTGGCGGTCTTCCGCGCTACGCCAGGCAAGGTGAGAAGCCGCTCCATGTCGTCCGGCACCTGGGCGCCGAACTCGCTGACGATCCTCTTCGCAGCCCCCACAACCGATTTCGATTTGTTGCGAAAAAACCCTGTCGAACGAACGTCCGGTTCAAGCTGTTCCGGCGTGAGCGCGGCGAAGTCGTCAACCGTGGGATACTTGCGAAACAATTCCGGCGTCACCCGGTTCACATTCACGTCAGTCGATTGCGCGGACAAGATCGTCGCCACCAACAACTCCCACGCGCTCTTGTGAGTCAGTGCGCAAGTCACATCAGGATAAAGCTGATCGAGCCGCTTCAGAATTTCCGCGACACGCTCAGGCGCGAGGGGATCGCACCGCTTTCCACTTCGCCCCGCCGAGGGTTTCTTCTTATGGGTGGAGGGTTTCTGCCTTGGTCGGCCCGGACGCAGCCCAGCCGATTTTCCTGCCAAGCGCTCAATCCGCGCCCCTTCATGCCGCCCCGTCTTCGCCGGTTGGCGAGGAACTATGCCGCGCACCATGTAGCTTCCTTGTCCGTGAAAGACTAAATGTTAGCAGAAGCAACTCCGCAATGGAGGGCGGGCGACTCGCACGTCCAGCTTCACCCCGGACCGAAATGGGCTGATCAAGTTCCGGGCCGCTTCCACAAAGTAATCCTTTGGTAATCCATCGCACCTGAGCCGTCCAATTGACGAGGACCTAAGCGCTAGGTAGTCTGGAAGTGATCCACGAAAGTTAAGGAAATCCGGTGGCTGTGAAATCCATCCAACTCGGACAAGTCTGGCGCAAGGACGACGACGGCAAAGACTACCTGGTCACCAAGGTCTACAGCGAAGTATTTTCGCAGTACGCAGTGCTGCGGCCGGCCGAGGTATCCGCGCCCGACGCGCCCACCGTTCGCGTGAAAGTGGCGAAAGCCGCACAGGGCGCATCCCTGCCCGGATTCACTTTTACTCAAGAAGGATCGTTCTAGGACTTTGTAGAGACGTTGCGCGCAACGTCTCGCCGCGAATCGAGACGTAGCCAGCTACGTCTCTACAGACCCCACATGACTGAGAAGATCCTCGGAATTCTTTTTGTCTTCATCAACTCCGTAATCGCCAAAACCGGCTACGCAGGCCTTACGCTCCTGATGGCGATTGAATCCGCCTGCATCCCTCTGCCCTCCGAGCTGATCATGCCCTTCGCCGGCTATCTGGTCTTCGCGGGCAAAATGAAGCTGTTCTGGGTTGCCACAGCCGGAGCCATCGGCTGCAACCTGGGATCGCTGGTCGCCTACGAGATCGGATGCTACGGTGGCCGCCCGCTCGTAGAAAAGTACGGTCGCTGGATTCTCATGGGAAGGCGAGAACTCGACTGGGCCGACCGCTTTTTCGCCCGCTGGGGATACCTGGCGGTCTTCGTCGGGCGACTGCTGCCAGTAATCCGTACCTTCATCGCCCTGCCCGCCGGAGTTGCCCGCATGCCCCGCGGACGATTTCATCTCTACACGTTTCTCGGATCCTGGCCCTGGTGCTTCGTCCTGGCTTGGCTGGGCATGAAGCTGGGCGAAAACTGGCGCGGGCTGGGGAAGTACTTTCACCAGTTCGACGCAGTCATCGGCGTAGCTCTGGTCGCCGCAATAATCTGGTTTGCCTGGTCGCACTGGCAGAACCGAATCAGCGCCCCGGGGTAAAATGGCGCTCGAGGCCACTAGTATCCCGAATTAAGCCGCGAACCGGCGCAGGAATGCAGCCCACGGCATCGTGGGGAAACTGAGGCAGGGAAGCTTTTGTTAGGTGTCTAGTGTAGCCTCTCCAGTTCGTGCGCAAAGTCTTGCAACTGGATAGCGCAAATCCCGCGCCGGTCCACGATTCTCCTTGACACCTCGCCCGGCCATTGTAATATTCATCAAGTTTTTTCTTGCGCTCGAACACCGCATCTCCCTGCAAGTTCTGCGCTGATTCTGGTCCCGAATGAGATCCGTGATTTACTTTTCAGAAACCTTAAGGAGACAATCGTGAGAATAAAAAAAACAATTGTGCGACCGCTGGTTTGTTTCATGGTTCTGCTGCTGGCTGTTAATGCGCTGGCCGCGGATCATAACGATTTCACCATCGTTGGCAGAAGTGTCGTAGTGAAACATCCGGCCAAAGTAATGACGCCAAATGCCTGGAGAAATCCTGCGCTCACCACCATCGCCAGCAACCTTAGCGATTTCCCGTTCGGCGTGTTCTTCGCTTTATACAACTACTATGTGACGGGGTCGAACAACAAGATCGGAGTTCCCGAGTATTGGCAAGCTGTTCCTTTCACACCTTCAGCCAACGTCAAAGCAATGGAAGTCGATGCTTCCGTGGTGTGGGCGCAGGGCACGAACGAAGTTGTCTTAAGCCTCTACGACGACGCTAGTGGTTTGCCCGGCAAAGCCATTCACACTTGGCACGTGAAGAATCTGAGCATTTTTGGGAGTTGCTGCAACCTCGCTACCGGCAAGAGCAAGTCAGGAATAAGCCTCAGCAAAGGGAAGCAGTACTGGGTCGTAGCCCAGACCGATTCAACGAACAGCGACGTGTTTGACGGGTGGGACCTCAACACCACAGATATGAGATCGCATTCGATCGCCAGCTACTGCAGCGGAACTACGACGCAGTGTGGCGCCAACAACAACAAATGGGCCTTGGGCAACGCGATTTTGCCCGGCTACGCCGTGCAGGGCAAATAGCCTCGCGGCCCAGGTCACATAGATTTCCACGACGCCCGGCCGCTGCAACGCGGAGGGCGTCCGTTCTTTCTGTTGACAGACGGGACATTTCCCAATTTCCCTCCTCTTGTCTTGCGTCGGCGCGGCGTTTAGGCTTGTGGTTGTCCTTCAGAGTGGCAATCTCCTCCAACCCAGCAAGCGTGATGGTGCTCATTGCATCTGCGCAAGGACAGCCACGTCGAACATTGAATAGTACTTCTTGACGTCGCTGGCCCCGTACTTGGCGCGGAATTTCTCGACCACAGAGGACACGTTTTTTTCCTCGGTGATTGGAATGGGCTTGAAGTCAGCCTCCGTGCCTCCTCCCTTGATGTGAATCGACTGGTTCTTGAGCACGTTCTTGTACCACTGCGTGTCCGACCCCTGCACCGGCAGGAGGTAAAGTTTGTCGTCTTCAAACACGAACCACACTGGGATTGAGATGGAGCGCCCTGACTTTCTGCCGGTCACGCTGATGTGAATTTCGCGAGATCGGGAAAGGCGGGCTTTGAGAGTATCGTTCTGTGCTGGCTTATTGCTCATCGAAACCTCCTTCATTTCGCGGCGTGGTATCGCTTATCGCTGACGTGTGCCATGCAGTCGACCACCTTGCCGCCCTTATTCCCCTAAATGGCGATGTGCGTCATGGCCGTGGTCGCGATAGCCCCATGCCAGCGCTTCTCGCCGGGCGAGAATCAGACTGCATCGCCGGGATGGATCTCCTCAATCGGTCCGCCCCGGCGCTGTGCCTGCCGCAGCCAGCCTTGACGATAACAGCCTGGCCGAGCGGATTGTGCGTAAAGACGAGCGCAATCAATGTACGTTTTATTCCATGCGGGTTCGGGTGGAAAAGGAAACCTCGACACCAAGCTCAGCGAATCCGATGGATGCGCGAACCGCGTTCGAGAATAGGCTGCCGAGGAGGCCCCTCATTTCTACATTCCGAAGTTCCTGGAGCCCGCCCACCGAGGCGGACCGTCGACTTTGTTACGGCGAGACCTCGAACAATGTTCCGCCGTTGCCAGTACCGCAGTTCTGTCCAGTTCCGCCTGGCTGGCGGTTTGCGCCGCTGCAACGGTCGGGCCGACCGCTGACGAAGCGATAAGGACAACTACTACTCCCGGATATACGAGTTTCAACGCCAGCTTCCTCGCGTTTTTCATTGTCTCTTCCTCCGTAAAAGAATTCGAAATGTCCACGAGCTAACAAGGCCTACTGTGAAACGCTGAAGACGGTGCCGCAACCATAGTTGCCACATGCCTGCCCACTTCCACCGCGCTGCGTTGTACCGTAGAGGCTTCCCGCGCGGACGAAAATCGGGCCGGTCGGATAAGCGCCGTCCGGGGCAGCTGCAAAATCATAGAGTGCGGCAAATGTCCAAGAGCCTCCTCCGCCGGGTCGCAATCTGAACACGGTCCCGTTTCCGACCGCGCCGCCATCGCTCGCGGTCCCATAAAGATTGCCCCCCGAGTCAAAAACCACGCCACTCTGAGGCTGACCTCCGTCCCGATTGTCTTGGAAGCTGTATAGCGCATTCTCTGCCCACTTTCCGTGGGAATGGGGCACGAGCTGAAACACTGTGCCTGACGGGTAGTTGCCGCCCCCGCCTCCAAACGTGGCGCCTAGGAGCGCACCCTCACGCGTGAGCGCTAGCCCCGCCGAAGGGCCGAGGCCGTCGTCTTTCCGCGCGCCAAACAAGTGGAGTTGGGCTTCCATCCACTGCCCACTCTTCTTCGACGACTCCTCCAGCTTGAACGCTGTGCCGCAGCCCTGATTCTCATGAATGGCGCAGATACTCAAGCCGCCAGCCTGGGTTGTCCCGTAAATCGCCCCCTCGCTATCCAGCACTAACCCGCCATTCGGATTGGCTCCATCCCCAGGCGGTCCTCCTTTGTCGACTCCCGCGAAACTGTGCAGCACCTTCTCTGTCCACTTTCCGCCCTTCTGTTTCGGCGGGCTCAGTTCGAATACCGTTCCGCAGTACGGGTAAAACGGATTGCAGCTGGTACCCTTTCCCGCCCCCGAACATCGTTGCTCCATACAGGTTTCCAGCTTTGTCGAACACCAGGTTGCCGTTGGGAAAATAGCCATCTTTGCCGCCCTGGAAGCTGTAGAGCACAGTTTCCGTCCATGCCCCACCCTTTTGCTTGGGCGGCGTAAGCTCGAACACAGCGCCACAACCCGCCTTGGTCCCCAAAAGAATGCAGTTGCCGTTGCCTCCGTACGCGGTCGTGCCATATAGATTTCCCGCGCTATCCAAGATCACGCCGCCCACCGGCGTATTGCCGTCGCCCGAGGTGTTCCCCTTGAAGATGTGGAGCAATGTTTCCGTCCATGAACCGTTCTTCGCCTGCGGAGGCGTAAGTTCAAAAACCGTGCCGCACTGATCGATGGGACAGCTGCCACCACCCTGCGTGGTCGCGCCATACAAATTGCCAGCTGAGTCAAAAACTACTCCGCCAGCAGGGGTTGCGCCGTCGTTCGGGCCTCCCTGGAAGCTGTAGAGCACTTTCTCTTTCCACTCCGGGTAAGCTGGTGAAACGAGCGCTAGCATCGCCAGTGCGATCCCGAACCACTTGCCTACGGTTGGAAAGAACTTATCGGGCCTCATGCTCCGGCTAACTCCTTGGTAAAAAGCCGCGTCGGCGGTTGGAAAAACAGACTTCAGGGCTAGCATCTTACACCTAATTGTTGATTCGAAATGGGTGTTTGCGGGGCTCGGTTGACTCTAATCATGCATTCCAGTCGGGCTGCGCGAGGAACCTTGCCAACCGCTCGCGGACAGGCGTGTCCGCGCCACACACTGGCTTACGGCTTTTGGGTTGGGCGGAGCAGAATCTCGCTTACAAACGATTGCGGGGCTTGGGTGACCAGCATTGCTACCGCGTGGGCTACGTCTTCGGGCTGCAGCATTTTGGATTTATCTTTTCCTGCGTGCGGACTCAACTCGGTATCCACTGAGCCGGGACAAACCACTGAGACTCGGATCTTGTGGGCGCGGAGCTCCTCGGCGACGGAGAAGCTCAGCCCGTTCAATCCCCACTTCGAGGCGGCGTAGGCTGCGCCATTCGGCAGGGCGTTCTTGCCGGCGAGCGACGAGATGTTGATGATGTGCCCGGTACGGGCGCGAATCATCATGGGGGCGAAAGCGCGAATGGAGTAATAGACTCCGCGCAAGTTCGTATTCAGGACCTGGTCCCAGGATTCAGGCGGCAACTGGTGCAGGGGGCCTGCAAAGCCGCCGACGCCGGCGTTGTTGACCAGAATGTCGGTTTTTCCCAGAGTCTGTTCGACCTGAGCGGCAGCGGCTTCGACGGAGCGAAGGTCGGTGACGTCACACTGTAACGCCTGGGCTTGCCCGCCGGCTTTCGAAATGGCGTCAGCGGTAGCGTCCAGGGGACCGCGGGTGCGTCCGCAAAGCACCACCGTGGCTCCGAGAGCGGCGATTTTAGTGGCAATCGCGGCGCCGATGCCTCGTCCTGCGCCCGTGATCACTGCGATTTGGCCTGCCAAAGTGCTCTTTTGACCCGTTTCCGCCAATGGGAAGACTCCCTATGATGATTGTTGGGTTCGACGGCACAACCGCCGAAGCGTCAATCCACATCTTACAAGAGCGGGTGAGGGAGTCTGGAAAGTAAGCTTGCCTTCGTCGCGGTACATACTTATAATCCGGCTCACCGGAAATAATCTCTTGTCCTGGTTGACGTTACCGGGTGGGTGCTGAGTTTTCCGGGCCTGTCGCATGAACGAACGCAGTTCATGCTGTAAGCCGGGGATTTATCAGGGGTATGCCCGGGTACGAGTGCCGTCCGTTTTTCCCGAAAATTCAAGGAGCCATTTCAAAATGAAGACAAGTCTAGTAGCGATTGTGATTACGTTTGCTGGAATCGCCTCGGGTCAGCAAAGCGCAACGCAACCGCAAACCCAGCCAGCGGCGTCAGCACAGACGCAGCCCGCCGCGTCTCAACCGCAACCGAAGAAAGAAATCAAAGATCCGGCGGAGTATAACGCGTACGTCGGAGCCGTGCAGCAAAAGGATGTGGCCGCGCAAATCAGCGGACTGGAGGCGTTCCTGGCCCAGTATCCCAACAGCGTCATGAAGGAAGACGCTCTGGAAACGCTCATGGTGGCCTATCAGAAGTCCAATAACCAAGCCAAAATGATGGACGCGGCGCAGCGTATTCTGCAGGCAAATCCCAACAACCTGCGTGCGTTGGCGCTGCTCGCCTACATTAAGCGAGCTCAGGCCGAAGCGGGTCAGGATGCCCAAAACAACCTGACGCAGGGCGCTCAATTCGCGGATCGCGGGTTGCAAGCCCTGCAGACCGCGCCCAAGCCAGATGGCGTGTCCGATGCCGACTTCACCAAAATGAAGACGCAAATGGCCGCGATCTTTAATGGTACTTCGGGAATGGCCGCTTTGCAGGCGAAAAACTTCCCGGTTGCGCAGCAGAAACTGCGGGCTGCCGTGGAAGCCGATCCGAATGATCTCCGCAACGTTTACCCGTTAGCGCTGGCTGATCTGACCGGGACTCCTCCGAATACCGTGGAAGGTCTCTTCTTCATCGCTCGGGCCGCAAATCTCGCAGCAGGTTCGCCGGGACAGGCGCAGATCGAGAGCTATGGCAAGAGTCAATACACCAAGTACCATGGTTCCGATCAGGGCTGGACCGATGTGGAGGCGCAAGCCAAGGCTAACCCCCTGCCGCCAGCCGGATTCACCGTCGCGCAATACGTTCCTCCTACCCCGGCACAACAAGCTGCCGACTTGGTGAAGACCAAGGCTCCGAAGGACATGAGTTTCGGCGAGTGGGAGTTGGTGCTGTCAGCCGGTGCACCGGCGGATGCGGACAAGGTTTGGTCCGTGATTAAGGGGGTGCCTTTACAGATGGAAGGCACGGTGATCAAGGCGTCCCCGACCGAGATCCAAGTCGCGGCCAGCCAGGATGATATCGATCAGAAGCGGGCCGATGTCA
>Ga0210406_10000176_pt1 | contig 99036 bp, 86 predicted proteins | sample IncBWC30MmetaG_FD_155454 | JGI IMG/M metagenome (GOLD analysis project Ga0210406, IMG submission 155454) | Forest soil microbial communities from Barre Woods Harvard Forest LTER site, Petersham, Massachusetts, United States - Inc-BW-C-30-M | ecosystem: Environmental > Terrestrial > Soil >... | reverse complement strand
CATCTCTGGACACGGCGGATCCGCACCAAGTCCATCGAATCACGCAGAATGACGGCGTGCACGGCATCGCCATGTCCCCCGATGCACGCTTTTACATCGATAATTTCACGAGCAACGCACAGCCGCCGCAGGTTAGCTTGCATTCGGTGGACGGCGCCCTGAAGGCATGGCTTCTCGAGAATCGGCTGGACGCGCAGCACCCGGATGCTCCCTATCTCGCCGATAACTCCATTCCTGAAGTCGGCACGCTCACGGCCGCCGACGGCCAGACGCTTTACTACCAATTGTTCAAGCCGCTGCATTTCGATCCGACCAAGCGCTATCCCGCCATTGTCGATGTCTACGGCGGCCCGGGCGTGCAGCGCGTGCTCAACAATTGGCACGGCAGCTCGTTCACGCAGATCCTCACCCGCGCGGGCTACGTGGTGTTCACGCTGGACAATCGCGGCAGCGCTTTTAGGGGCACCGCATTCCAGGCACCCATCCACGGCAAAATGGGCGATGTCGAAGTCACGGACCAAGTGCAGGGAGCACGCTGGCTTGGGAGCCAGGGCTTCGTGGACCCTGGGCGTATCGGCGTATGGGGCTGGAGCTACGGCGGCTACATGACGCTTAATCTAATGTTCAAGGCACCCGACGTGTTTCGCGCCGGCGTCTCAGGAGCCCCGGTGACCGATTTCGCGCTGTATGACACGCACTACACCGAGCGCTATCTGGATCGCCCGCAGGACAACGCCGCAGGCTATGCAGCGACTTCGGTGCTGCCTTACGCCAAGGATCTGAAGGGCAACCTATTGGTCATGCACGGCATGGCCGATGACAACGTGCTGTTCCTGAATAGCACCAAATTGTTCCGCAAACTGCAGGACTTGAGCAAGCCCTTTGAGGTGATGGTGTATCCCGGCGCGAAACACGGGCTCATGCGCCAAAATGATGGGCGGCACGGCTATAAAATGATCAAACGATTTTTCGACGAAAATTTGAGCCCGTGACGCCGTCGATGTCGCGCGTGAGGCTTCGTATGCTCACATTGCGATCGTGATGATTCACACGGAACGCTGAGTGAAGGAAATTGCCCGCACGGCGCGCGAACATGCGGTTCGGCGCGACATCGAAGGGCTGCGCGCGCTGGCCGTCATATCGGTTCTCATCAACCATGCATTTCCGGACGCTCTCCCCGGCGGGTTTGTGGGCGTCGACATATTCTTCGTGATTTCCGGCTACTTGATCGGCAGGCACCTCCTCCAGGATATTCAAGCGGGTCGCCTGAGTATTCTAGGATTTTATGCAAAGCGGGCGAGACGCATTTTTCCGGCTCTCGCACTCGTTCTGATTTCCGTTTGGGGTGCCGGCTGGCTCTTCTTGTCGGCCCCCGAATTTTCCACCTTGGGCCAGCATATTGTCGCTTCCGCACTGTTTTCCAACAACATCCTGCTCTGGTCCGAAAGCGGATACTTTGACGTCGCAGCATTGGATAAACCGCTGCTGCACCTTTGGTCGCTTGGAATCGAAGAGCAATTCTATTTACTCGTCCCGGCGATGCTTTGGCTTGGCAGCAAGGGTTCGGCGGGTTCCGTTCGCTGGGTGGCGCGACTCGGAGCGTTGTCGCTTCTCGCGACAATAGTTCTGAGTAACTTTGACTACTCTGGATCGTTCTATCTTTTGCATACGCGCTTTTGGGAGCTGGCTGCAGGAGTTGTTCTGGCGCAAGCTGAATTGCGGACTCATGCACAAAGGCTTCTGCTTACAGGCGCACAGTCTGCCTTCGCGGTAGATGTGCGGGAGATCCTCGCCTTCTCTGTGGTGACCGTATTTTTCGCCATCGTTGTGCTGGGCTCGGGCAATCAACGATGGCAGCGGGACGTCGTCTTTCAGGACAGCGCGCTTATCTTGACGACCATTGTGGCGATACTCGCCTGTCTCTACGTGCAGCGAGGCAACCTTGCACAGAGGCTTTTGCAAAATGCCTCATGCCTTACGAGAACGAGTTCCAGCGTCGGCATTATCCTGATCTTTGTTTCAGTGGTTGCACTCACTCCCAGTAATTGGCCCGGTGCTCAGACGCTTTTCCCCGTGCTTGCTACCGCCATGGTGATAGCTGCCACACCTGCCGCCGCGGTCAACAAGCTGCTTGGCCGTCAGCCGCTCGTCTTTATCGGGGGTATCAGCTATCCGTTGTATTTGTGGCATTGGCCGGCGATTGTCATCTGGAGAATGCTAAGTCCTGGTGCGCGCGGAATTGAGATGGCGCTTCCCTTGGTTGTTTCAGTGGCACTCGCCTGGCTGACCAAGGCTCTCCTGGAAGAACCCTTTCGATTTGGCAAGCTGGGATTGGCTTCATTCCGGCGACCGCATCTTCGCGTGGTGGTGGCAGGCCTTATAGGCGCCGCTGCGCTAGGCTTGTTTGCATATGCATCGCAGGGGCTGCCTTCGCGATTTCCGCCACAATTACAGGCGATCGGCGAATGGTCGGAAATGACTCCCAGTGTCATTTGGAGACCTGGTCATTGCTACCACGCTCCCAAATCAACAACTGAATTCTCCAGCGAATGCACGCCTCTCAAGCGACCTGGCGTGCCACTTGTTCTTTTGTGGGGTGATTCGCACGCTGCGCACCTCTACCCAGGTCTGGTCAGCGCCCGATCGATACATTCCTTTGATATCATTCAGTGGACCGCCGGTCTCTGCCCACCTACCGCTGCGGCCTTCCCGAATGAGAGTCTCGCCTGCCCCACAAGACGTGTGACCGCGTTGAGAGAGTTGGTGCAGCTCAATCCCGACACTGTACTGCTTGCGGGCGCGTGGGAGGTCTACCTGGGGAAAGACCAAACTGAGGCGGATATTCTTCGCTCGCTATCGGAAACCATTCGCCGGCTAAGGCAGGATGGCGACCGAGAAATTGTTGTGTTTGGACCGGGACCTCTCTGGAACGTTTCGCTGGCGGTCGATCTGTTCAGATTCATGGTCGCCAAGAGATTGGATGAAATACCCGAGCGATTCGGACGACCTGCCGACCCGATTTGGCACCTTGATGCCGCAATGGCTGCGCAAGCTGCTACGCTAAACGTCCGCTACGTGTCCGTCCTCAATTATTTCTGCAACAAATCCGGATGTCGAACGGTCGGCGATAGAACGAAAACACGGCCGGACCTTTTATTTAGCGACAGTAACCACCTTACAGTATCCGGGTCTGAAGACTTGATTACGCATTCGGATCTGCCCCTCTTCTGAGCTCCCTGCGCTGATCCCTCAGAAATGCCCGGTCGATCTGCTCGGCGTAGAGATCGATGTCTCCGCGCGTGACGCCGCATGCCATGAAGTGCTGCTGCCAGCCGTCGATCACCTGCGCAACGGCTTGCGCCTCTTTGAGTGCCTCGTTCTTGGCAAGCCCATACATTTGTGACAACGACAGTGCGTTGGCAATCGTCGAGTCGCCTTCTTGCTCCCCGACGCGCATCTGCTGAAAGCCGAGCGCCTGCCCTGAGGGCAGCACATCGAACGCCGGCGAAAGCTCGTACTGCTGCGCATCGGTCATGAGCAGCGCATGGTTCTTCTCATGATCGTCGGTGTTGTCGATAAAAATGTTGAACACCATCCGGCGAAATACCTCGCGCATCTGTGCGACATAAGCATCACCCTCGGTCACCCCTCTTCGACGCAGCAACTGGGCCAGTTCCGGGTATCCGAAGCGTTCGCCCGCGGCGCGCAGCGCCACGCAAGCCGACAGGCTATGCAGCCGCACACCGCCGGCGCGATCGAAGCGTTTGATGGCGACGGCATGCCCGTGCGTCAGGCGTACGGGCATCGTCTGTGCGGTGCGGATGCCGGCCTTCTGCGCCAGTGTCATGGCCGCATGCTCGATCAGTGCGGTGTCCGCGGGATCTCCGTCGGCAAACTTGATCACCCATTGCTCGCCGGCAATCTCGATCAGCGCTTTGGGTCGAGCGCCGCCCATGGTCACGCCGGGCGCGAGCAAGCGCTGCTGCGCCGGCGGGACCGGCTCGTTGTTTTGCACTTTGCGGATCAGCTCCTGAAGCTCATTCGCATCTTGAAGCGTCGGCAGGGGACCTAAGCGCCGCGGCAAGTACTCGTCCGGCGAAGTCGATACGCCGAGAGCTCCGAAGCGGTCGTCCCCGGCAAAATACAGATACTCGAGCAGCGACAGTCGCGCAGGCTTGTCGATGTAGCGGATCACTCGCTCACCCCACCGGTCCGGTCTAGCGTCGTCCACGGCGCCGGCCGCAACGCCTTTCTCAGTGGGCAGGAATTCCTCGTCGATGAGCGGCAAATCCTCACTTAAGGGGAAACCGCGCTGTAACCAGGAATCGACGTAGCGCAATGACACGCCCTGGGTGGAGCGAACGAGATTGAGCTCACCGATGGGCACCGGCTGCTGCGGCCGGGTCAGCAACCAGAGATGCAGTCGGTCCGAAGGCTGGTACAGCGCGGCGCTCAAGTCAGGTTTGCCTTGAGCGGTTTGCGGGCAAGCCGCGCTTCCGCCGAAGCCGCCGACCGGACCGCACGCCTGCGCCTGGCCTCGCGAACATCGCTCTCGAGCGCACCACGGTCCTGTGCCGGTGCAGCCAGGTCAGCCAGCGCGCTCGACCTCCCGATCAGCCAAAGGGCTGTCACGTAGATACCCGCGCCGACCCCGGGATCGCCCCGCTCCATGCGGATCAGGGTCGGAATCGACACCCCGAGGCGTTTCGCCCAGGCGCGCTGTGATTCGCGCCGCCGGTTCCTGGCTACGCCTAAATTTTCCCCCAAGGCTCGCAATGCCTGAGCCGCGGCTGGTGGCATGGTCAATAGCGCTTGGGGGCTCTTTGGCATAACATAGAGTTTATCAAAATACTTGAAATAATCAATTCTATGTTCTATTTGATGCTGCATCGCAGCGCGAACACCGCCGCCCCGGCTTCTTGTGATCGCGCTAGCCGCCGATCTCAGCGATTCCGGTGGCCCCCAACCCCCACGCCTCCTCCACCCTCAGGCCCGGCACATACACCGGCAGGTCAACCAATTCGCATATCGACGTGATCTCGGCGTGCGCGAACTCATTGCGCAGCACCAGAAAATCCGCGCCAGCATCGCTGCCCGCCATGGCATCGGCAAAACTCGCGCACCAAACTCCGCGCAGGCGCCCGCCGCGATCAGGGCCGCCCAACTCTCCCAGGGCGTAGTGAGCAGTCGATGCCTGCGTCAATCTCTCCGGCAAGCGCAACGCCGCCACGATGGGTCCATCCGCCGGCAGCAACTCCACCGCCTCCAGTTCCTCTTGGGAAACCCAACGCAGCGCCTGTCCGTCCAGGCCCGAAAGCTCGCCGCTGTAATACCGCACCACCCACATATCGATCAGTACGCCACCGTAGTCGTAGGTATGGCGCACGCGAATCAAGGGGCGGGGTGTCGATATGCTGATCCCAAGCTCTTCGCGCAGCTCGCGTGCGAGGCCCACCCGGCGATCTTCGCCGGCCATTAGCTTGCCGCCGGGAAACTCCCACCCGCCGGCGAGATGCTTGCCCGGCGGACGCTGCGCAATGAGCACACGTCCTGAGGCCTCTGTCACCGCCGCGGCGACGACATGCGTGGCCGAACGCTTCAGGTCAGGATTCAACCGCTCGCTTGCTGCAGGGCGCCGTGGCAGTGCTTGTACTTTCGGCCGGAACCGCAGGGGCACGGCTCATTGCGGCCCACCTTGGGCATGGGACGCACGAAGGGCGCCGCCGACTCAGGAATCGAACGCGGCTCCAATTCCATGATGTTGCCGCCCGACGCTGCCGGAGGTCCGCCCGAGTCCTCGGCGCCGGGCATGGCGATCGGTGAAACGGCATCGGCATGTTGCGCCTGCAAGGCGCGCGCGAGGCGCTGCTGCCGCTCGAGTTCTTCGCGCTCGATCTCGGCCTGACTGCGCACTTGAATCTTCGATACCGTCGTGACGGTATCGAATTTGATGCGATCGAGCATGCCGGAGAACAGTTCAAATGCCTCGCGCTTGTATTCCTGCTTCGGATTTTTCTGCGCATAACTGCGCAGGTAGATACCCTGCCGCATGTAGTCCATGGCCGCGAGATGTTCGCGCCAATGTTGATCCAGTGTGCGCAGCGTGATTTCCTTTTCGATGTAGCGCATCACCTGAGGCCCAACGTTGATCTCTTTGCGGGTGTAAGCCTCTTCCAGCCCCGCTACAATCTTGTTGCGCAATCCCTGACCGTCGCCGGCCTCTTCCGCCTTGAGCCAATCGACGATGGGCAGCGCGGGGCCGAAATCGCGCTCGATAGCCTGCGCCAATCCTTTCGCGTCCCACTGTTCCTCGGGCGCACCGGCCGGAATGTATTGGTCCACCAACTGCGCGACCACGTCCTCGCGAATGCCCTTGATCGCCTCGGCAACGTCTTCGGCGCCCATCAGGTCGGTGCGCTGCTGATAAATGACGCGGCGCTGATCGTTCGCCACATCGTCATATTCCAGCAATTGCTTGCGGGCATCGAAGTTGTGCTGTTCGACCCGCCGCTGGGCGCGCTCTATTTGGCGCGTCAACATGCCGCTCTCGATCGCCTCGCCGGCCTTCATGCCGACGCGGGTCATGAGCGCCTTCATGCGCGTGGGGTCGCCGAAAATACGCATCAAATTATCTTCGAGAGACAAATAGAAGCGGCTCGATCCCGGATCGCCCTGGCGCCCCGATCGGCCGCGCAACTGATTGTCGATGCGCCGCGATTCGTGGCGCTCGGTGCCGATGATGTGCAAACCGCCCGCCGCGGTCACCTGTTCATGGCGTTCACGCCAGGCGGTCTGAATGCCCTGGAGGTCTGCCTCGTTGGGATTTTCGATCGCGTCAATCTGTGTCTGCGGACTGCCGCCGAGCACGATGTCGGTACCGCGTCCGGCCATGTTGGTGGCAATGGTGATCGCGCCGGGGCGGCCGGCCTCGGCGACAATATGCGCCTCGCGCTCATGCTGTTTGGCGTTGAGGACTTCGTGCGGAATTTTCGCGCCCTGCAACAGCTTGGCAATCCGCTCGGACGCCTCGATCGAGGCCGTGCCCACCAACACCGGTTGCCCGCGCTTCACGCAATCCTGGATGTCCTCGAGAATGGCCTGGAATTTGTCGTGCTCCGACAGGAACACGAGATCAGACCTGTCCTGGCGGATCATCGGTTTGTGAGTCGGGATCACCACCACTTCCAGACCGTAGATCTGCTGGAATTCGAATGCCTCCGTGTCCGCGGTGCCGGTCATGCCGGATAGCTTCGAATACAGCCTGAAATAGTTCTGGAAGGTGATGGACGCGACGGTTTGATTTTCCTCGCGCACCTTGACGCCTTCCTTGGCCTCCACCGCCTGATGCAGGCCGTCGGACCAGCGCCGCCCCGGCATGGTGCGGCCCGTGAATTCATCGACAATGATGACTTCGCCCTGGCGCACGATGTATTCCACATCGCGCTTGTACAGCGCATGCGCGCGCAGACCCGCGTTCAGGTGATGCATGAGACGAATGTTGGTGGCGTCGTACAGACTCTCGCCTTCGCGCAGCAGTCCGATCTCGGCCATCATGTGCTCGACCTTCTCATGGCCGTCCTCGGTCAAGGTGGCCTGCTTGGTCTTCTCATCGACGGCGTAATCGCCGGGGCCGTTTTCTTCCTTCTGTTTCACCAAGCGCGGGATCAAGGCGTTGATCTTGATATACAGCTCTGTGCTCTCTTCCGCCGGCCCCGAAATGATCAGCGGCGTTCGCGCCTCATCGATCAGGATCGAATCGACTTCATCGACGATGGCAAAGGACAGCTTGCGCTGCACACGATCCTCGAGACGAAACGCGAGGTTGTCGCGCAAATAGTCGAATCCGAATTCGTTGTTGGTGCCGTAGGTGATGTCGACGGCATAGGCCGCGCGCTTCTCGTCCGGCGTCTGGGCATTCTTGATGACGCCGACTTCCATCCCTAAGAAGCGAAACACCGGGCCCATCCACTCCGAATCGCGCTGCGCCAGGTATTCATTGACGGTGACGACGTGCACGCCCTCGCCGGTGAGAGCGTTCAAATACGCCGGCAGCGTCGCCATCAGCGTCTTGCCTTCACCGGTGCGCATTTCGGAAATCTTGCCGGCATTTAAGGCCAGGCCGCCGATCAGCTGCACGTCGAAGTGGCGCATGCCCAATTTGCGGCGCGCCGATTCACGCACGAGGGCAAAGGCCTCGGGGATCAACTCATCGAGCGGCGTGCCCGCTGCAAAGCGGGCTTTGAGTTCGCGGGTTTTCTCGGGGAACTTGTCATCGCTCAGGGCAGTGACGCTGGGCTCGAAGCCGTTGATGGCCGCGACGGTGCGGCTCAGCTCCTTTACGAGGCGCTGATTACGGCTGCCAAATACTTGCGTCAGAAGCTTCCACACGCTCTGGGTCCTTTAAGAAAACTGGGTATTGTACGGATAGACCAGGAGAGCTGGAAATCGTTTCGACGGCAACCTTTTTCAAGGGCCTAGGGTTAGCGATCCTCTCCGATAAAGCGCAGGGGGTCGACCTGCGTGCCGTTCTTCAAGACTTCAAAATGTAAATGCGGGCCGGTCGATCGGCCGGTGGAACCCATCAACGCCACATCTTGGCCCTTGCGGATCATGTCGCCCTGCTTCACCAGCAGCTTTTCGTTGTGGCAGTAGCGGGTGGCCAAACCATTGCCATGGTTGATTTCCACCATTTCGCCATAGCCCGCACGATCTCCGGCGTAGGTGACGATGCCGGCCGCCACCGCGGTTACTTTTGAGCCTTCCTGGCCGGCAAAATCCAAGCCCTTGTGCACTGCGGAATAGCCGGTGAAGGGATCGGCTCGGCGCCCAAAATAAGAGGAAATCCAGCCTTCCTGGACCGGTCTGCCTTCCGGGTACACCTGCTTGCTGAGCTCGCGGCTCAAGATCAAATTTTCAAGCACGCCCAGCTGCTGCTCGCGGCTCGATAGCTGGGACTGTAGATCATCGACCATCGCGGTAAGATTCGGGATCTGGGCGGGCTGACCGTCCGCGCCGCTCTCCGCGCCGCCGATCGACGGCGGGTGACCGAAGTCGAATTCGCCGTCGTCCAGATTTGCCATACGGGTCAAGCGCTTGCCGAGGGCGTCCAAGCGGATCACGTTGGCATTCATTTGACCGACGCGCATCGCCAGGGCGTTCACCTTCTCCTGCAGAACCCGCTTGGTGTCTTCGAGCTGCGCCTTCTGGTGCAGGAGCTCAGCGGACCAATTCCCCAGCTGATCGATGGGATTGCCGCTACCATGCCGCGCGCCTAAACCAACACCGATGGAGAATGCCGTGCCCAGGATCGCGAGAACCAACAGGGCGCCAGCTGACATAATCACGGGATGTCGCAGGTCAAATTGTTTCACCCGGCCCGATTTACGGCCGACAAAAATGACATTCATACGGATTAATGCTTCCTACGCCGACACGATGCCGAAACTATCGCCTATGTCGTCCGAGGCAATCGATGATGCCCCGAGCAGTCATGGGTAGACTATGCAGATAACTGACTCAAAACAAGGATTTCCGCACGGATTCGCACACATTTCCTCCACATCAATCCAAGCCTTGGATTGCGCCTGAAATGCAAAACTCTAAGAGTCTCAGTGAGTTACTGGCGAGAGGTGGCAAGAGACTTTCACTGCTGAAAGAGAGATCTGTGGCCCGGTCGCAGGTTTTGGAGCAGGTGCGCGCCGCCCTTCCCGCCCGGCTGGGCCAGGCGGTCGCCAGCGCCGGTATTGAACAGGGTCGCCTGACCATCGGCGTGGTGGGGGCCGTCTGGGCGTCGCGCCTCAGATATTTCACGGAAAGCATCCGAAAACGGGTGGCCAAGTCCGCAGGACTCGAGATTCTCACCGTGCGAATACGCGTCGTCCCACCCGTCGCCGCCGATTGACCGATCAGGGCGGGGCACCGGCTAGGCGCGCGCCGTCGCAGCCGCGACATAGGATATGGGCGCATCCGCTAAGCTCTCGAAGGTGACTTCCTGCCACGCGCTCTGCGTGGCCATCAGGCAGCGCAGCAATTTGTTGTTGAGCGCATGCCCCGACTTGAAGCCGCTGAATTCACCGATGAGGCTGTGGCCCAAAAGGTACAAATCACCGATGGCATCGAGAATCTTGTGCTTCACGAATTCATCTTCGTAGCGCAAGCCATCCTCGTTCAAAACCCGGTAGTCATCGAGCACGATGGCGTTGTCCATATTGCCGCCGAGCGCCAGATTGCGCGCGCGCAGGCTCTCCAGGTCGCGCATGAACCCAAAGGTTCGCGCACGGCTGATCTCGCGTAAAAACGAGGTCGTCGAGAAATCCATGGAAGCCACTTGCGAGTGCTTCTTGAAGGTCGGGTGATTGAATTCGATTTCAAAATTCACCTTGAATCCGTCATACGGATCAAAGCGCGCCCACTTGTCGCCGTCATCGACCTGCAGTGCTTCCAGGATGCGGATGAATCGTTTCGGGGCCCTTTGCTCCTCGATACCCGCCGATTGCAGCAGGAACACGAAGGGTCCGGCGCTGCCGTCCATAATGGGCACTTCGCCCGCGCTGACTTCCACCAGCGCATTGTCTATCCCCAACCCGGCCAGGGCGGATAGCAAGTGCTCGACGGTGGATACTTTGACCTCGCCCCGATGCAAGGTCGTTCCCATCGTCGTATCGCCCACATTCTCGGCGTGGGCGCGGATGTCGACGGGGGATCCTAAATCGGTGCGGCGAAACACGATGCCGGTGTCCGGCAGCGCCGGCCGCAGAGTCATGAGTACCTTCTTGCCCGTGTGCAACCCAACCCCGGTGGCACGAATCGAATTCTTAAGTGTTCTTTGATTCAGCATTAAGTGAAACCGGGCTATGTTATGTCCCAAAGGTACCACAGGGTACACCCTGGCATGAAACGCAAAACATGCTCAAGCGCCTTCGAGAGCACTGTCCGACCGTGCCGCGCACCTTTAAGTTCGTGTCTTCACATTTCTCGACCAAACCGGCGCCCTTAAGGGAATCCTACAGAGCGCCAAAATTTGGAATGTCGAACCGTGCCTGATCAATCCGCCTGTCGCCGCAAGAAAGCTGGAATATCCAGCAAATCCTCCGAATCGACTTCAGCGCGCAAGCCATCGCCTACCGCGCGTTGCCGCTGCACCGTCGGCTTGTCCAACATGGCGTAGTCGGTGGGAGCCATCGGTGATTTGTGGCGGATCACCCGCATGGTGAGCGGCGGCGCGTGATGCGAGACAGCCGGCTGCGGTGCGACCCGCGCGACGGGCTTGCCCAATCCGGTTGCCACCACGGTGACGCGGATCTGGCTGGCCATCTCCGGGTCGATCACCGTACCCACCACCACGGTCGCATCGTCGGAAGCGAACTGCTTGATGACATTGCCCACTTCTTGGAATTCACCGATCGACAAGTCCATGCCCGCGGTGACATTGACCAGGATCCCTTGAGCGCCCGAGAGGTTGATGTCCTCGAGCAGGGGGCTGGAAATGGCTGCTTCGGCCGCTTCACGCGCCCGATCATCGCCCGAGGCGGTTCCCGAACCCATCATGGCCATGCCGGTTTCCGACATCACGGTGCGAACGTCCGCGAAATCGACGTTGATCAGACCCGGCCGCGTGATCAATTCCGCAATGCCCTGCACCGCGCCTTGCAGCACCGTGTTCGCGGCCTTGAAGGCATCGAGCAGCGTGGTGCTGCTGCCCAGGACCGACAGCAACTTCTGATTGGGAATGGTGATCAGCGAGTCCACATACTTGGACAGTTCCATCATGCCTTGATCGGCGACGCGGGAACGCTTGTTGCCTTCCATCTCGAAAGGCTTGGTCACCACGGCCACGGTCAAGATGCCGAGTTCCTTGGCGACTTGCGCGACCACGGGTGCCGCACCGGTGCCGGTGCCGCCGCCCATGCCGGCGGTGATGAACAGCATGTCGCAACCCTCGATCAATTCGATGATGCGATCACGATCTTCCATCGCCGCTTGGCGGCCCACTTCCGGGTCGGCGCCGGCGCCCAAGCCCTTGGTGATGTTGCAGCCGATCTGCAAAGCGGTGCGCACCTTGGAGTGCTTCAGCGCCTGCGCGTCGGTGTTGATGCAAATGAAGTCCACGCCTTCGAGGCCGGCTTGGACCATATGTGAGACAGCGTTGCCGCCACCGCCGCCCACGCCCAGCACCTTGATCACGGCGCTTTGACTGTAAGAATCCATCAGTTCGAACATTCCAGTTCTCCTACGTTTAGTTTTCGATTAACTCTAGAAATTGCCCTGAAACCAGGCTTTCATTCGTTCAAGCACGCTCTTCATACCGCCCGCCAGCAACGGCGCTTCCGTGCGTTGACCCTCCAGATTGTTTTTTGCGTAGAGCAGCAGACCCACGCCCGTGGCATGGATCGGATTGCTCACCACCTCGGATAAACCGGTGACGTACTGCGGCACTCCCAAGCGCACCGGCATGTGAAACACTTCTTCCGCAAGCTCGATCGCGCCTTCCATCTTGGCGCTGCCGCCGGTGAGCACGATGCCGGTGGCGACCTGCTCTTCAAGTCCCGCGCGGCGCAGTTCATCGCGGATGAGCCCGAACAGTTCCTCGTAACGCGGCTCGACGATTTCAGCGAGGGTCTGGCGCGCCAGGCGGCGCGGTGGACGATCCCCCACGCTCGGGACCTCGATGGTTTCGTCGGGGTTGGCGAGCTGCGATAGGGCGCAGGCGTACTTGATCTTGATGTCTTCCGCATACTGCGTCGGCGTGCGCATGGACACGGCGATGTCGTTGGTGATCTGGTCGCCGGCAATCGGGATCACCGCGGTATGGCGGATGGCACCGCCGCCGAACACCGCGATGTCCGTAGTGCCGCCGCCGATATCCACCACGCACACGCCCAAGTCCTTCTCATCCTCGGTGAGCACGGCGTAGCTGGAGGCGAGCTGCTCCAAAACGATGTCGTCGACCACCAGCCCGCAACGCTGCACGCACTTCACGATGTTCTGCGCGGCGCTGTCGGCGCCGGTGACGATGTGAACCTTGGCTTCCAGGCGCACGCCGGACATGCCGATGGGATCACGAATGCCCTCTTGCGAATCGATGATGTATTCCTGCGGCAGCACATGCAGGATCTTTTGATCGGCCGGGATGGCGACCGCCTTGGCGGCGTCGATGACGCGCTCCACATCGCCCTGCACCACCTCTTTGTCCTTGATGGCGACGATGCCGTGCGAATTGAGGCTGCGAACATGGCTGCCGGCGATGCCGGCATACACCGAGTGGATCTCACACCCCGCCATCAGCTCCGCCTCCTCGACCGCGCGCTGAATCGATTGCACCGTCGATTCGATGTTCACCACGACGCCCTTCTTCAGGCCGCGGGACGGATGGCTGCCGATGCCGATGATTTCCAGCGCGCCGTCGGTCTTGATCTCACCGACGATGGCGACGACTTTGCTGGTGCCGATATCGAGCCCCACCAGTAGATTGCGATCAGAACGCTTTGCCATGTCTTTAAAAAATTCCTCTACGCGTCGGTGTCGTCTGCACGTTTGCCCGGACCCGATGCCGGCGTACCCTGATTGCGCCAGCCAATGGCAAAGCCGTTGGAATAGCGCATGTCGACGTAACTGATTTCGGTCAATCGATGGGCAATGACCTGCGATGCGGTGTGAATGAAGCGCTCGAGGCGCTCATCGACATCGCGTCTTCCCAAGCGCACGGTCACACCGCTGTCCAGGTCCATTTCCCAGGCGCCGCGCTCATCGAGACGCAGCGCCGCGATGCGCATGCCGGCCTCGAGCATCCGCCCCTGGGCCGACAGATAGCGTTTCGCCACCTGCGACTCGGAGCCCTCAGGGCCGCTCAAGTGCGGCAGTTCCGCCGGCACATGCGTGGCGGTGCGGACGAAGAGTTCGCCGCGGGTATTGAGCAACCCCGACTCTCCCCAGCGAGCCGCCGCGGTCTGCTCGATCACCGTCACCCGCAAGCTGTTGGGCCAACGGCGCGCAATGCGTGCGTGGTCCACCCACGGCAGTGTTTCCACGGCGCGCTGGATATCGGCGAGGTCGGCGGACATGAAGCCTTGGTTGGCGAACGGCGCCACGGCCTTCTCGATTTGACCCGGCGAGACGCGCTGAAAGCTGCCGTCGATGGAAATCACCCGCACCGGACGATCGAGCGCCCAGGTCAGCGCGCTCAATGCACCGGCGAGCACCAGCAGCAACGCGCCGCGGCGCGCGTAAACCCGCCAATCGCGCAAGAACCCGGGCCACTTCCAGCGCGACTTCCCAGGTGCGGCCTTGCTCTTGAATCGGTTGCGGCGCCAGACGGTCATCATTTCCGTTCCCTCGAGAAGCTGGTTTCCAGCACGCGCCACACCAGTTCTTCGAAGTCGATGCCGGCCTGGCGCGCCGCCATCGGCACCAAGCTGTGGCTGGTCATGCCCGGCGTGGTGTTGATCTCGATGAAAAAGAACTTATTCGTGGCGCGATCGCGCATGAAGTCCACGCGGCCCCAACCGTGGCAATCGGTGACCTTGAATGCCGCCAGGGCAGCCGCCTGCAATTCGGCCTCGTCCTTGTTGCTCAAGCCGCTCGGACAGAAGTACTGCGTGTCGTCGCGGAAATACTTCGCCTGATAATCGTAGAACTCCGTCGCAGGCACGATGCGGATCGAAGGCAACCCCGCGCCGTGCAATATCGACACGGTGTACTCGTCACCAGTGACGAAGGCCTCGGCAAAGACGATCGGATCGATGGCATGCGCTTCAGCGAAGGCGCCCGGCAATTCCCCCGCGGCTTTGACCTTGGTCATGCCGACGCTCGATCCTTGAGAGGCGGGCTTGACCATCATGGGCAGGCCGATGCGCTTAAGCGCCGCGTCCAGATCGGCCGGTCCCGACAACACCGCATACTCCGGCGCGGCATAGCCGGCACCGACCACCACGCGCTTGGTTTTCAGCTTGTCCATGGTCAATGCGGAAGCGAGCACGCCGCTGCCCGTGTAAGGCACGCCTAGCCACTCGAGCGCGCCCTGCATGGCGCCGTCCTCGCCCCCCGGCCCGTGCAGCGCGATCCACACCCGATCGAAGCCCTCGCTGCGCAAGGCCTGCAGCGGACGCTCCAAGGGATCGAAGGCGTGCGCATCGACGCCGCGGCGCTTGAGCGCGGCCAGCACGGCATTGCCGCTCAACAGAGAAATCTCCCTCTCGCTCGAATCACCGCCGAGCATGACGGCGGTCTTGCCGAAATCCTTTGGGCTCGAGGCGCGGCGGTTCGCGGCATTCATGATCAGCAGACTCATGCCGGCTCTCCGACGATGCGCACTTCGGTGTGCAGCACGATGCCGTGGGCTGCGGCGACCGTTTTCTGCACGTGCAGGATCAACGCTTCGATGTCGGCCGCGCGCGCCTGGCCGTGATTGATGATGAAATTGGCGTGTTTCTCCGACACCGAGGCATCGCCGATGCGAAAGCCCTTCAGGCCGGCACTTTCAATCAGACGTGCGGCGTGATCGCCCGGCGGATTGGTGAAAACCGAGCCGCAACTCCACTCGCCGATGGGCTGCGTTTCGCGCCGCTTGTCGAGCAACTCGCGAATGGCATCGGTGTTGATGCCGGGCTTGCGCTCAAACTCCAGCCGTGCGCCGATGAACCATTCGTTATCGGGTCCCTTGACCTGGCGATAACCGATTGTGTACTCGGCCGGGGTGCGAGTGTGCCGCACACCGCGGCGGTCCAGCACTTCCACTTCCACCACATGCTTCCAGGTCTCGCCGCCCCAGGCGCCTGCATTCATCGCCAAGGCGCCGCCCAAGGTTCCCGGGATTCCGGCAAAGAATTCGGCCGGCCCCAAACCCCACTTCACGCATTGCCGGGCGATGCGCGCACAGGGCACGCCGGCTTCCGCACGGATGCGCGTGACGCTGTGGCGTTCGAGCGCGCCCAGCGCGCCATGCGTCGAGACGACGGCGCCGCGGATTCCGCCGTCGCGCACCAGCAGGTTGCTGCCCAAGCCGACCCACAGCAGCGGCACTTCGGGCGGCAACTGGCGGATGAAGGACGCGAGATCCATGATGTCGCGCGGCGTAAAGAAGAAATCGGCCGCACCTCCGGCATGCCAGGAAGTGTGTTTGGCCATGGACACATCGTGCAGCACGCGGCTGGCGAATTCCGGTGCCAGCTCCACGGTGTGCAGCGCGCTCATGGGTGCGCTCCCGCCGCGAAACGGCGCTTCAGATCCTGCGCCACGGCACCCAAATTTCCCGCGCCCATGGTCAGCACCAAGTCGCCGTCATGCAGGACGGCGCGCAGCGACTCGGCGAGATCATCGACGCTTTCGACGAACACCGGCTCCATGAGACCGCGGCTGCGCACGGCGCGGCAGATGGCGCGCCCGTCGGCGCCGGCGATCGGCGCCTCGCCGGCCGCGTACACTTCCGTGACCAAGAGCACGTCGCATTCGCCGAGCACGCGTCCGAAGTCGTCCAGCAAATCCCGCGTTCGCGTATAGCGATGCGGCTGAAACACCAGCACCAAACGTCTTGCCGGCCAGCCCTGGCGCGCCGCCTCGAGGGTCGCGGCCACTTCCGTCGGATGATGCCCGTAATCATCCACGATCAAGGCGCGGCCGCCGGGCCACTGGATCTCGCCGAGCTGCTGCAGGCGCCGATCGATGCCCTGGAAACCCGCCAGGGCCTGCTGTATCACCTCGTCGGGGATGTCGAGCTCGCTCGCCACCGCCACCGCGGCCAACGAGTTCAAGACATTGTGACGGCCGGGCAGGTTTATGGTGACGGTCAGCGGCGCGCGATCCGCGCGCAGCACCTCATAGCGAGATTGCAGCCCGAGGCGCTGCACATTCACCGCGCGAATATCGGCATCCTCGCCGAAACCATACGTGTGATACGGCCGGCCCACGGATTCCAGGATGCTCTTCACGTGCTCGTCGTCGCCGCACAGCACGGCCAGACCGTAGAACGGCAGGTTGTGCAGGAAATCGATGAAGCTCTGCTTGAGCCGCGCAAAGTCGCCGTCGTGCGTCGCGAGGTGATCGTTGTCGATGTTGGTGACGATGGCGATCATCGGCTGCAGGTGCATGAACGAGGCGTCGCTCTCGTCGGCTTCCGCCACCAGATACCGGCCGGCGCCCAAGCGCGCGTTGCTATCGGCGCTCTTCAAGCGGCCGCCGATCACAAAGGTGGGATCAAGTCCGGCTTCGGCGAGCACGCTCGCCACCAAACTCGTGGTCGTGGTTTTGCCATGCGTGCCGGCGACGGCGATCGAGTAGCGAAAGCGCATCAACTCGCCCAGCATTTCCGCGCGTGCGACCACGGGAACACGCTTGGCCAGCGCAGCGGCCACTTCCGGGTTGGAGCGGTTGACGGCGCTCGACACCACCACGACGTCGGATTCGCCCAGGTGCTTCTCGTCGTGGCCGATGAAAATCGTCGCGCCCAGGCGCGCCAGGCGCTCCGTGACGGCGTTGCCTTTGAGATCCGAGCCCTGCACCTCGTAGCCTAAGTTGAGCAGCACCTCGGCAATCCCGCCCATGCCGCTGCCGCCGATGCCGATCAAGTGAATGCGCTGAATGCGCCGCATCCGGTCTTGCATGCGCGTGTTCGTCGCCATGCGTGTGCCCGACGCCATGGGTGTGCCCGACGGCTTGGGTGAGCCCGAGGGCATGGGTGCGCCCGAGGGCATGGGTGCGCCCGAGGGTTTGCGCGTACTCTCGGTCATGCGTGTGCCCCCGCGCGCGTCCCCGCGGCCACGCACAGGTCCGCCAGCCGCGCCGCCGCATCGATGGTCCGCGCGCTTCGCGCAGCCTCCGCCATCTTGAGCAGCCGCGTTCGATCCGCAACGAGTTCACCGATAATGGCGCTTAAAGACTCGGGCGTCAGATCGCGCTCCTGGATGATGCGCGCGGCGCCGACGCCGACCATGACGGCGGCGTTCTTGGTTTGATGATCATCCGTCGCGATCGGCAACGGCACGAATATCGCGCCGAGGCCGGCTGCCTGCAGTTCCGCGACCGTCATCGCGCCGGCGCGGCACACGGCGAGGTCCGCCCACGCATAGGTTTTTGCCATGTCCTCGATGAAGGGCAGTACTTCCGCCTCGACCTTCTCTTGAACATACGCCGCACGAGTTTGTTCAAGCCCGCGCTCGCCGCTCTGATGAATGACCTGCGGGCGACTCTCGGGACTCAAGCGAGCCAGCGCTTGCGGTAACACGGCGTTCAATCGTTGTGCGCCCTGACTGCCGCCGAATACCAAGAGCCGTGCCGGCGGGGCTCGTCCTGAGAATCGTTGTGCCGGGGATGCCAGCGCCGCGATGTCCTCACGAACCGGATTGCCGATGGTGCTGGCGTGCACTTTGGGACCGAAACTGCCGGGGAACGCTTCCAATACCTGGCTCGCCACGCGCGCCAGCCAGCGATTGGTCAGCCCGGCGACGGCGTTTTGTTCATGGATGAGCAACGGGATGCGCATGAGCCACGCCGCAATGCCGCCCGGACCGCTCACATAGCCACCCGCGCCCAACACCGAGCGTGGCTTCACGCGGCGCAGCACCCCCACAGCCTGAACCACCGCGTTGACAATTCGCAGCGGCGCCATCGCCCAAGTCATAGCGCCCTTGCCACGGATACCCGCCACCCGCACCCATTCGATGGGAAACCCTTGAGCCGGCACGAGGCGCGACTCCATGCTACCCGGCACACCCAGCCACACAACCGCAACGCCGCGCGCGCGCAGCACCTTCGCAACCGCCAGCGCCGGGAACACATGACCGCCGGTCCCCCCGGCCATAATGAGCACCGGCCCGCCTACCGACTGGTTGGTGGGCTGAGTCTTTCCCATTAGATGTTCATCTCCCCCTGGGCGCTCCCCGCTCATCGGCTGCCTCCCGGCATGCGCGTCACCGCGGATCGCGAGTTGCACTTGACCTCGTGATAGATGCGCAACAGCACGCCCAGCCACGCCAGGCTGACGAGCAGGCTGCTGCGGCCGTAGCTCAGGAGCGGCAGCGTCAACCCCTTGGTCGGCAGCACGCCCATGTTGACGCCGATGTTCACGCCCGCCTGAAGGCCCAACCAGATGCCGAAGGCCATCGCGAGGTAGGCCTGGAAGCGCAAGCCCGCCTGCGCCGCCATGCGCGAGATGTGAAATGCGCGCCACACGAGCGCGACGAAAAGCGCAATCACGCCCACCACGCCGACCAACCCCAGCTCCTCGGCCAGCACCGCGAACACGAAATCGGTGTGCGCTTCCGGGAGGTAGAACAATTTTTGCACGCTGCTGCCCAAGCCCACGCCGAACCAGGAGCCGCGGCCGATGGCGATCAACGATTGCGTGAGTTGAAAGCCGCCGTTGAACGGATCATCGAAGGGGTGCAGGAAGATCAACAGGCGCTTCAATCGATAGGGCGACGTCAGCGCCAGCAGCGCGAACGCCAGGACGGCGGTCGTTACCAGCAACGCGACGTAGCGCAGACGCGCACCGGCGATGAACAGCACGGCGAAACCGGTGGCGAACAGCACGGTCGCTGCGCCGAAGTCCGGTTCGATCAGCAACAATACCGCCGTCACGGAGAGCAGAGCGAAGGGCTTCAGCAAGCCGGGCAGCGTGCTCTCCAGCTCCGCGCGCTTGCGCACGCAGTAGCTGCACAGCCAGGTCAACACCAGCACCTTGGCGAGCTCGGACACCTGGAAATTCAGCACGCCGATCCTGAGCCAGCGGCGCGCGCCATTGACGCGTGCGCCCAAGCCCGGAATCAGCACCAGAATCAGCAGCAGCAGGCCCAGCAGCAACAGCGCCAGACCGTACTTGTCCCACAGTTCGGTCGGTATGCGCGTCACCATCCAGGCGAACACGATACCCCCCATCGTAAAAATGAACTGCCGTTCGAGAAAGTAGAAGGGATCACCCATGTCGCGCGCGGCGATCGACATGGACGCGGACGTGACCATGATCAGGCCGACCAGCAACAATGCTGCGATCAACCCCAGCGTCAAGGTGTCCCAGGCAAAAGGCATCCGCTCCCGTGCGCGCACTCCGTAGGACATGGTGGCGGTATTCATGGCGATGGCGCCTTGAGCTTCTGCACCGCCGCGGCAAACACATCGCCGCGATGACCGTAGTCGCGAAACATGTCCAGGCTCGCGCAGGCCGGCGACAGCAGCACGGTATCGCCGGCAACTGCAATGCGATGTGCCGCCGCGACCGCAGCGTCCATCGCCGCAGCAGCGTTCATCGCCGCCGCTTCGGTCGCCGCCGCCGCTCCCTTCGAGGCCACGGTTTCGGTGCGGCACACCCCTTCAAGCGCGGCCGCAATCGCCGGTGCGTCCTTGCCGATCAACACCGCCGCCCGCACCTTGCCGCGAAAAGCGCCCGCCAGCGGTGTGAAGTCCTGACCCTTGCCCTCGCCCCCGGCGATCATGACCAAGGGTCCGGCCATGACGGCGACCGCGGCGATGGTCGCGCCGACGTTAGTGCCCTTGGAGTCATCGATGTAGCGCACGCCGCCGATGTCGGCGACCCACGATGATCGATGCGATAAACCCGGAAACTGCTCGAGCGCCGTGAGCATGGCGCGATCCGGCAATCCGACGGCCTCGCCCAACGCCAGCGCCGCCAGTGCATTGGCCGCGTTGTGCAAGCCGGAGATTTTCATGCGCCCTATATCGAGCAATCGCTCGCCGCGGCGCGCCAGGAATATTTGCGTGCCTTGACGCACCAGGGAGAAATCGGTATCCGTGCGCTGCGTGGAAAAGGTCACGGTGCGCGCGGCGCCGCCGTCGTATGCCTGATCCCGCATGGCCAGCACCCACGGATCATCGGCGTTCAAGACCACGGTCGATGCCTTGGCAAGAATTCGTCCCTTGGCGCGCGCATACGCGGCGACCGACGGGTAGCGATCCAGGTGATCCGCCGTGACGTTGAGGACAACGGCTGCCTTGAGGGTCAGCGATGACGTCGTTTCCAATTGAAAGCTCGACAACTCGAGCACGTACAATTCCGGCGTGGGCTGCTCGAGCAGATCGAGGGCAGGCTCGCCCAAGTTGCCGCCGGCGAGAACGCGCCGTCCCGCGGCAGCCGCCATGCGGGCCACCAGCGTGGTAACCGTGCTCTTGCCGTTGGTGCCCGTCACCCCGATGACCGGCGCGCGAACCTCGCGCGCGAACAATTCCACATCGCCCAACACGTCGATCCCGCGAGCGCGCGCGGCTTTCGCGATGGGTTCATCCAGGGACACGCCCGGCGACATCAGCACTTGCGATGCGCCCTCGAGCAGCGACAGATCAAATCCGCCGAGGCGCAGATCGACTGCTGCCGCGAGTTCGCCCAGCTCCTTGAGTCCAGGCGGCGCGCTGCGCGAGTCCGTGGCGCTCACGCGGTCACCGCGCCTCGTCAGGTAGCGCACGCACGAAGCGCCCGTCTTGCCCAACCCCACGACGACACTGTTCATCATCGGATCTTCAAGGTTGCAAGGCCCGCCAACACCAGCACGAAGCTGATGATCCAGAAACGCACGATGACTTTCGGTTCCGCCCACCCTTTGAGCTCAAAATGATGATGGATGGGGGCCATGCGAAATATTCGCTTGCCGGTCAATTTGAACGAAGCGACCTGCAGCACGACCGAGACGGTCTCGAGCACGAACACGCCGCCCATCACGAACAGCACCAATTCCTGGCGCACGATGACGGCAATCGTGCCGAGCGAGGCGCCGATGGCCAGGGCGCCCACGTCTCCCATGAAAACCTGCGCCGGGTAGGAGTTGAACCACAGGAATCCGAGCCCTGCGCCCACCAGCGTCGCGCTGAAGATCAGCACCTCGCCCACACCGTTGATATAGGGGATTTGCAAATACGTTGCGAACTTGATGTTGCCGGTGACGTAGGCAAAGACGCCCAGCGCCGCCGCGACCATGACGGCGGGCATGATCGCCAAGCCGTCAAGACCATCGGTCAAGTTCACCGCATTGCTGGTGCCGACAATGACGCAGTAGGCGAAGACGAGGAACCCCAGCATGGACATCGGGATTGCCACGGCCTTGAAGAACGGAACGTAGAGAGAGATCTCGGACGGCGTCTGGTGCATGCTGTACAACGCCAGCGCGATGACCAAGCCTGCAATCGACTGCGCCAAGTATTTGTAGCGCGCCGCCAGGCCCTTGGAATTTCCGACCACGAGTTTTAAATAGTCGTCGTAGAAACCAATCAGGCCGAACGCCAGCGTGGTCCCGAGCAATATCCACACGAATCGGCTGGACAGGTCGGCCCACAACAGCGTGCCGATACCCATCGCGACCAAGATCAAGCCGCCGCCCATCGTGGGTGTGCCGGTTTTCAGCAGGTGGGATTTGGGCCCATCGGTTCGCACCACCTGGCCGATCTGATAATGGCTCAAGAGCGAAATCATCCGCGGCCCGATGAGCAGCGCCATGAGCAACGTGGTCACCGCGGCAAGAATTCCGCGAAGCGTGAGATATTGAAATACGTGAAAGCCGCTGTAGAACCTCGCCAGATATTCGGTCAGGAGTAGCAACATGTCAGCTCGCCCTCATCATGGGACCGCCGCCAAAGCCGGAGCTGGCGCCGCCGCCGGTGAGCGCCTGCACGACGCGTTCCAGGCGATTGATCCGCGAGCCCTTGATCAACACCGTCACGCCGGCAGAGAGTTCCGCCTGCAGCCGGCGAGTCAGAGAATCGGCGTCCGCAAACCATTCCCCGCCCGAGCCGAATGTCTCCACCGCTCGGGTACTCAAAGGGCCGAGCGCAAATAGCCGCTTGATGCCGCAATCGCGCGCGTAGGTGCCGATGTGGGCATGGCTGTCCTGGCTGGATTCGCCGAGCTCGGCCATGTCGCCCAAGACCAGCCAGGTCACGCCCGCCAGAGCGCGCAATACGTCGAGTCCCGCGCGTACCGAACTTGGATTGGCATTGTAGGAATCGTCGATGATCCAGCTGCCGCGCGCGCCGGGTTTGAGCTGCAGGCGGCCGGATACGGCGCGAAAGTCCGCCAATCCTGCCGCAATATCCTCGAGGGATGCGCCGGCGGCTGCCGCCGCTGCAGCCGCCGCCAGGGAATTGCCGACATTGTGTGCACCGCCCGCCTTGAGCATGATGGCGCGCTCACCCAACGGGCAGACCAGCGTGAAGCGCGTCGCGAACTCGCCCTTCTCGATGGCCTGGATGACGTTTCGCGCGGCGAAATCGGCGTGCGCACGTACGCCGAAAGTCACGACCCGGGTCGTGCCGGAGACACCGCGCCAATAGCCGGCGTATGTATCATCGGCGTTGATGATGGCGGTGCCGTCGGGCTTCAGGCAGGAGACGGTTTCGCCCTCGCCTTTCGCTACACCGTCCAGATCGCCGAATCCTTCCAAGTGCTCGGCGCCGGCGTTGGTAATCAATCCTACGGAGGGTTGCGCAAGACGCATCAGCCCGGCCACATCGCCGACGCGATTGGCGCCCATCTCGATCACCGCGCTGCGGTGCGCGGACTCCAACCGCATCAGTGTGACCGGGACGCCGATGTGATTGTTGAGATTGCCGTGAGTCGCCATGCAAAGACCCATGCGCGATAAAATGGCCGCGGTCATCTCCTTGGCGGTGGTCTTGCCGTTGCTGCCCGCAACCGCCACAACCGGCAACGTAAAATCTGCGCGCCAGCTTCGGCCCAACTCCTGCAGCGCGCGCATCGAGTCGGCCACCACCACTTGCGGCAAGACACCCGGTGTTTCGCGTTCAACGAGAGCGCCGATCGCGCCCTGCGCGGCTGCCGCTTGTACAAATGCCGTTCCGTCGAAATTCGGGCCGCGCAGCGCCACGAACAACGCACCGGGCTTCAATGTACGGCTGTCGGTGGATACGCAGCCAAAGGGGCGGTCCTCCCCCTTGAGCACGCCGCCGACCACCCGTGCAACATCGCTCAATGTCCGTTTCATGCGGCGGCTCCCAAGTAGCGCAGTGCTTCGCTTCGATCGCTGAACGAGCGCCGCGTCTCACCGTAGATCTGGTAATCCTCATGGCCCTTGCCGGCGATCAACACCACATCCGCTGCCTGCGCTTCTTTCAGCGCCGTGGCGATGGCTTCACCGCGATCGTGAATGACTCGCACCGCATGTGATTTGATGCCGCTGACAATGCCGGCCGTGATGACCTGCGGATCCTCGGAACGCGGATTGTCGTCGGTGACGATGATCTGATCGGCCAATTCGTCGGCGATCGCGCCCATGACGGGGCGTTTGCCGGAATCGCGGTCCCCGCCGCAGCCAAAGACGCACCACAGCGCTCCTTCGCAATGCTCGCGCGCCGCGTTCAAGGCCTTGGACAGCGCATCGGGCGTATGAGCGTAGTCGACCACGACGGTCGGCTTGTTGCGAGCATCGGCCTTGACCACTTCCATCCGGCCCGGCGCCGGCTTGCACTCGGCCAGCGCGTTCGCCGCGTCGGACAGCGAAACACCGAGTGACAGCAGGCACGCGATCACAATGAGAGAATTCTCGGCATTGAATCGGCCCATGAGCTGCGTCTTGACGTCAAGCTTGCCGAAGCTGCCGTCCAGCTCAATCGAAATGCCTCGCGGCTCCAATCGCACGCGCGTCGCGTGCAGCGCGCGATCAGCCAGCCAGCCTGAATCGCCGGCGCCCACCCAGACTGCGATCAACGAAGCACTGCCGGCGTAGTCCCTCGCCAGCGTGCGGCCGAACTCGTCGCCGACGTTGAGCACGATGTGCTTCAGGCCGGGCATCTGGAACAGCCTGGCCTTCGCCGCACCGTATTTCTGCATGGTGCCGTGATAGTCCAAGTGATCGCGGGTCAGATTCGTGAAGGCCGCCACCTGGAAGCGCACGCCGTCAATGCGGCCCTGATCGAGAGCGTGCGAGGAAACCTCCATCGCCACCTCGCGCACACCGGATGCGCGCAATTGCGCGAGCGTGCGATGCACCGTGACCGCATCGGGCGTCGTGTGCGTGGGCTCCGCCAGCGTTGCCGGGCGGCCCCAGCCAATGGTGCCCATGTAGGCGGCCGCGCTTCCCAATCGTTCCATACATTGCGCCAGCAGGTAAGCGCAGGTCGTCTTGCCATTGGTGCCCGTGATCCCTGCGATGCGCAGATGCGAGGACGGCCAGTTGAAGAAGCGGTCAGCGATGCGCCCCACTAAATTCTTCAAATTCGGTATCGCAGCCGCGAACACGCTCGGCGGCAGCGCCGGGAGCACGGCATCGCCGTCCGGTTCCCACAGCACCACGCTCGCACCGCGCGCCGCGGCGTCCGCGGCAAATTTGAGCCCATGCGAATTCCGGCCGGGGAGCGCGAAGAACAGACTGCCTTCGCGCACTTGCCGGCTGTCGAGAGTCAGATCGGCGACACGCGCTTCACTGGCGGGAATTTTCGCGATGCCATCGAGCAACCACATGAGTGCGGCACTCATGGGTTGTCGTTCGCCTGGACCAGAGCCGCCGCCGGAACGCTCTGCAGATCATCGGGCGGGATGTCCATCAAGCGCAGCGTTCCCGACATGACGCTGGCAAATACAGGCGCTGCGACCGTGCCGCCCTGGGCCCGCGTGCCGCCTTCCTGCAAATCCCGGCTCGGTTCGTCGATCACCACCACCGTGGCCAGTTTGGGGTGCGACGCCGGCACCAAGCCGGCGAAAACCGCCATGATCCGGTCGGTGGAATAACCGCCTGCGATCGACTTGAACGCGGTACCCGTCTTTCCGGATACCCGATAGCCGATGAGCGAGGCGCGCGTTGCCGTGCCGCCCTTTTCGACCACCTGCTGCATCAGCTGCACCAACTCATTCGCGACTTTGGGATCCATGACCCGTTCGCCGGCCACGGGACCGGAAGTCTTTTCGAATGAAATCGGCCGCTTGATGCCGCCGGCGCCGATGGTTGCGTAGGCGTGCGCCAACTGCAGAGGCGTCACCGACAACCCGTAGCCGTGCGACAGGGTGGCGATGCCGACGGGGCGCCAGTGAGAATAGTGGCTCAACATGCCGGCGGACTCGCCGGGATAATTGCTTCCCGTCACCTGGCCCAAGCCCAAACCTGTCAACGTGCTCCAGATTTGCTCGGGCTGCAGCGACAGCGCGATTTTGGCGGCGCCCACATTGCTGGATTTCGCCAGGATCGTCGCCAGATCGATCACACCTAGATTGTGTTCGTCCTCCTCCACCTTGTTGCCGACTTTGAAGAATCCGGGCGACGTGTCGACCACGCTGTCGGGGTGGTACTGTCCTGAAGCCAGAGCCGCGGCCATGATGAAGGGCTTGATGCTCGAGCCGGGCTCGAAAATATCCGTGGCGGCGCGGTTGCGATACAAGCCCGCTTTCAATTGCTCGCGGTCGTTGGGGTTGTACGAGGGCTGATTCACCATTGCCAGCACTTCGCCCGTGTCGACATCGATCACGATTACGGAGCCCGCTTTCGCGCGATACTCCTGCATCGCCGCCTTCAACTCGCGGTAGGCGAGATACTGAAGTCGCAGATCGATGCTGGTGATCAAGTCGCGGCCCGGCCGCGGCGCGCGAATGCTTTCAACATTCTCGACATAGCGGCCCAGAGAATCTTGTATGACGCGCTTCGCGCCGTCCTGGCCGTTCAACAACTGATCGAAGCCGAGTTCCAGGCCCTCCTGGCCCTTGTCATCGACGGTGGTGAAACCGACCACATGCCCGGACACTTCGCCCGCCGGATAGTAGCGGCGGTACTCGCGCATCAAGTACACGCCCGGAATGCCCAATGCCTTGATGCGCGCAGCCTGTTCCGGGGGCATGTGGCGCACCAGATAGAGGAATTCGCGATCGAGATTGCTGGTGATGCGCCGCGCCAGGGTCTGTTGATCCTCCTTGAGCGCTCTGCTGAGCTTCGGCAGCTGATCGATATTGTCATTGATCTCCTGCGGATTGACCCAGATGCTGTCCACCGGCGTGCTGACTGCCAGCGGCTCACCGTTGCGATCCGTGATCTGGCCGCGATGCGCCGCGATCTTCACGACGCGCATCGAACGGTCATCGCCCTGTTTGGCGAGGAATCCATGATCCACGAGCTGCAGCTCGACAGCGCGCGCGGCCAGCCCGATGGCGCCGAGCACGACGAGGCTCAAGATGACCCAGGAGCGCCAGCGATAGAATTTCGCCGAGCGTTCGTTTTCACCGGAGCTCCATTTCACGGTCGCACGATCCTCACGTCGCGAGTCTGCGGCAGGCTCATTTGCAATTTCGCGTTCGCCACCCGCTCAACGAAGGCATGCGAGGACCAGTAGCTTTGCTCGAGCTGCAAGCGCCCCCACTCCATTTCGAGTGAGTCGCGTTCGGCGTTGAGCTTCTCCAGCCGCACGAACATGTCGCGCGCCTTGTGCCGCGCGTAGATCACTTGCACGGCGGAACCCAGGACCGCCAGCCACAGCAAGGGCAGAACAAGGGGCAGCCAACGGCGGTACTTCATGCGGCGATTCCTTCATCGAGGCGGACGGCGACGCGCAGGCGGGCGCTGCGCGAGCGGGGATTCCTGCTGCTCTCATTTGCGTCGGGCTCGATCGACTTGCCGACCAATGCGAGCTTCGGGCGGGCGTGCACCGGGATGTCGGGCAAACCGGCGTACATGGGATCTGCCAGCGAGTGGCGGCGCATGAATTGCTTCACCATGCGGTCTTCCAGCGAATGGAAACTGATCACGGCAAGCCTTCCAGCCGGCGCCAATCTCCGCAGGGCGGCGTCGAGTGCCGACTCGAGCTCCTTGAGCTCGCTGTTGACGTGAATGCGCAGTGCTTGAAATACGCGGGTCGCCGGATGCTTGTGCCGCTCTTTGCTGCGGGCGACTCGGGAAATCATCTCGGCAAGCTCGAGCGTGCGTTCGAAGGGCTTGGTTTGACGGTCCATGACGATGGCGCGCGCGATGCGCGGCGCCATGCGCTCCTCGCCGTACTGGCGAAATATGCGGATGAGTTCCTCGAGCGGCGCACCGTTGACGACATCGGCGGCACTGATGCCCTCGCCCGCCGTCATCCGCATATCAAGAGGGCCGTCCTGCATGAAGCTGAACCCGCGCGATGCGTCATCGATCTGCGGCGATGACACGCCGAGATCGAAAAGAATGCCGTCGAACTTGAGTCCCGCCTGAACTTGATCGGCACAAGCGGCCAGCGAGGAGAATGGCGCGAGAAAAATCGAGACACGCTGATCAGAAGAGAACCGGGCCCGGGCTTCTGCAACAGCCTTGGGATCTCGATCTAGGCACAGCAAACGGCCGTTCGCGATGAGCTTCTCCAAAATCGCCCCTGCATGTCCGCCCCGCCCAAAAGTGGCGTCCATGTAAGTGCCACTCGCCTGTATGTTCAACGCCGCCAGCACCTGAGGTAACAGGACGGCCGTGTGAACCTCCGCAATCTCTTCCACCGCCAAAGGCCGGCTAGAACGACAGCGTGTCGAGTTCGGCCGGCAAATCCGTGCTGCTTTCCGGACTTGCCAACCATTCGTCGCGTCGCTCGTTCCAGCGAGCCTCGTCCCACAACTCGAATCGCAATCCTTGTCCCACCAGCATGGCGTCGCGGGTCAATTGACCGAACTCGCGCAAGTTGGCGGGCAACAACAGCCGCCCGTGCGAATCCAATTCCAAATCCGTGGCGTGACCGATCATCAAGCGCTGCAAGCGCCGCACCTGGGGATTCAGGGTGGGTAATTTGTTGAGCTTGCGCTCGATGTCTTCCCAGTCCGGCAGGGGGTAAATCAACAGACACTGATCTTTATCGACGGTCACGACCAGATTGCCTCCGCAGCGCTCCTGCAACCGTTCTCGGTAGCGGGTGGGCATCACCAGCCTGCCTTTCACGTCGAGCGTAAGTTTGTTGGCACCCCGAAACATACTTTGATGGGTCCGAAAACCCATTTTCTCCCACAATTTCCCACCGGGCACCACTATAGGGAGCGTTTGCGCACACTGTCAACGCCTTATGGTAAAAAAAACCCGTGCCGACAGTGACTTAGGTCACATTTTGGGAGAGTTTGGCGCGCTGCGATTGCAGGGGTGAGGGGAATCAATCCCTTAGGAGATTTTCGTAAAATTTGTCGGAGGTGCGAAATGTCGCTATCTTCGGCCAAAATCTGTGATCATGCTGTTATCGAGCATGTTCGCGGCCGCGCTCTCGGTCGGGGCCTTCTTAGGCCCCGGGAATAGTTCGCGCGCAGCGCCTTATCCGGCTCTTTGGGCCGCGCTCTCGGTCGGGGCCTTCTTAGGCCCCGGGAATAGTTCGCGCGCAGCGCCTTATCCGGCTCTTTGGGCCGCGCTCTCGGTCGGGGCCTTCTTAGGCCCCGGGAATAGTTCGCGCGCAGCGCGTAAAAAGGAGTCGGCCGTTAAGCCGGGTTCTGTCTAGGACAGTCATTCCTCTGGCATACGCGTCACCGCGCAGCTCAAGCGACCTACCCGGAAGCCCATGTGGGCCACATGTAGCGGCGTTTAAGCCGCTCGCTTCCCTATTTGGTCTTGCTCCAGGTGGGGTTTGCCGTGCCGTTGGTGTTGCCACCCGCGCGGTGCGCTCTTACCGCACCATTTCACCCTTACCGGCGCCGCTTGCGCGGCACTTAGGCGGTATCTTTCTGTTGCACTTTCCGTAGGCTCGCGCCTCCCAGGCGTTACCTGGCACCGTGCCCTGTGGAGCCCGGACTTTCCTCCATGTGCGAAAGCACACAGCGACTGTCTGGCCGACTCCAGTGCGCACCATACGCAGGTACGGGCGCTAATGCGAGGCGGATTGCTGTTTGAGGAAAAGCGCGCGCTTGTAGGCCTCGTTATCGCGCGTGCCGGTTATTTGCGCGGCGAGACGCGCGGCCTGTTTCAGCGGCAATTCAGAGAGCAGTGCGGCGAGCACCTTGTCCAGCGCCGCTGTCGCGTCCGATTCCGCATCGCCCGATGCAGGCAGTTGCGGCGCGCCGCCGATCAGCAGAACAATTTCGCCGCGTGCGAAATCGGCATCGGACTTCGATCGGTGCATTAGTTCGAGCAGCGTGCCGCGGTAGGTCGTCTCATGCAACTTGGTCGCCTCGCGAACCACCGTCGCGGCACGCGTTTCGCCGAAGGCCGTCAAGCAATCCTCCAGCGTCTCGCGCACGCGGTGCGGCGACTCATAGATCACCAGCGTGCGCGATTCCTTCTCGAGAGACTTGAGCCGCTGCCGCCGTGCCGCGCCGCGAGCCGGCAAAAATCCCTCGAAAATGAACCTATCGGTCGGCAGCGCGCCGATCGATAGCGCGGCAATCGCCGCGCACGGTCCGGGAATGGCGATGATGTCGATGCCCGCGGCCGCCACCGCGCGCACCAGCTCGAATCCGGGATCGCTGATGGCGGGCGTACCGGCATCGCTCACCAGCGCAATCGATTTGCCCTCGCGCAGCCGTGCAACTATTTCAATCGCACGCGCCTCTTCGTTGTGTTCGTGCAGCGAGAGCTGCGGCGTGGCAATGCCAAAGTGCTTCAGCAGAATTCCGGTATGGCGCGTGTCCTCCGCCGCAATGAGCGCGCAGTCCGACAACACAGCACGCGCCCGAGGGGACAAATCGCCCAAATTGCCGATCGGCGTGGCAACAACGTAAAGCCTTCCGGCGGCAGGCAGCCCTGTGCGTTCATTTGTCACTTATAATCCGCGCATGTATTTGGAGATTCGGGAGCGTAAGGGTATGGCAGCGATCTTGAGACGTCCACGGCTGGCGCACTGCGCGGTATTGACGCTGTCGTTGATCGCGGCCGGCTGCAGCCTCTTCAGACCCACGGAAAACCTGGCCGACAAGCAAGAGCATGCCGCGCGTCTGGCGCGCGACGGCAAGCACGCGGAGGCCGCACGGGCGTACGCGGATCTGGCGCTGCAATTGCCCGCCGAGAACGACAATTATGAACTGTTGAGCGCCGAGCAGTGGGTGGCCGCCGCCAACATTCCGGCGGCCAAGCAGGCGCTGGCGCAGGTTTCACCTGAGGCGCGCACCAGGCTGGCGACGCCGCGCGCATTGGTCGCTGCAGAAATTGCCTACGCGGAAAATGATCCGGCACGCGCCATTCGCGAGCTCGATCAGATTCCTGTGCCGACAGCGCCGGAGCAGGCACAAAATTATTACTGGATCCGCGGCCGCAGCGCCTTTCTCACCGGCCATCCCGTCGAGGGCACGCGTGCATTGGTAGAGCGCGAGCGCTCGCTTACCGATCCTGCTGCATTGAAGGCGAATCGCGAAGAACTGCTCAGCCGGGTACGAACCGCCGCGGAGCGCGGCGCGCCGATGAAAGCACCGCCGAAAACCGATCCCGTCGTGGTGGGTTGGCTCGACTTGGGACCGGTCGCCGTGGAGGTCGAACGCAACCCCGCGCGTGCAGCGGCCGCACTCGACAGTTGGAAGCGGCAGTATCCACAGCATCCGGCAATCACCAGCGTGCTCGCGGTGGCACAGACACAAATTGCGGTGGCGACCGAATATCCCAATCAGATCGCGCTGCTGCTGCCGCTGTCGGGGCGCAGCGAACCCTTCGGCGTCGCGGTGCGCGATGGCTTCATCGCCGCCTATCTACAACAGAATGCGGCAACGCGGCCGCGCCTGAAGATTTACGACGTGGCCGCGCAATCCGTGGGCACGGCCTACGACAGCGCCATTTCAGACGGCGCGGGTTTCGTGGTGGGGCCGCTCACCAAGGAAGATGTGGCTGCGGTCGCCCCCTTGAGCTCGGGCCGCACGCCGGTACTCGCGCTGAATTTCCTCGGCGACACGGTCAGTGTGCCGAAGAATTTCTATCAGTTCGCGCTGCTGCCGGAAGATGAAGCGCGCATGGTCGCTCGCCGCGTGGTGGCCGACGGCAGGCTCGCCGGCGTCACCATCGTGCCCGGCGGTGAATTGGGCAATCGAGTCAACGCCGCATTCGCCGATGAATTGAAAACTCTCGGCGGGACTGTGCTCGACAGTCAGCGCTACGAGCCCTCGCAACCCGACTTCTCGGACATCATCAAGCAGGTGCTGCAAGTTAAAGCAGTCAAGGGCGAGCCATCGACGCACCGCACCGACGCCACGTTCGTGTTCATCGTCGGCACGCCGGGCGCCGCGCGACTGATCATGCCGCAGTTGAAATTCCACTACGCCGGCGACGTGCCGGTGTATGCCACCTCGGACAGCTTTGAACCGGATCCCAGCGCCAACTCGGATATCGACGGCATGTTGTTTCCCGGCACGCCCTGGATGATCTCCAACGATCAGGTGACCGCTCAAATTCGCGACGGCGTGCGCGCAGCGTGGCCGGCGCGGACCGCGCGCACCGACCGTTCCCGCTTGTATGCCTTTGGATTCGATGCTTATCGTCTGGTGCCCGGTTTGCGATCCAACGCCCCGAGCAGCACGAGCGAAATCGCCGGCGTGACCGGCAAGCTGCACCTCGACCAGGAAAATAAAATTCGCCGCGATCTTGATTGGGCGCAGATCAAGGGCGGCGTGCCGAATGTTCTGTAGTTTCAGATCCTGCGTATTGATAGCGGCGCTGGGCGCCGCGGCTGCGGCCCCGGCCTCGAGCGATTCGCGTCCCGCGGCCGACCTCATCGTTCGCAATGCACGCATTTGGACGGTAAACCCCGCACAGCCGCAGGCCGACGCTGTGGCGGTGCTCAATGGGCGAATCACAGCCGTCGGCCCGGATGCCGCCGTGATGTCCTGGCGCGGTCCCGGCACGCGCATGGTGGATGCCAAGGGCGGCCGGCTGCTGCCTGGTTTCAATGATGCGCACGTTCACTTCTCGGACGGCGGCGCGGCGCTATCCGCAGTACAACTGACCGACGCCACCAGCCTCAAGGATTTCGTGAAGCGCATCGCCGACTATGCGTCGCATGCGCCGAAGGGCGAATGGATCCGCAACGGAGAATGGGACGAGACCAAGTGGAGCCCGGCGAAGCTGCCGACGCGCCAGGACATCGATGCGGTAACGCCCGACAATCCGGTGGCGCTCGATCGCTATGACGGGCATATGATCCTCGTCAACTCAAAGGTGCTGGCGCTGGCCGGCATTACCTCGAAAACACCCGATCCCCCGGGCGGCGTGATCGTGCGCGACGCGACCGGCCAGCCCACCGGCGCGCTCAAGGACGCGGCCACCGAATTGGTGCAACACATCGCGCCGCCGTTGAGTTTGGCGCAGCGCCGGCGGGCCATCGACCGGGCACTTCACGAAGCCGCGCTGCGCGGCGTGACCAGCGTGCAGGACATGACCCTGGACTACGGTGATTTGGCGGTGTATTCGCAGCTGCTGGAAGAACGAAAACTCAGCGTGCGTCTGTACGGCGCACCGCCCATCGCCAAAATTGAAGATCAGGCGCAGCTCGGCATCGGCCGCGCATTCGGCAGCCCTTTCTTGAGAATCGGCGCGCTGAAGATGTTTGCCGACGGCTCATTGGGCTCGCGCACCGCCTATTTCGTTCAACCCTACACCGACGAGCCGGAAAATCGCGGCTTGCTGTATTCGGACATGCTGCCGCTGATCAAGGCCGGGCAGCGCTTGATGCGCGCCGATGCGACCAACCTGCAGGTTTGCACCCACGCCATTGGCGATGCCGGCATCGCCACGACATTGGACCTTTATCAAGCGGTCGAGAAGGCTCAAGGGCCGCGAGATCGGCGCTGGCGCATCGAGCACGCCCAGCATGTGGCCGCGAAGGACTTTGAACGCTTCGCGCAATTGCACGTCATCGCCTCCGTACAACCGTACCAGGCCATCGACGATGGACGTTGGGCCGAGGCACGCATCGGACATGACCGCGCCAGCAGAACCTACGCGTTTCGCACCCTCATGGATAGCGGCGTGCGGCTGGCCTTCGGCACCGACTGGCCGGTGGCGCCCTTGGACCCCATGTTGACGCTGTACGCGGCGACCACCCGCGCGACGCTCGATGGCAAAAATCCCCAAGGATGGTTTCCCGAGCAGAAGTTAACGATCCAAGAAGCCATCGCCGCCTACACGATGGGGTCGGCCTATGCGGAATTTCAGGAACACGACAAGGGCTCGATCGAGCCGGGAAAACTCGCCGACATGGTGCTCTTGAGTCAGGACGTGCTCACCATCGCACCGGCAGCCGTTCGCGACACGCACGTTCTCAAAACGTGGGTGGGCGGAGTGGAAGTCTACGACTCTGAGCCGGCCGGCGCGCCGCGTCGTGCCAATTGACGGGTGCCGCCTATGGCCAAGAGAAAAAACGACTCCTCGGGCACGCCCTTGAGCGTTCGCGCGCGCGCCAACTCATGCAGCGGTTGATCCAACGGATCGTCCGCGAGCGCGAAGGTTCCCCAATGGACGCCAACGCTGCATTTCGCGCCTAGGTCCAGGTGAACCTGCACGGCCTCGTCGAGATCCACGTGCTGCATCTGCATGAACCAGCGCGGCAGGCACGCTCCCACCGCGATGAGCGCGACATCGAATCCGCCGCCTTGGGTTTCCGTTTGGCGGTCGGCGAAGTGCCGCCGGGTATCGGAGAAATCCTGGCTGTAGCCGGTGTCGCCGCTGAAAAACCAATGAAAGTCCTTGCCGATGGCTGACCATGCGCCCCACAATGTTCTATTGCGGTCGTGGAAACCTCTGCCCGACCAATGCTGCGCAGGCGTGAAGTGAAATTCGACGCCCGCGTGAACACGCTTCTCCCACCAATCGAGTTCCACCGCGTGCTCGACTCCGAGCCGCTCCAGCCACGCTTTGATGCCGATGGGTGCCAGGAACAGCGGCGCCCCGCCGGCCTGCCCTTGAAGTGCCAAGATGCTGCGCCGATCGAGATGGTCATAGTGATTATGAGAGATCAACACCACATCGATGTGCGGCAGATCGGCAAGGTCAATCCCCGGCGGCTGGGCGCGGGCTGGACCCAAGAACTGCAGTGGTGAGGCGCGCAACGAAAATATGGGATCGGTGAGCACATTGACTCCGCTCGCCTGCACCAACGCAGTGGCGTGTCCGATCCACGTCACTGCGGGAGTCATTTTCTGGCCTGCCTTCGCATTGCTTTTTACAAAATCCAAATCCGGCGCCTGCACGGGTGTGGGAATCGTCGCCGGCGGCGGCAAGCCGCGACGAATCCGATCGAACTGCCAGCGCACCAAATCGCCCAGCGATTTGGTGACCGTGCCGACGTAGTTATTGCGAAAGCCTTCCGGGGTGTGATGAGTTTTCGGCGGCATCTCTTTAGGGATGTTACAGATAATTCGGCAAACAGGCCGGATATCCCGGCTGAAAAATCGCCCGCCTGACCGCACCATGCGGCATGAATGCTCCACACCTGCAACGCGGCGCGGCCGGCGAGGCGCTGGCCGCGGAATATCTGCGAATCCGCGGGCTTGAAATTCTGGCGCGCAATCTGCGCTGCAAGGCGGGCGAGATCGATCTGGTGTGCCTCGATGGCGGCGTGCTGGCCATCGTCGAAGTTCGGCAGCGAGAAAGCGCTGAATTCGGCGGCGCGCTTGCCTCCGTCACCCGATCAAAGCGGCGCAAGATCATCCTCGCCACGCAATATTTTCTTCAACGCGAGAAGCAGTGGAGAAACTTCTCACTGCGCTTCGATGTACTCGCCGTGCATGGCCTGCCGGATGGCGCGCACCGCGTGGAATGGGTGAAGGACGCGTTTCGTGTCGGCTGATCGTTACTTAACCACCTGCAGCTTCGGCCGCTTTGGCGCGGTGCCGCTGGATTTTCCCGCGGCCGGAGCGGCCGGCGGACCGTCGGTTGGATCCGGATCCGCATCTCCCTCCGGGAATATCATGCCCTGACCGGTCTCGCGGGCATAGATTCCCAAGATCGCGCGCACCGGCACCTGCACGGCGAATCCCACGCCGCCGAAGCGCGCCTCGAAACTCACGAAATCATTCCCCAGTTTCAGCATCTGCGTGGCGGAGAAGCTCACATTGAGCACGATCTTGCCGTCCTTCACGTACTGTCGCGGCACGGTCACGCCCTCTGCGGCCGCATCGACCACGATGTGCGGAGTCTCTCCGCTGTCGGATATCCACTCGTGCAGAGCGCGCAGTAGGTAGGGGCGGCGCGGCTTCAATGACGCATTTCCCGTTCGACGTCGGTCAAGCAGGCGCGGAATGTGGAGCGCGCGAATATGGAATTCATGTACTTCGTGATCGGCGCCGCCTGCGCGGGAAGCTCGATGCCATAGATCCGCAGGCGCCATAGAATCGGCGCAATGCTGGCATCGACCAGCGAGAATTCATCGCTCAAAAAGAACGGCTTCGCCCTGAACACCTCGGCACTGGCGCAAATCGCTTCGCCCAGGACTTTGCGGCTGTGCTCGGCCGTCTTGCTGTTCGGATCGACCTCGATATCGTGGGCCAGCGCATACCAATCGCGCTCCACTCGGTACAGTGCCACGCGAAACTGCGCACGGGTTACCGGATCGATGGGCATCAGCGGCGGGTGCGGAAAGCGCTCATCCAGGTATTCGATGATGACCCTCGAGTCGTAGAGCACCAGGTCGCGATCCACCAGCGTGGGCACGCTGTGATAGGGATTCAAGTCGATCAGATCTTCCGGCAGGGCGTGCAGATCGACATTGACCAGTTCAATGGCAATGCCCTTCTCGGCCAGGACCAGGCGTGTCCGATGACTCCAGGGGTCCGCTGGTGCTGAAAACAGGGTCATCACCGAACGACGTGCCACTAATCGGACCTCCTAGGAGCCTGGATGTCAGCGGGACGATCCCGCTGCGTCAGTGGACGTCCTTCCAATATTCTTTCTTCAACAGGTGGGCGAACACAAAAAACACCAACAGAAATAGCACCACGAATATGCCCATCGATTGGCGCGTCGCCTTGATGGGTTCCGCGGCATAATCCAGGAAGTTGGCGATGTCCCGAACGAATTGATCATACTCCTCCGGCTTCATCGCGCCCGGAGTCATTGCTTCCACGCCCACCAGCACCATTTTGGCGCTGCCATGAGGATCCTTCTCATTCTTGTACACCGGCTTCTGCAGGCCTTGTAGCGAGGCCAGGACATGGGGCATCGCCGTGCCGGAGAGGTACAAATTATTGACGCCGAAGGGCCGCGTCTTGTCGATGTAGAAGCTCTTCAAATACGAATAGATGTAATCCACGCCGCGCTCTCGGGCCATGAGGGTCAGGTCCGGCGGCGGCTTGCCGAACCAGTCCGTGGAATCTGCCGGCATCGCGGCGGTAATTTCTTCAAACGGCTTGGCCGAGGTGAAAATCAAATTCTTGCCAAGCTCGGCTTCCGGGATTTTCAGGTCCGCCGCCAAGCGGTTGTAGCGCAAGTATTTGAGCGAGTGGCAACCGGAACAATAATTCATGAAATTGCGCGCGCCGCGCTGCAGGGACTCGATGCTATTGATGTCCGTGCTCGATTCGAGCAGGCGGATTTCGCCTTCTTCGGCCAGCGCAGTCCCGGCGCAGAGCAGCCCAATGATGGTCAAAACGCTGGCTTTAAGCATGTCCCGTAACCCTTTCCGGCTCCGGCTTCACGCTTTCAAACTTCGTGTACCAGGGCATCAGCAGAAAAAATGCGAAATATAAGGCGGTGCAGATTCTCGCCAGGATCGGGTAGATTCCCGACGGCGGCTTCATGCCGCATACCGCCAAGGTGATGAACGATACCGAAAAGACCGCCAACATCACTTTGTAAATGGGTCCCTTGTAGCGTATCGAGCGCACCGGCGAGCGATCCAGCCACGGCACGAAGAACAGCACCACGATGGCGGCGCCCATCACCATCACTCCCCACACCTGCGTGCCGAAAGCGGAGGGTACCGCGCGCAACATGGCGTAGAAGGGCGTGAAATACCACACCGGCGTGATGTCGGGCGGCGTTTGCAGCGGATTGGCCGGCTCGAAATTCGGCGATTCCAGAAACAAGCCGAAGAAATTCGGTGCAAAGAAAATCACCCCGGCAAACAGCAGCAGAAATCCGGCAACGCCCACCGTATCCTTCACCGTGTAGTACGGATGAAAAGGGATGCCGTCCAGCGGATGGCCTTCGGCGTCCTTGTACTTCTTGATATCGATGCCGTCCGGGTTGTTCGAGCCCACCTCGTGCAGCGCCATGAGATGCGCGATCACCAGGAATACCAGCGCCAACGGCAATGCGGCCACGTGCAAGGCAAAGAACCGGTTCAATGTGGGATCGGCGATGTTGTAGTCGCCGCGAATCCATTCGACCAAGGTCCCGCCGATGACGGGCAGACTGCTGAACAGCGAAACGATGACCTGGGCCCCCCAGTAGCTCATGTTGCCCCAGGGCAGCACATAGCCCATGAAGGCTTCAGCCATCAGCAACAGAAAGATCAGGCAACCGAATATCCAGACGAGTTCGCGCGGCTTGCGATGCGATCCATACAAAAGCGCGCGGAACATGTGCAGATAAACCACGATGAAGAATGCGGACGCACCGGTCGAGTGCATGTAACGGATCAGCCAGCCCCATTCGACATCCCGCATGATGTATTCGACCGAGGCGAACGCCTCGGCGGAAGACGGCTTGTAGCTCATCGTCAAGAAAATACCCGTCACCAACTGGTTCACGAGCACCACCAACGACAACACCCCGAAGTAGTACCAAAAATTGAAATTCTTCGGTACGTAGTATTCGGCGGCCTGTTCTTTCCACAATTTTGTCAGCGGAAATCGCTGATCGATCCAGCCAATCAATCCCTTGCCGGTGCCGGCGGATTCTGGTGCTGCGGCCATCGCTTACCTCTTGCTTACGAAACGGGTTTGGAAGCGTCGTCAACGCCGATGACAATGCGCGTATTCGCTGCGATTGCATAAGGCGGAACGGTCAAATTCTTCGGCGCCGGCATGCTCTTGAACACGCGGCCTGACAAATCGTACTTCGAGCCATGGCAGGGACAATAAAAGCCTCCCGGCCAATTCGCGCCCAAATCTGCGCCGGCGACCTGGAACGAATCATTCGGCTGAAACGCCCCCAACGGCGAGCAGCCGAGATGCGTGCAAACCGCGAGGCCCACCCAGTATTCGGGATTGCGCGCGCGTGCCGCGCCGCTGGTCTTTATATAATCCGGCTGCACGGAATCGTCGGACTTGGGATCCGCGAGCATGTCATCGTGGCCGCCGAGTTGATCGACCACGCCTTTGACGCGCCTCACCACAAACACGGCTTGACCGCGCCAAACCACCTTCAACATCTGGCCGGCTTCGAGTTTCGATGCATCGACTTCGACGGGAGCGCCGAGCGCCTTGGCGCGCGCGCTGGGCTTCCATGACGCCAGAAAAGGTATGGCCGCGAACGCAACGCCGATGACGCCCGTGCCGACCGTGGCGGCCGTCAACAGGCGGCGCCGGCTGTGGTCTACCACTTCACTCATGCGATCGCCCTCGAAAATAGTTGACAATTCTTCACGCAAACCCCTATGGCGGCAGTGTTTCCCAATGAATATTGGGAGCGCATTATACACAGTTACGCCGCCACCCTTTAAGGCTCGAGGAGCGATAATTAATTGCAGAATACGCGCGTACTCGTGAGTTTCTTGGTCAGAGCGGTCGTGGTCGGCCTGGCTGTGGCATTTCTCGTGGTTTGGTGGAATCCCAAGCTGTTGGGTGCGCATACGGCCGCGGCGCCGGCGCCCTCCGTGAATGCTGCGCCACCCCCGCAGGCCGTCTCGCCGAGCCCGAGCGTCGTCATGCAGAGTTTTGCCGATTCGGTCGCGCGCGCGCTACCGGCCGTGGTCAATATTTACACTGCGCGAGTCGTCAGGGAGCGCACTCAAACGGCGCCGTTGAATCAATTGTTCGGCGACTATTGGCCAAGTTATCGCCGTCGCGTCGAACGCAGCTTGGGTTCAGGCGTGATCGTCGATGCGATGGGTACCATTGTGACGAACCAGCACGTGATCGCCGGCGCCGAATCCATCCGGGTACAGCTTGCCGACGGACGCATTGCGGATGCCACCATTGTCGGCCAGGACCCGGATACGGATATTGCGATTCTCGACCTGGAGATCGGCAACCTGCCCATCATGCCCATGGGCCGATCCGATACCCTGCGTGTCGGCGACATCGTGCTCGCCATCGGCAACCCCTATGGCATCGGTCAGACCGTTACGCAGGGCATCGTGAGCGCCACGGGCCGCGGGCAACTGGGTCTGGCCACTTTTGAGAACTTCATCCAAACCGATGCAGCCATCAATCTCGGCAACTCCGGCGGCGCGCTCATCGACGCGCACGGAGACCTGATCGGCATCAACACGGCCGTGCTCAATCGTAATTATGGGGGACCTGAGGGCATCGGATTTGCCATTCCGGTCAACCTGGTGCGCGGCGTGATGGAACAGATCCTCCTGAACGGCCACGTGGTGCGCGGCTGGCTGGGTTTCGTGCCGCAAGACTTGACCGATGAACAATCCGCGCAGGTGGGTACCGCGGGCGGCGGCATCACCGTGGTGAACATCTTGGTGAAGAGTCCGGCGTATGAGGCCGGGATGCGGCCAGGCGACCTCATCACGGCATTGGGCGGCGAGCCGGCGCACAATGCGCAAGATCTTGTCGCCCGCGTGTCGGCTCTCAAGCCCGGGGCCGAGGTCGAACTGGAAGGCCGCCACGCCCAGCATAGCTACAAGATAAAGCTGATGGTGTTGGAGCGCCCTACCCGGCCGATCCAATCGCAGTAGGACGATCGCGCCGACGGGTCGCTCCCTTCAAGGCGTACGGCGGATTTTCGCACCCAATTGCTGAAGCTTTTCCTCGATCGCCGCGTAGCCGCGGTCGATATGATAAATGCGCTCGATGTCGGTGCGCCCGTCCGCCACCAGTGCGGCGAGAACCAGACTCGCCGAGGCACGCAAGTCGGTGGCCATCACCGGTGCCGCCGTCAGCCGCTCGACCCCCTTGATGATCGCGGTATTGCCTTCGAGGCGGATTTCCGCGCCCATTCTGCGCATCTCCAGCATGTGCATGAAGCGATTCTCGAAAATCGTTTCGATGATGGTGCCCACGCCGTTCGCCACCGTGTTGAGCGCCGCGAACTGCGCCTGCATGTCGGTCGGGAAAGCCGGATACGGGGCGGTACGAATGTCGATGGCCTTGGGCCTGCGACCCCGCATATCCACTTCGATCCAGGAGTCGCCGACGCCGACCGAGGCACCTGCTTCCTTCAGCTTGTCGATGACGACATCCAGGTGATCCGGCCGGGTGTTCTTCACGCGGATGTGGCCCTGGGTTATGGCACCGGCCACGAGATACGTGCCGGTTTCAATCCGATCGGGCAACACCTCATAGGCGGTCCCGTTCAAGCGCTTCACGCCTTCGATCACGATCGTGTCGGTACCGGCACCCTTGATTTTGGCGCCCATGGCAATCAGGAAATTCGCCAGATCCACCACCTCGGGCTCGCGTGCGGCATTCTCCAGCACGGTCTCGCCGTCGGCCAAGGTCGCGGCCATCATGAGATTTTCGGTGCCGGTGACGGTAACGGTTTCCAGCACCAGGCGCGCACCCTGCAGGCGGCCGGCGCGGGCTTTGATGTAGCCGTTCTCAATATGGATATCGGCGCCCATGGCTTGCAGTCCGGCGACATGAATGTTGACCGGGCGTGCGCCGATGGCGCAGCCGCCGGGCAGGGAGACATCCGCCGCACCGAAGCGCGCCAACAGGGGACCCAAGACCAGAATCGACGCGCGCATGGTCTTCACCAGCTGATACGGCGCGAAATACTCCTTGATGGTCGAGGCATCGACTTCGATGCGCATCTTTTCATCGATGGTCACGGAAACGCCCATGCGTCCGAGCAACTCGATCATGGTGGTGACGTCCTGCAGATGCGGGACATTCGACACCGTCACAGGCCCATCCGCCAACAAGCAGCCGGCCAAAATCGGCAGGGTCGCATTCTTGGCGCCCGAAATGCGGATCTCGCCTTCGAGCGCGATGCCGCCGTGAATCTGTAACTTATCCACGTCCCTGCCTTGTGTATTCGTCGGGTGTAAACACCTGCAGCGCGAGCGCGTGAATCTCCTTGCCCACTGCCGTGCCCAGCGTCGAATACACCATCTGGTGCCGCTGTATCGGCTTCTTGCCGACGAAGGCCGGTGCGACCACGATGGCCTCGAAATGCACATTATCTTCGCTGGTCACCATCGCATGGCTGCCGCTTAAAGCCGCCTCGATGATTTCCGCCACCTGTTGTGGATTCATGTCACCTCCTCAAAATTACCCAAGCTTACCTCTTAGGGTCCGCGGGAATCTGCTTCCGCTGTATCATTCGGGCATGAATCCCGACTTCACCGACGAGGACCTCGTCGACCTCGGACGCCAGGCGCTCACCATCGAGATTGACGGATTGCGCGCGCAATTGCCGCGTCTCGGGACTGATTTTGCACGCGCCTGCCGCATTTGTCTCAACTGCCGGGGCCGCATCGTCGTCACGGGCATGGGCAAGTCCGGCCATATCGGCGGCAAAATCGCCGCGACCCTCGCCAGCACCGGTACGCCGTCGTTTTTCGTGCATCCCGGCGAGGCGAGCCACGGTGATGTCGGCATGATCACGCGCGATGACGTCGTGCTCGCCCTGTCGAATTCGGGGGAAACCGCGGAAATCCTCACCATCCTGCCGGTCATCAAGCGGCTGGGCGTACCCTTGATTGCCTTCACGGGAAATGCGGATTCCGCGGTGGCGCGCATCGCCACCGTCCACCTGGACATCCGGGTCCCGGCCGAGGCCTGCCCCATGAATCTCGCGCCCACCGCCAGCACCACGGCAGCTCTTGGCGTTGGTGATGCGCTGGCCGTGGCGCTCTTGAAGGCGCGCGGCTTCACCGAGGAGGACTTTGCGCGCTCGCATCCCGCCGGCGCCTTGGGCCGTCGGCTCTGGTATGTCAGGGACGTCATGCGCTCGGGATTGGACGTGCCGACTGTGCGAGCCGACGCCACGCTGGCGGAGGGCCTGATGGAGGTAAGCTCAAAGCGGTTGGGGATGACGGCCATCGTCGATGACTCCATGCACGTGCTCGGTGTGTTCACGGACGGAGATTTGCGGCGTGCGCTCGATCGCGCGACGGACCTGCATACCACTCGCATGGATCAGGTCATGTCGCGGAATCCGAAGTCGGTGCTTGCGACCATGCTGGCGGCGGAAGCGGTGCATCTGATGCAGAAACACAGCATTACCTCCCTGGTGGTGCTCGACGCGGACGCCAGACTCGTCGGTGCGCTCAACGTGCACGATTTGCTGCGCGCGGGCGTATTTTGAAAGCACGCAACGCCACGCCGCTTGCGAACATCCAGCTCTTGATCTTGGACGTCGACGGCGTCCTCACGGACGGGCGGCTGTACTTCGGCGCCAAGGGCGAGGCGCTCAAAGTGTTTCACGTCAGGGACGGACACGGCATCAAACTGCTCATGGCCGCCGGTGTGCAGGTGGCGGCATTCAGCGGCAGACGCTCCAGCGCAACGGCAGCGCGCATGCGCGAACTGCGCGTGCCCACGGTGGTCCAAGGATGCAGCGACAAGCTGACCGCGCTGAACAAGTTGACGAAACGTCTGAAGGTAGATCCCTTGAACTGCGCCTGCATCGTCGATGACACTCCGGATTTGCCGCTGATGTCCGCGGTCGGATTGGCGGCAGCGGTGGCGGATGCCCACCCCATCGTGTTGTCCGCGGCACATTGGATTGCGCGTTCGCCCGGAGGTTTGGGCGCGGTGCGCGAGCTGTGCGATGCCCTGCTGCGCGCCCGCGCCGGGCAGCGCCGGAATGCTCAGGCAGGCTCCTAGATGTTCTTCCGCGTCCTTACGGTGCTGGCGGTAGCGGCTCTGCTGATCAGTACATGGATCGCGAGTTCGCCCACTCATCGCCCATCGACACCGGGCGCCGGCAAGCCGGCGGATCTGCCGGGCTACTACCTCAAGAACGCCATTCTCACCGACTACGACGCGGCGGGCACGCCCAGCATTCGAATCGAGGCTGAGCGCATCGATCAAATTGCGCATGGCAACGAAGTCGAGTTGTACAACGTGCGCGTGAATTACGACGCTCCGGGTGGTCAAAATTGGGTGCTGGTCGGGGATACCGCCCATGTTCAGCCGGGGGGCAACATCGTCGACATCACCGGAAACGTGCGGCTGCAGGGCGAAGCCACGGGCACGGAAGGCACGGCCGTCGTGCGCAGCGATACCATGCGCTATGACGTGGCAGAATCGGTCGCCAGCACCAAGGGCGATGTGCGCATTGATTTCGGCGAGCACACCTTGACCGCACGGGGCATGGTGGCAAATTTGAAAGAGCGCACGATGCGCTTAGAATCGAAGGTCAATGGCCGTTTCCATCCTTAAGTGTCTCGCCGTGTGCGCGCTCATGTCGCCGGCGCCGGCGGCCGACGCAGCGGCGGCCAAGACGCCAACCCGCGATGCGCAGGAACCCATATTGCTGGACGCGCAATCAAGTGAAGTAGGCCTGAAAACCAACAGCGCCGTATTCACCAAGGTGCGGATCTCTCAGGGCAAAACTGCGGTGACCGCGGATCAGGGCCAGGCCTCCCAGCACAAGAACGCATTGGACTTCGAAAACAATCTCTGGGTTTTCCGTGGCAACGTGAAAATCACCATGGACCAGGGGCAGCTCACCTCGGATGAGGCGCAAATCACCTTCATCAACAAGGTCCTCACCAAGGCGGTCGCCACCGGCAAGCCCGCCGCGTTCGAACAGCGCGTGGAAAAGACCGGAAAAGTGGCGCAGGGAAAGGCCGATTCCATCGAATACGACGTCAGCAACGGTATCGTGCGCCTCTCCAAGAATGCTTTCCTGAGCGATGGACAGAACGAAATTCGCGGCGAAATGCTCAAGTACAATGTTGCCGCGCAGAGCGTGATTGCTGAAGCTTCAGAGCAGGGTTCGCAGCGCGTGCACATCATCATCACGCCGCCGCCCAAATCGCCGGCCAAACCTGCGCCGCCGGCCAACCCCAATCCATGAGCGTGTTGCGGGCCCTAAGTCTCGCCAAAAGCTATAAATCTCGGCAGGTCGTGCGGGATTTGTCCCTGGAGGTCGAAAGCGGCGAAGTCGTCGGGCTGTTGGGTCCGAACGGTGCCGGCAAGACCACCGCGTTTTACATGATCGTGGGACTTGCCAGCTGCGAACATGGCGAGATCTTCTTGGATAATCGCGATATCAGCCGGATGCCCATGCACGCGCGAGCCCAATTGGGTTTGGGGTATTTGCCGCAGGAACCTTCCGTTTTCCGCAAGCTATCGGTGGCCGACAACATCATGGCCATCCTCGAGACCCGCCCGGGACTCGACGATGCCGGCCGCACCGCCCGCTTGAAGGAGCTGCTGGGCGAGCTGCATATCGGCCATGTGCGCGACAGCTTGGGATTGAGCCTGTCGGGCGGCGAAAGGCGCCGCGTGGAGATCGCCCGGGCATTGGCGGCCGATCCGCGATTTATCCTCCTGGATGAGCCGTTTGCCGGCGTCGACCCCCTCTCGGTTGCCGATATTCAGAGAATAATCAAGCACTTGTCCGACAAGGGCATCGGCGTGCTAATTACGGATCATAATGTCAGAGAGACCTTGGGTATTTGCGCCAGAGCCTATATCGTCAGTCAGGGCAGCGTCCTCGCCTCGGGTTCTGCGGACCAGATTCTTGCCAACCCGCAGGTGCGTGAGGTGTACTTGGGTCAGGACTTTAAATTATAGGTTGGGCCTGAAAGAAATATGTTGAAGCCAAGTCTGCAGCTTCGCATCGGTCAGCAGTTGACCATGACCCCGCAGCTGCAGCAGGCGATCCGGCTGTTGCAGCTACCCTCGCTAGACCTGCAGGCCCATGTCCGCGAGACGCTCGAGACCAATGTGATGCTCGAGGGAGAGGACGAGGCGGAGGTGCCCGATGCGGCGCGCGACCGCGAAGATGCGCCGGTTCGCCTGGATGAGAAATATGCCGAGTTGGACGGCATCAGCACCCCGGTTGATCAGCGCGAGACTCCCGAAGTCGAAATTGCCGACGAAGCGTGGGGCGAGCAAACCAGCGGGCCGTCGGACAGAGCTTGGTCCGGCGATGACGATCGCAGCAGCGATTTCAGCGACCAGCACAGCCAGACGCTGCAAGAGCAGCTCATCGAGCAGCTGGAACTTGCCAAGCTGTCCGCCATCGACATCGCCATTGCGCGCGTCATCTGCGACGCCATTACGGACGATGGGTATCTGAAGGACTCGCTGGAGGACGTGCGCTTGAGCCTGCTGCCCGAAATCGAGGCCGCTCCAAGCGAAGTGGAGCGCGTGCTCAGAATCGTGCAATCGCTGGAACCAGCGGGGGTAGGCGCCCGCAATCTGGGCGAATGCATCGCACTGCAGCTTCGCCAGCTCGATCCGAGCACGCCGGCGCGCGACGTGGCTATTCGGGTCGCTCTCGAGCATTTGGATCTGGTCGCCGGCCAGCAGTTGGTGCTGCTGCGCAGGCAGTTGCGCTGCAGCGAGGGCGATTTGGAAATGGCGCTGGCGCTGGTGCGCTCCTGCCACCCGCGCCCCGGCGCGGCGGTCAATCCGACCCAGGCGCAATACGTGATCCCCGATGTTTTCGTGCGCCGCACCGATCATGGCTGGGTTGTGGAAATCAACCAAGCCACCGTGCCGCGCGTGCGGGTGAACCAAAGCTATGCGAGTTTGATATCGCGCGCACCCGATCACGCCATGCTGCGCACTCAGTTGCAGGAAGCGCGCTGGCTGATGCGCAGCCTGGAAATCCGCAACGAAACCCTGGTAAAGGTCGCGCGCTGCATCGTGCAGCGGCAGACGAGCTTCTTCGAGATCGGCGAGGAGGCCATGGAGCCGCTGATCCTGAAGGACGTGGCCGAAGCGGTCGAGATGCACGAGTCGACGATTTCTCGCGTCACCACCGCCAAGTACATGCACACGCCGCGCGGCGTGTTCGAATTCCGCTATTTCTTCTCGAGCCATGTCGCGGCCGCGGACGGCACCGAAATGTCATCCACGGCGATTCGCGCCAAGATCAAGAAGCTGATTTCGCAGGAGAATCCGGACAATCCGTTGAGCGACGCCAAGCTCGCGGAAATTTTGTCGCAAGAGGGCATACCCGTGGCCAGGCGCACGGTTGCCAAATATCGCGAGGGCATGCAGATCGCACCGTCCAACGAGCGCAAGCGAGCGGCGGCCCGAGCGTCTTAACGTGAAAGGAGGAAACATGCAATTAGATCTCAGCGGTCATCATGTGGAAGTCACCCCCGCGCTGCGCGGCTATGTAATCAAAAAATTCGAGCGGATCTCCCGGCATTTCGAGCAGCTGATTGACGTCCACTGCGTCCTCACGGTCGAGAAAATGAGTCACAAGGCCGAGGCCACGCTGATGGTGCGCGGAAACAAGATCTACGCCGAAGCAGCTGAACAGAATATGTATGCCTCCATCGACGCGCTGGCCGACAAGCTCGACCGCTGCGTCAAAAAGCACAAAGAAAAGACCTCCGACCATCACGCCGAGGAAGTCCTCAAGGCGCGCTGACGGAAACCCAAAGACAGGCTCCTCCATGTCGATGCGGCTGATCATCGTGAGCGGACTATCGGGGTCCGGGAAGAGCGTTGCTCTGCACATGTTGGAAGATGTCGACTTCTATTGCGTCGACAACATTCCGGCCGCGCTGCTCAAGCCCTTCATCTCTCACACGGTTCGCGGTATGGGCGACACCTATCCGCGAACCGCCGTGGGCTTGGATGCGCGCAACCGGGCCAACGAGATCGAAACCATTCCCGCCTTGGTCGGCGAACTGCGCCGCAGCGGCATCGATTGCGAAGTCCTCTACCTGCACGCGGCCGAAGAAGTGCTGCTCAAGCGTTATGCGGAAACGCGGCGCAAGCACCCGCTCGTCACCGGCGATGTGAGTTTGCGCGAGGCAATCGCCTCGGAGCGCAGACTGCTCGAGCCCGTCATCACGGCGGCGGATTGGGTGATCGATACCTCGAACATGGGCGTCCATGCGCTGCGTGAGCTCATCCGCGAGCGCATCGATCGCCGCCGGGAGGGCCGGCTGTCCCTGATGTTCGAGTCCTTCGGCTACAAGCACGGCATCCCGGGGGATGCGGACTTCGTGTTCGATGTGCGCAGCTTGCCGAATCCCTACTGGGATCATGCGCTGCGCAGTCTGACCGGCCGCGATTCGGCCGTGATCGCCTATCTTTCAAGCTACGCCAGCGTGCGCGGCATGATCACCGACTTGATTGCCTTCCTGGAAAAGCGCGTCGGCGAATTTTCGCAGGCAAATCGCAGCTATCTGACCATCGCCATCGGCTGCACCGGCGGCCAACATCGTTCGGTGTACATTGCCGAGCAGCTCGCGGAACATTTCCGCAAGGCCCACCCTCAGGTGCTCACCCGGCACGACTCTCTGCAGAAAGACTAGCGGCTTGGGCTCTGGGAGCCTAGCTCTCCGCGCGGTACTGGTGCGCACGCTCCAATTGCAGGAACTCGCGTATTTCGGCGGCACGCGCCTTGGCGTCTTGGTAGCCCAGATCGATCAATTCCCGGGTGAAGCCGCGCTCGAACAACAGGTAGCTGAGCATCAGCGAGTTGGCTGAATTGTGAGCGCCTAGTGCGCGCAGCAGCGTCCGCAACGCCCGCGGCAGCTCCTTGAGGTGCCGGCGGGCGATTTCGTTGACATCCTGGGACGGCGTGAGCAGCAGCGTCTCGATCGGCCGCATTTCGGCGCTTTCGTTGTAGCGGTTGATGCGTTCCAGATTGGCATTCAAGGTATCCATGAACAGGGAATCGAGCATGAAGCCGAACATTTGGCTGAACGTGGGTTCGATGGCGGGCCGCGGCGGCGCCTCACCGCTGGGCGCCGGATCGTTGACACCGATGATCACGAGCCGCGTGGCGCCGAGAAGAATCGCCGGACTCAACGGCGATGTTTGACGCATGGCGCCGTCGCCATAGTAGGCATCGCCCAGCAGCACCGGCCGGAACAGGAAGGGAATGGCGAGACTGGCCATCAGGTGATCGAGGGTCAGGGTGGCGCGCACGCCCTTGCGGTACACCCGGTGCCAGGGCTCCGCCGAAGGCTCCGCGGCGAAAAAAGTCACCGAGTCGGCATCGCCATAGCACGTCGCGCTGATGCCGATGGCGTGCAAATGAGTCTTGTACAAGCTGCGGGGAATGCCGTCGAAGTGCAAATGCGTGCGCAGCAGCTCCCACAAGGGCGAATTGTCGAACAGCGCATGCGGCGGCTGCACCAGCCAGCCGCCGGTGAGAAAGGCCATGAACCAGTGCATGCCGGATTTCAGCATGCTCGCCGCGTCTGCCTTGAAGACGTGGTGGACCCTGAAATCCCGCCACACCCGCTCGATGGCGTAGATCGAGCGGCGGAAATGCGCGGCATCCGACGCGAGGGCAATGGCGCTGACCGCGCCGGCGGAGGTGCCGGTAATGACCGGGAACGGACAGGCCGATCCGCGCCGCAGCAGATCGGCGATGCCTCTGAGCACGCCCACTTGGTAGGCCGACCGGGCGCCGCCGCCCGTCAACACCAAGCCGAGTTGCCCGGGCTCTTCAATCACGTCAATGCATCGATCATTTGATCCAGCCCCGCCAGCGTCAACGGATACATGCGCCCTTCGAGCATGTCGCGTGTCATGTCGATCGAGGCGGTCTGGCGCCAGCGCGACTGCGGCTGCGGATTGATCCAGGCGAATTTCGAGTACTGTTTCATCAGCCGCTCGAGCCACACGCTTCCGGGTTCGGGATTCCAATGCTCGACGCTGCCGCCGGCGTGGGTGATTTCATACGGGCTCATGGTCGCGTCGCCCACAAAAATCAGCTTGTAGTCCGGCCCATAGGTGCGGATGATTTCGGTGGTTCCGACATGCTCGTTGAAGCGCCGGCGGTTATCCTTCCACAGAGACTCGTAGACGAAGTTATGAAAATAATAGTGCTCCAGATGCTTGAACTCGCTGCGCGCGGCGGAGAATAGTTCCTCGCACGTCTTGACGTGATCGTCCATCGATCCGCCGATGTCGAGCAGCAGCAGAATCTTGATGACGTTTTTCCGCTCGGCCTGCATCTTGATATCGAGCCATCCGCCCGAGCGTGCGGTGGCATCGATGGTATCGGCCAGAGCCAGTTCTTCGGGCACTCCGCGCCGCGCAAATCTGCGCAATCGGCGCAGCGCAATCTTGATGTTGCGCGTGCCCAGTTCCACTTTATCGTCGAGATTCGCGAATTCGCGCTTGTCCCACACCTTTACGGCGCTGCGGTTGCGGCCGCCCTCCTGGCCGATGCGCACACCTTCTGGATTGAAGCCGTGGGCACCGAACGGCGAAGTGCCCGCCGTCCCGATCCATTTGCTGCCGCCCTGGTGCCTCTCCTTCTGCTCTTCGAGACGCTTCTTCAAGGTCTCCATCAATTTGTCCCAGCCGCCCATGGCCTCGATCTCGGCCTTCTCCTCGTCGGTGAAGTCGCGCACCGTCAGTTTTTCCAGCCAATCGGCGGGGAGTTGGCGCTCCAGCATGGCGAAGGCATCCTCGACCCCTTTGAAGTGCGCGGCGAAGGCGCGATCGTAGCGATCGTAGAACTTCTCGTCCTTCACCAGACAGGTTCGCGCCAGGTAGTAAAATCGCTCGGCGCTCAAGTCCCCCAAACCCGCCTTGAGGGCATCGAGCAAGGTCAATAATTCGGTGATCGAGACCGGCACGCCGGTCTTGCGCAGCAGAAAGAAGAACTTAACGAGCATTCCGGCGGTTTAGGAAGACGAGTTGCTCGAACAAGTGCACGTCCTGCTCGTTCTTGAGCAGCGCACCGTACAGCGGCGGGATCAGTTTCTTGGCGTCGTCGCTGCGCAGCACCTCGGGCGGAATCTCCTCGGTCACCAACAACTTGATCCAGTCGAGCAATTCGGAGGTGGTCGGTTTCTTCTTCAGGCCGGGCGTCTCGCGGATCTTGAAGAATGTCGTCAGCGCCTCGTGCAGCAGCTCGCGCTTCAGATCCGGAAAATGCACGTCGACGATCCGGGTCATCGTCGCCGTATCGGGGAAGCGGATGTAGTGAAAGAAGCAACGCCGCAAAAAGGCGTCCGGCAGTTCTTTTTCGTTGTTGCTGGTGATCACGATCACGGGCCGATGCTTGGCGCGCACGGTTTCACGCGTTTCGTAGACGTAGAACTCCATGCGGTCCAGCTCGCGCAGCAGATCGTTGGGAAACTCTATGTCCGCCTTGTCGATTTCATCGATGAGCAGCACCGGCTGCACGCCGCAATCGAAGGCTTCCCACAAATTGCCTTTGAGAATGTAATTGCGGATGTCCTGTACGCGCGGATCGCCGAGCTGCGAATCGCGCAGGCGCGACACCGCATCGTATTCGTACAGTCCCTGCTGAGCCTTGGTGGTGGATTTGATGTGCCATTCGAAGAACGGCTTGTCCAAAGCGCGCGCGATCTCGTTCGCGAGCAGCGTCTTGCCGGTCCCGGGCTCGCCCTTGATGAGCAGCGGCCGCGACAGCACCACCGCGGCGTTCACCGCCGCCATCAATTCCTCCGTGGCGATGTATCGTTCCGTACCGCGAAATTCATTGGCCATTTGGAGCTACTTTCGTGTGACGCGCAGGATTTGCATGGAATTCGTGCCGCCTGAGATGCCGCTCAGCTCACCCTTGGTGAGAATGATGTGATCGCTCTCCAGCACCAATTTCTGGCCGAGCAGCAGACGGAATATGGAAAAGTACACGGCTTCGCCCCGGTCCTCGACATCGTAGGCAACGGGGTAGACGCCGCGATACAAGGTCACGCGGCGGCGCGTGCTCTCGTGCCGGGTAAAGGCATAAATCGGAATGTCCGAGCGCACGCGCGACATCCACAATGCCGTCGATCCGGATTCAGTCAGGGTCACGATGGCCTTCACGGGCAGATGGTTCGCCGTGTACATCACCGCCGCGGCGATGGCTTCGTCGGTTTGCGCGAAGTAGCCGGTGACGCGCTGCCGGGCGCGGGTATGTTCGACTTCATATTTTTCCGCGCCGACGACGATCTGCGCCATGGCCTCCACGACTTTGGCCGGATGCTTGCCGGAGGCGGTTTCCGCCGACAGCATCACGGCGTCGGTGCCGTCCATGACCGCGTTGGCCACATCGGAGACCTCGGCCCGGGTGGGAATGGTCGCCGTAATCATCGACTCCATCATCTGCGTGGCCATTATCACGACTTTGTTCTGGTGGCGTGCTTCCTGGATGATCAGCTTCTGCAGTCCCGCGAGCTCCGCGAAGCCCATCTCCACGCCGAGATCGCCGCGCGCCACCATGACGCCGTCGCTGGCCTTGGTCACCGCGGCCAGATTCTTGATCGCCTCCGCGCGCTCGATTTTCGCCACCAGAAGCCCGTGGCCGCCGGCTTGGCGCAGCAAGCCGCGAGCCTCATCCATATCCGCGGCGTCGCGCGGAAAGGACACGCCGAGGTAGTCCACCTTCAGGCGCGCCGCCGTGACAATGTCTTCGCGATCCTTGTCGGTCAGCGCCCCGGCGGACAGTCCACCGCCCTGCCGATTGATGCCTTTGTTATTGCCGAGCTCACCGCCCACCAGCACCCGGGTCTTGATTCGAGGCCCGTCGATACCCAGCACCTGCAGACTGATCTGACCGTCGTTGAGCAGCAGCACATCGCCGGCGAAAACATCGCTCGGCAGCTTCTTGTAGGCAATGCCAACCGAGGTCTCGGTGCCGGCATCGACCGCCAGAGACGCGTCCAGCGTAAATTCCGCACCGTCCTCGAGCGTAATCTTCCCCGCCACGAACCGGTCGATGCGGATTTTCGGCCCCTGCAGATCGCCGAGCACACCCACGTAGCGGCCGGCCTGGCGCGCGGCCTCGCGCACCAGCTCGATCCGGCGCTCATGATCGGCAACGACGCCGTGAGAGAAATTCAGGCGCACCACGTCCACGCCGGCGCGCACCATTTCCGCAAGCGCCCCGGGTTCGTCCGTGGCCGGACCCAGGGTTGCAACGATCTTGGTACGCCGCAGGCCGGTGCTCATGCTGCGCGCTGCTCCAGTATCTGCACGGCGGGGAGTTTCTTGCCCTCGACAAATTCCAGAAAAGCGCCGCCGCCCGTGGATATGTAGGAAATGCTGTCCTCGATGCCGTACTTTTCGATGGCGGCCAGGGTGTCGCCGCCGCCCGCGAGAGAAAATGCCTTGCTGCGTGCGATCGCCGTGGCAAGTGTGCGTGTGCCCTCGCCGAACTGCGGGAATTCGAACACGCCCACCGGGCCATTCCAAAGAATCGTGCCGGCGGAAGCCACCAGCGCTGCGATGGCCTCGGCCGAATCCGGTCCGATGTCCAAAATCATGTCGTCGGCGGTCACGTTGCGTATGTCTTTGACGTCGGCCTCCGCTTTGGCGGAGATCTCGGTGGCGACCACGACATCGGTCGGCATGGGAATGACGATGCCGCGCTTCTTGGATTGCTCGAGCAGGCGCTTGCAGATGTCCAGCATGTTGGGCTCGTACAGGGACTTGCCCACGTTGAAGCCCAATGCCGCAAGAAAGGTGTTCGTGATGCCGCCGCCGACGATGAGTTGATCCACCTTGCTCAACAGGGATTCCAGCACGGTGAGCTTGGTCGATACCTTGGAGCCGGCAACGATGGCGAGCAAGGGACGCGCGGGCTTCTCCAGAGCGGTTTCGAGTGCCGACAGTTCGCTCACCAGCAAGGGGCCGGCGCACACGATGGGCGCGTATTTCGCGACGCCATGCGTGCTGGCTTCGGCGCGATGCGCCGTGCCGAATGCGTCCATGACGTAGATGTCGCACAACGCCGCCATGCGCCTCGACAGATCGTCCGCATCCTTCTTCTCGCCCTTGTTGAAACGCACGTTTTCCAGCAGCACGACCTCGCCGGGACCGACTTCGACGCCGTCCAGCCAATCTTTCTTCAGAGCCACCGGAACACCCAACAGCTGGGCAAGGCGCTTGGCCACCGGCGCCAAGGAAAATTCCGCCGCAAACTTGCCCTCCTCCGGCCGCCCGAGATGCGACATGACGAGTACGTGCGCCTTCGCGCTCAGCGCTGCCTGAATGGTGGGCAGCGCGGCACGAATTCGCGCATCGCTGCTCACCGAACCGCCCTGGATGGGCACATTCAAGTCCTCGCGTATCAGCACCCGCTTATCGCGCAGATCCAGGCTGGACATCTTTGTGATCTTCAAGGGTGGCTCTTAAGAGGCCTTCGACCAGGCCAGCGTGGTATCGAGCATGCGATTGGAAAATCCCCACTCATTGTCGTACCAGGAGCACACCTTCACCAGGGTTCCTTCGATGACCTTGGTCATCGTCGCATCATAGGTGGATGAGGCAGGATCATGATTGAAATCCACCGACACCAGCGGCTGATCGTTGTAAGCCAGGATGCCCTTCAGCGCCCCGTTCACGGCCGCTTTGATGACGCCGTGAATCTCTTCCACCGTGGTCTTGCGCGCCGCCGTGAAGGTGAAATCCACGAATGACACATTGATGGTCGGCACCCGGATCGAGAAGCCGTCGATCTTGCCCTTGAGCTCCGGCATGACCAGGCCGACGGCCGCAGCGGCGCCGGTCTTCGTGGGAATCATCGACATGGTCGCCGAGCGCGCGCGGCGCAGGTCAGAGTGATAGACATCGGTCAAGACCTGGTCGTTGGTGTAGGAATGCACGGTGTTCATCACGCCGGCGAGGACCCCGATCTTGTCGTGCAGCACCTTGACCAGCGGAACCAGGCAATTGGTGGTGCAGGACGCATTTGAAATCACCGTCATGCCGGATTTCAATATGCGGTCATTGACGCCGTAGACGATGGTGGCATCGACATCGTCGCCGCCCGGGGCAGAAATCACGACTTTTTTCGCGCCCGCCGTGATGTGCGCCGAAGCCTTGGCCTTGCTGGTGAACAAGCCCGTGCACTCGAGCACGTAGTCGACGCCCATCTCACCCCAGGGCAGTTTGGCCGGATCGCGCTGCGCAACCACGCGGATGCGATCGCCGTTGACCACCATGGCATCGCCGTCGACATGAACCTCGCCGCGAAAGCGGCCGTGCACGGTGTCAAAGCGCGTCAGGTGCGCATTGGTGTTGGCGTCGCCCAAATCGTTGATGGCAACGATTTTCAGATCGCCGCCGTGCTTGCCTTCGTAGAGCGCGCGCAGAATATTTCGTCCGATTCGCCCATAGCCGTTGATGCCCACTTTGATTGCCATATTTTCCTTGTCATGCGCTTCGCGACTTGCCATGCGCTAAACCCTCTACCTTAATACCATCTCGACCGCTTCGATGACCTTTTCAGGCGTGAACCCGAACTGCGGGAACAACGCCTTGGCGGGTGCCGAGGCGCCGAAATGATCGATGCCTACAATCTGCCCCTTCAGGCCCACGTAGCGCCACCAGGCGGCGCGTACGCCCGCTTCCACGGCCACGCGGCGCGTGACCTTCGCGGGCAACACACTCTCCTTGTAGGCATCGTCCTGAGCGTCGAACTTGTTCGTGCTCGGCATCGACACCAGCCGCACCTTGCCCCCCTTGGCGTTCAAGGTGCGGACCGCCTCGGCGGCAATCCCGACTTCCGACCCCGTGGCGATCACGATCGCCTCCGGCGCCCCGGAAGGTTCGATCAACACATAACCGCCGCGCGCGATATTGGCCACCTGATTGGGATCGCGCGCCTGGTGCGCACAGGCTTGGCGCGTCAAGATGAGCAGCGTGGGACCATCGCGATTATCGACCGCCGCGCCCCACGCCGCCGCGGTTTCGACCGCATCGCACGGGCGCCACACGTCGATATGCGGGATGACCCGAAGACTTGCAAGATGCTCGATGGGCTGATGGGTCGGGCCATCCTCGCCCAAGCCGATGGAATCGTGCGTATAGACGAATATCACGCGGATGCGCATCAAACAGGCCATGCGCACGGCGTTGCGGGCATAGTCGGAAAAAGTCAGGAACGTGCCGCCGTACGGAATAAAGCCGCCGTGGGCGGTGATGCCATTCATGATGGCCGACATCCCAAACTCGCGCACGCCATAGTGAATGTAGTTTCCGGCCGGGACGGCGGGACTCAAGGTCACGGAGTCCTTGCGCCACGTGCCGTTCGAGGGCGTGAGATCCGCCGAGCCCCCCAGCAATTCGGGCAAGGACGGACCGATGGCATTCAGCGCCGCCTGGGAGGACTGGCGGGTGGCGAGCACCTTGGCTTCGGCTTGCGCGCCGCCGACCAAGGCGCTCGCCAGATCGTCGAAGCCGGCGGGCAGATCGCCGGCCATGCGCCGCTCCAGTTCTGTGGCCAAGGCGGGAAATTCCTGTTTGTAAGCGGCAAATCGGGTGCGCCACTGCGCCTCGGCTTTCGCACCCTTGTCGCGTCTGTCCCATTCGGCACGAATTTCGGCCGGTATTTCGAAGGGCGGAGAATTCCACCCCAGGGTTTTGCGGGTAGTGGCGATATCTTCGGCGCCCATCGCCTCCCCGTGCATGGTTTGGGTACCTTGCTTGGGCGCGCCAAAGCCGATCATGGTCTTGGCACAAATGAAGGATGGTTTATCGGTAACTGCGCGCGCAGCCGCCAGCGCCGCGGCCACTGCCTCGCTGCTTTGACCGTCGACACGCGGGATGACATGCCAGCCGTACGCCTCGAAGCGACGCGCGGTGTCGTCGTCGAACCAGCCGACCACCTTGCCATCGATTGAAATGCCGTTGTCGTCGTAGATCGCGATGAGCTTGCCGAGCTGCTGCATCCCGGCGAACGACGCCGCTTCATGCGAAATGCCCTCCATCATGCAACCGTCGCCGACAAACACGTAGGTGTGATGATCGATGATGGCGTGGCCCGGCCGATTGAACGTGGCAGCCAGCGAGCGCTCGGCCAGTGCCATGCCGACGGCATTGGCAAATCCCTGTCCCAGCGGCCCCGTGGTGGTCTCGATGCCGAGGTGAATTTCACGCTCCGGGTGGCCGGCCGTTTTGGAGCCCCACTGGCGAAAGTTCTTGATTTCTTCCATCGACAAGGGATAGCCGGTGAGGTGTAGGACTGAATACAGCAACATGGACGCGTGCCCGTTTGAAAGCACGAACCGGTCACGATCCAGCCACGTCGGATTGCCCGGATTGAACTTAAGCACGTCTCGCCACAGCACCTCTGCGATATCCGCCATGCCCATAGGCGCGCCCGGATGCCCTGAATTCGCTTTTTGGACCGCATCCATGGAGAGGGCTCGAATGGCATTGGCAAGATCGCGGCGGGTCGGCATGGGGAGGCTTCTTCTTCAGCAAAACAAGCCGGCTATTGTCTCCGATGAGCCCCCGGCCAGCAATGCCGCGATTTCTGTCGCATTCCCGGCTGACGTAGTCGATTTGCGACGGAACGCGGTCACAGAACGGCACTCTGTATATGTATAACGCATTGAGGCGCTGGCATGACCCAGTTCACCGTCGAGGCAGTGGTGCTTTGCTACCATTTAAATGATGCATATTCTACAAATCACCGACCCTCATCTTTATGGCAGCGCCAGCGGGCGATTGCGCGGCGTTGAAACCGACTCGAGCTTGCGTGTCGCGCTCGCTGATGCGATCGCGCAGGTTCCTGACTATGAGGCAATGCTGGTCACCGGTGATTTGGTGCAGGACGACAGAAGCGGCTATCTGCGCTTTCGCAGCTTTTTCGGCGGCATTAAAAAACCAGTGCTGTGCATCCCCGGCAATCACGATGAACCCGAGGCCATGCGCAAAGAGCTGACGGGCGCACCCTTTGAGATTTGCGGCACGCATGCCATCGGCGATTGGGTGTTTGTCATGCTCGATAGCTACGATCCCGGCCATGTCGGCGGCCGCCTGACGAAGAACGAACTCGCGCGTCTCGACAACGCACTCGCCGGCTCGCCCAAACACGCCATGGTGTGTCTGCATCATCATCCGATTCCCATGGGCAGCCGCTGGCTGGACGGAGTGGGTCTCGCCGAAGCACATGAATTTTGGCGCATCATCGAGGCGCATGACAATGTGCGCGCGGTGGTGTGGGGTCACGTTCACCAGGCGTTTGAGGGCAGGCGCGGCGATGTGCGCATGTTCGCCACGCCATCGACGGGCGCGCAATTTCTGCCCAAGAGCGACCGCTACGCGGTGGATTCGCTGCCGCCCGCTTATCGCAGTTTCGAGTTGCACGCAGACGGCCGTATCGACTCCCAAGTACACTGGGTAGAATCCGCACAATTGCGCCAGACGGCGAGCTAGGCCCGAAATCCTCGATGCGACGACTTGTCATCCGCTGGCGCTTAGCAGGACTGGCGCTTTCGTGCGTGGCGCTTGCGGCCACGGCCCGTGCCGACCCTGCGCTGCATGCCTTGTGGGAATTGCACGGCAAGCACAACACCGTCTACCTCTTGGGCTCGATTCACGTCCTGCGCCAAACCGACTACCCTCTTGCGCCGGCCGTTCTCAACGCCTACGGCAACGCCAAGTCGATTTTCATGGAAGTGGATTTGCAGGAAATCGACTCGCCGCGAATGCAGATGGAACTGCTCGCCGGCGCGCGGCTGCCCGAGGGTAAAACGCTGCCCTCGATCATGGGCAAGCAGCGCTACGAGCGCGCCGGCGCGCTGGCACGCGAGGTAGGCGTCGACATCTCCATTTTCGATGCGTTCGCGCCCTGGTTCGTCGCCGAAGCAATCTCTCAGCTGCAATTGCAGCAGCTCGGGTTTCAGCCGAAATCGGGCGTCGAAATGTTCTTCCTGGAGCATGCCCGCAGCGACGGTAAGCCGGTGGCGGGATTGGAAACGGTGCACGATCAGATCGCACTGTTCGATGCCCTGTCCATGGACGAACAAGCCGACTATCTGGTGTCGAGCCTCGAGGAGGCCCATGATCTGCCGAAGGAAGTGAACGACATGGTGCGCGCGTGGCAGCACGGCGACACGGTCTGGTTTGCAGATCAATTGAAGTCGGAGCTCGGCCGCGATCCGGTGCTGTATCAATCCATCTTGGTGGCGCGCAACCGCAAGTGGGTGCCCAAAATCGAGGCCCTGCTCAACGATGATAAGAACTACCTGGTCATCGTGGGTACCGGACATCTGGTCGGCCGGGGCAGCGTTATCGAGCTGCTCGGAAAAGACGGGTTCGTCGCCACCCAACGTTAGGCCCGGGATTACAGATGTGACGGGGTGCCGATGGACTCGTTGATCACGGCCGCGGCGCGTGCACTTGCGGCGGGTGACCCCTTAGGCGCGTTGAAGCGGATCGCCCTGCGCGATGATGCGCCCGGTCTCGCGCTGCGCGGCATCGCGATGGCTCAGCTCGGCGAGCACGTTCGAGCAAAGGCTCTCCTGCGAAGTGCGGCGCGCGCCTTCGGTCCGAAAGAGGCTGTGGCGCGTGCGAGGTGCGTCGTCGCCGAGGCCGAAATCGCGCTCGTCTCGCGCGACCTGGGCTGGCCTGCGAAGGCGCTCGACGCGGCGCGGGCGACGCTGGAAGAGCACGGCGACCGGGTGAACGCCGCGCATGCGCGGTATCTTCAAGTCCGGCGCCTGCTGCTGATCGGGCGCCTCGACGAGGCCGAGGCTGCGCTCGCCGAGCTCGACCCCACGCCCTTCCCGCCCGCATCGCGGGTCTCCCACGAGCTGGTGGTCGCAGGAATCGCGATGCGACGTCTGCGGACCAAGACGGCGCGCGCTGCGCTCGCTCGGGCCGGGCGGGCAGCGCGCCACGCGCATATCCCGGCGCTGACGGCGGAGGTCGAAAGCGCATTCCGGGTGCTGAACACGCCCGCGGCGCGCCTGATCGCAGGCGGCGAGGAGCGGCTCCTGCTGCTCGAAGAGGTCGAAGCGTTGCTGGCGTCGAAAAGCCTGGTCGTGGACGCCTGCCGTCATGTCGTGCGCGACGAACGCAAGGTGGTCTCGCTCGCCAAGCGTCCGGTGTTGTTCGCGCTCGCACGTGCGCTCGGCGAAGCATGGCCGGGAGACGTTTCCAGGGATGCGCTCGTCGCGCGTGCATTCCGATCGAAGCGCGCCGATGAATCGCATCGCGCACGGTTGCGAGTCGAGGTAGGGCGGCTTCGCAACATGCTGCGGACACTGGCCGACGTAAGCGCGACGCAGCGGGGTTTTGCGCTGGCGCCGCGCCGCGCACCCGAGGTAGTCGTTCTGGCGCGGCCCGTCGAAGAGGAGCACGCGGCCGTGCTCGCGTTCCTCGCCGACGGCGAATCGTGGTCGAGCTCGGCGCTGGCACTTGCGCTTGGAACGAGCCAGCGCACCGTTCAGCGGGCGCTCGACTCAGCGGCGGCGGAAGGCAAGGTGCAATCATTCGGTCGCGGGCGCGCTCGTCGTTGGATGAGCCCGCCGGTGCTGGGATTCACGACGACTTTGTTACTCCCCGCCCCTCTGCCGATTGGCTAATATGCGGGCATGAGCCGATCAAACGCCGAGATTGTTCGAGAATATGGACCCTTTCCAGGTGCCGACCAGGTGGGTGGCGTGACGTATGACGGTCAGAACGTCTGGTTTGCCGCCGGAGACACGCTGCAGGCCTTCGATCCTGCCAGCGGGAAGACGCTGCGTTCGATCGATGTCGCGGCGCACGCAGGAACGGCCTTCGACGGCGAACATCTGTTTCAGCTTGCCGAGGATCGCATTCAGAAGATCGATCCGAAGACCGGCCGCGTGCTCGGCACCATCCCGGCGCCCGGCCGCGGCGGGGACTCAGGGCTCACATGGGCCGAAGGGACGCTCTGGGTGGGACAGTATCGGGACCGCAAGATCCATCAAGTCGATCCCCAAACAGGGGCGATTCTTCGCACCATCGAGTCCAACCGCTTCGTCACCGGAGTCACCTGGGTCGACGGAGATCTGTGGCACGCGACCTTGGAAGGCGACGCGAGCGAATTGCGGCGCGTCGATCCTGGAACCGGGGAGGTCCTGGAGAGCCTGGAGATGCCGCCCGGAATCGGCGTTTCGGGGCTCGAGTCCGATGGCGCCGATCAGTTCTTCTGCGGCGGCGGAAAAAGCGGCAAGGTGAGGGCCGTCCGCCGGCCCAAGCGAGCCGCCATGAGCAAGTAGCGGTCGGTGCTATTGCGCCGCGGGCGGGCCCCGACGAGATTGCAAGCGGGCTTGCATCTGCGCCTGCATCTGTGCCTGCAGCGCGGCGAGCTGCGTTTGCTGCGCCGGCGTCAACACCTTGAACACTTGCGCGCGCACCGCCTCTTTCTGAGTGATCATCTGCGAATGCAGCGAGCCGTTTGCCTGGGTGACTTGAGCCACGACGTTGGCATAGTTCGGGTCATTCGGCTGAGTCTGTCGCAGCTTCAGCGAGTTGGCGCGCATCTCCTGATGAATGCTCTTCATCTGCGGGCCGGCATTCGCCATGATGGTCTTCACCGAGGCCTGCTGCTCCGCACTCAAGTTGAGCTTGGCAAGCAGTTGTCGGAAGCCGTGATGGTGATGCCATGCGTGCCCACCCGGCGCAGGGGCCGCCGCAGTCGTAGCCTCTTCGGCCGCAGTCGCGATTGAGAGACTCGCGGCGGCTGCCCACAGCGCTCCGGCCGCCAGGAGACTTCCGGCCACCAAATTGCGATTCGATTTCATGTTGGCTCCAATGCGGTGAAGAATGATCGGTAGAGCTATCGTAAGCCGGCGCCGTGTAAATATGTGTCAGAGGCCGCGCAGAGTTCTGTCAAGAATTGCAAATTCGCCGGCAAATCGCATCGCTGGGCACTGACTGTGCCAGAGTATGGGGTATCGATCATGACAGTCACCAGTACGCCACACGCCGATCTTAGCTCCGCGCGCGAGCCGCGCGTGCTGCTGGTCGATGACGATCGCGAGTTGTGCCAGATGCTGTCCGAATACTTGGACGCCGAGCACTTCGACGTGAAGAGCGTGCATGACGGCGGCGATGCGCTGGCGGAATTGCAGCTCAGCGATTTCGAAATCGTCATTCTCGATGTCATGTTGCCGAGCGTCGGCGGCCTCGATGTGTTGCGCAAGCTCGGCGCCTCCTATTCCACGCCGATACTCATGCTCACCGCCCGCGGCGACGATGTGGATCGCATCGTCGGCCTGGAACTAGGCGCCGACGACTATTTGAGCAAACCGTTCAACCCACGCGAATTGGTGGCGCGAATTCGCGCAATCCTGCGCCGCGCCAGCAGCCGTTCCACGCGCGGCAATGTGCCCGACGAACTTAAAGTCGGTCCCATCACTCTGAACTCGGGCACCCGCCAGGTGCACGTCTCAGCCAGGCCGGTGGCGCTCACGGGCGCTGAATTTCGCGTGCTCGAATTGCTCATGCGCTCCGCGGGCCAGGTCATTTCGCGCGACTCGATGACAGAGCAGGCGCTGGGCCGCAAGCTCGCCGCCTACGATCGCAGCATCGACACCCATATCAGCAATTTGCGCCGCAAGCTCGAATTGGAGGCCGGCAAGAATCCCGAGATCAAGAACGTTCGCGGATCGGGCTACACTCTCACCTGGAGCACAGGCTCCTAGCGCATGCACAGTCTTTTCTTAAGGATATTCCTGCTGTTCTTGCTGGCGATGACGCTCATTGTCGGCAGCAGCATCGCCACCACTTTTACGATTGCCGCGCGCGACCGCGACGCCGAGCCGCCGGACCTGCAGCGCCGTCCGTCGGTGGCCATCCAGGCGTCGGAGGTTCTCGCGGGCGGGGGAATCGGCGCCCTGAAGAACTGGCTGGAAGGCAACCGCAACGCGCCGGGCGACCGCGAGCTGTTTGTCGTCGGGCCCAACGGCAAGGATATCCTCGGCAGAGCGCTGCCGGAGAGCGCCTCGCGCCGTTTGGCGCTCCTCGGCCGCGAGCCGCTTCCGGGTAACTTTCGCCCCTCGCGCGTCGCGCCGCAAATCGTCGCCGGCGACGGCGCGGTCTACACAGTATTGTTGACGCCGCGCCGGCCCAGCATCTTCGGCGCACTCAGCCTGCCCGCGATTTCGCTGACGATCTTGATCATCGCGCTGGTCGTGAGCGCCCTTACCAGCTGGTGGCTGGCCGAGCATCTGACCGCGCCGATTCGCCGCATTCAAGAAGGCGCGCGTGCGCTGGCCTCGGAGAATCTCGATGTGCGCGTCAGCGCAGGTTTGGAAGGGCGCAAGGACGAACTCGCCGTGCTGGCGCGCGACTTCGACGCCATGGCCAATCAGTTGCGCGCCAATCGCAGCGCGACCACGCAACTGCTGCGCGACATCTCCCACGAATTGCGTTCGCCGCTGGCCAGAATGCGGGTGGCACTGGGACTCGCGCGTCAGCCGCCGGCAGATTTCCCGCGCCAGCTGGATCGATTGGAACGGGAAGTCGAGCGCCTCGACGCCATGATCAGCCAGGTGCTGAAACTCGCGCGGCTGCACGGCACCGATGCGCTGCAGGAGCGTGAACCGTTTGAGCTCGACGAAGTCATCGAAGAGGTGGTGCGCGATGCCAATTTTGAAGGGGCCATGAAGAATTGCCGGGTCAACCTGCAAGGCGCGACGAACGAGGCCGTGCTCGGCAACCGCGAACTGCTGCGCAGCGCGATCGAGAATGTGTTGCGCAACGCGGTTCGCTACAGCCCGAATGACACGCCGGTCGAGGTGCTCGTTGCGAGGGCCCGTTCCGGTTTGGAAATACTGATCCGCGATCACGGGCCGGGGGTCCCTCCGGCCGATTTGGAGCGCATCTTCGAGCCCTTTTACCGGGTCGCCGAGTCGCGCGATCGCGATAGCGGTGGCGAGGGCATCGGCCTCGCCATCACGTCCCAGGTCATGAAGGCTCACGGAGGCTGGGCCAAGGCCGTGAATGCGCAAGGCGGCGGCTTCGAAGTTCGACTTAGCTTGCCCGAGGCCGCCATCGCTGTTTAGAGTGGTCGGCCATGAGCCTGTTTCAAGAAGCCTGCAAGTACATCCCGGGCGGCGTCAACTCGCCGGTTCGCGCTTTTCGCGGCGTCGGCGGCGAGCCTATTTTCTTCAAGAAAGCCCAGGGTGCGTACGTGTTTGCCACGGACGATCGGCGCTACATCGACTACGTCGGCTCCTGGGGACCCATGATCTTGGGGCACGCTCATCCGCAGGTCATCCAAGCCGTGCAGGAGGTCGCCGCCCACGGCTTGAGCTTCGGCGCGCCGACGACGCTCGAAACGGAGCTTGCGCGCCGCGTCGTGGCGCTCATGCCGTCCATCGAGTTGGTGCGCTTCGTGAGCTCCGGCACCGAAGCGACCATGAGCGCGATCCGGCTGGCTCGCGGCTTCACCGGGCGCGACACCATCGTGAAGTTCGAGGGCTGTTATCACGGACATTCCGATTCGCTGCTGATCAAGGCGGGCTCCGGCGCATTGACTCTCGGGGTGCCCACCTCCCCGGGCGTGCCCAGGGCGCTGGCGAGCCATACGGTGACGCTCAACTACAACGATGGCGATCAAGTTCAGCGCGTGTTCCGGCAAATCGGCGAGCAAGTCGCCTGCATCATTGTCGAGCCCGTGGCAGGCAACATGAACTGCGTGCCCCCGGCGCCGGATTTTTTGCAGACTCTGCGCCGCGAATGCGATCGGGTCGGCGCGCTGCTGGTTTTCGATGAGGTGATGACGGGCTTTCGCGTCGCCTTGGGAGGCGCGCAGGCGCTCTATGGGGTGCGGCCGGATTTGACGACGCTCGGCAAGATCATCGGCGGCGGCATGCCGGTCGGCGCGTTCGGCGGGCGGCGCGAGATCATGGAACAGCTCGCACCCTTGGGTCCCGTTTACCAAGCGGGCACGCTGTCGGGAAACCCGGTGGCGATGATGGCCGGCATCACCACGCTCGATCTGATCAGCGCACCGGAATTCCACCAGCGCCTGGGTGCGATGACGGACGTATTGGTGGAGCGGCTGGCGGCGGCTGCCGCCGACGCCGGCGTCGCGCTCGCCACCAATCACGTCTGCGGTATGTTCGGATTTTTCTTCACGACCGAACGTGATGTCGATCGCTACGACAAGGTGATGGCCTGCGATGTCGAGCGCTTCAAGAAATTCTTCCATCGTATGCTGCAGGAAGGGGTCTATTTCGCGCCCTCCGCTTTCGAGGCGGGGTTTTTGTCGGCCGCCCATTCGGCCGCCGACATCGAAGCCACCGTCGCCGCCGCCGCGCGCGTTTTCGCATCATTGGGATAAACCATGCGCGCCTTCGCCTGGTTCTTGGGTGCGATATTGCTCGCGGGATTGATCGGTGCGCTGATCGCCTACCCGGTCTACGAATTGACGTCGGCCGTCGCCTCGTGGGAGTTTCACCGGGTTGCCGCGCGAGTCGCGATGCTGCTCCTGATCGCAGAACTCGTCTGGCTGTGCCGGCATTTGAATCTCAAGCGCAAGCAGGATTTTGGATACGGCCTGCCCTGGCGCCGATTTTTCAAGGTGAGCCTTGCCTGGGGAGTGATCGGCATGGCCACCGCCGCCGTGGGCGCGTGGTTCTTGCTGGCGACGCACCTACGGGTCGTCAGTCCCAATTTCGCCCTGTCCGCCTGGAATCTTGCGCGCATCTTCCTGGTCGGCGTGATATCGGGCATTACGGTCGCGCTGCTCGAGGAAACCGTGTTCCGGGGCGCGATGCACGCCGCCGTCGAACGCGAATCGGGAGCGTGGATCGCCAGCCTGCTTACCGCGCCCTTGTATGCCGTGCTGCATTTCACCGCCAAGGCCAAGATTGCGCCGCAGGATATCGGCTGGGGCAGCGGCTTCGATTTGATGCTGCACTCGTTTTCGCCCCTGGGTGAGCCATCGCTGGTCTTCGATTCCCTCCTGTCGTGGTTGATCGTGGGCCTGATTTTGAGCCTCACGCGCGTCCTCACCGGCAACATTGCCGTGGCGATTGGACTGCACGCCGGCTGGGTCGTCGTGCTGCGCATGCTGCAGCAGGGAACCACCAGCGGCGAGACTCCCGCGTACTCCTTTTGGGTCGGCCGGTTCGACGGCTTGCTGGGCTACTGGCTGCTGCCTTGGGGGCTGGCGATCGCCGCCGCGCTGTGGCTGACGCGGGCAAAGTGGGTGCCTGCGGCCAGCCCTTCAGCAGGCACGCCATGAGTGAGCGCTGCTCGACATCACCTCGCCGTGAACCCCGCCAAGATCCGCCGAGACCCTCGGGACCTTCGGCACCGTGTTGTCGACGGCTCCAGTGTTCTGCTCGGCCGTACAAGAGGTGACACGGCAACTGCTGTCTTTTTTCGTTGCCACGTCACCTCTTGTCCCGCCGCGCAATCACTTCGGGCGGTTGCCATGTCCCTGTGCCAACGGGCTCAAGACGTCGAGGCGCTCGATCGCGTCCTCGAGCTCCAGGCAGAATTGTTTTTTCGTCGCGGCAATCGGCAGGATTTCCGCGAGCCGATGTCCCACCCATGCGGCGTCATCCAAGTGCATCTCGATGCCCGCGTACACTTCGCCCAGCTCAGGCAGCACAGTTCTCAACAGTTCAGGCAGATGCGCGTGGCGCTCCGGCACGGCCATTTTGGGTTCCGCGGCCACCCAGTCGATTTGCGCCAAGTTAAGGCCGTCGGCCTGGCGGCTGCGGCTGACGATTCGAAATCGCTGCTCGCCGATACAGGAGAGGCCGAGAAAACCATCCGACAATTGATGAAAGTCGATGATTCTCGCCATGGTCCCAATGTCAAAAGTCTCGGCGGGACCGACCTCGCTGCCCTCGCGAATCAACACCACGCCGAAGCGCTGATCGCCCCGCATGCAGCTTCGCACCATGTCGACGTAGCGCGTTTCAAAGATTCGCAGCGGCAATGGACCGCCCGGAAATAGCACGATGTTGAGCGGGAACAGCGCAATCGACGGCAACATCGACGGCGCCATCAACGCGCCCGCAGTGCTGCGAGCAGCTTGTCGTGCAGTCCGCCGAAGCCGCCGTTGCTCATCACCAGCACATGATCGCCCGCGCGGGCTTGTGCAGCCAGTCCCTGCACCAGCGCATCGACGCTCCCCGCCAGTCTCGCATCGGCGCCCATGCTCGAAACGGCGCCGGCCAGATCCCATCCCAGGTCCGGCGAATTCAGGAACCAGGTCTTGTCGGCTGCGGCCAACGAGGGCGCCAGTTGATCGCGGTGCACACCCATCTTCATGGTATTGGAGCGCGGTTCGAGCACGGCGATGATGCGCGCCGCGCCCACCCGCGCGCGCAGGCCCTTGAGCGTGGTTTCGATGGCCGTCGGGTGATGGGCAAAGTCGTCGTACACCGTCACGCCTGCGACCTCGCCGCGAACCTCCATGCGCCGCTTGACGCCGCGAAATCCGTTCAGCGCCTGCGCGGCGCGCGCAGGGGCCACCCCGGCATGCCGGGCGGCGCCGATGGCCGCCAAGGCGTTCATGACGTTGTGTTCGCCGATCAGAGTCCAGGCGACTTCAGCGACCTCGCGGCCTTGGAAATGCACCACGAAGCGGCCCGCAGCCGAGCCCTCGACGATGTGCGCGCTCCAATCGACGCCGGGCGCAGCTGTCGTCGCCAGACCGAAGGATTCCCGCGGCGTCCAGCAGCCCTCGTTCAAAGCAGCGGCAAGTTCGGCATCCTGCGAGTTCACGATGAGCCGTCCCGCGCCGGGCACTGTGCGCAGCAATTGATTGAACTGCCGGCGGATCGAAGCCACGTCCGGATAAATGTCCGCGTGATCGTATTCCAGGTTATTGAGGATCGCCGTGCGCGGGCGGTAATGCACGAACTTGGCGCGCTTGTCGAAAAACGCCGTGTCGTATTCATCCGCTTCGATGACGAAGAACGGCGGCTGTCCTAAGCGGGCGCTGGAATCGAAATTGCCCGGCACGCCGCCGACCAAGAATCCGGGCGCAAGGCCCGCCTGTTCGAGGATCCATGTGAGCATGGCGGTGGTCGTGGTCTTGCCGTGCGTACCGGTCACCGCAATCACATGTCGCTGGTACAGCACCTGCTCGGCGAGCCACAGCGGTCCCGAGGTGTACGCCATGCCGCGATCGAGCATGGCTTCGATGACCGGACTGCCGCGGCTCAACGCATTCCCCACAACGACCATGTCGGGCTTCAGATCGAGCTGCTCAGCGCCATAGCCTTGAACGAACTCGATGCCGAGCGCCTGCAGTTGCGTGCTCATCGGCGGATAGACATTGAGGTCCGATCCGGTGACGCGAAAACCGGCAGCCTTGGCGATCGCGGCCACACCGCCCATGAATGTGCCGGCGATGCCTAAAATATGGATATGGGTCATGTGTGCGGCAGTAATTGTTGCTCGAGTGAAATCGACAATATCAAATAGCCCACGCTGATGACGCCGCCCAAACCTACGCCGGAATCCAACGCCTCGCGCCAGATGTGCGCGCAGGCAAGCAGGTACCAAATAAACCCCACGAACAGCAGCAGCCCGACCGGGATCGACGCGATTCGATCATCGCCAATGGCGCTGCGCAGGGCGGCCAACGGATAGAGCACAACTCCCGCAAGCACCCCGATGCCGAGCAGTGCGGTCGCGGTCTGCAAAAATCGAGCTCGCCGCCGGCTCAGGGCCAGCACGGCCCAGGTGAAGACCAGCGGCATGCCCACTTCGAGCGCAACGCGCGTCATGATCCGGCCCTGGGGTCCCGGTGAGAGCAAGGCGTCCAGCACCTCCATCAGCCCCGCGGCACAGGCGGTCAGCGCCAGCAGGAACACCGACGCGGGCAGATGCGCCGGCGTCTGTCGCCACAGTGCAATACTTAAAAATGCTTTTGCGAGTCGCAGCATACCGATTCAGTCATACTTCATTGCAAATTGTACACGTGGTAACGACATGCCTGACGCGATTTGGATCGATCGAAGCGCTGATCTTGACGCGCTGGCGCGCACATTGGAGTCGCAACCATCGATCGGTGTGGATACTGAATTCCTGCGCGAGCGCACTTTTTTTCCCAAGCTGTGCCTGCTGCAGCTCAGCGCGGCCGGACAGATCTGGTGCGTCGACACCTTGCGGGTCGGCAGTCTCGACGCCTTGATGCCCGCCTTGACCGCGCCGGCTTCGCGCAAACTCATCCATGCCGCGCGCCAGGATCTCGAGGCAGTCTATCTGACCAGCAAACAGGTGCTGTCGCCGGTTTTCGACACGCAGATCGCGGCGGCATGCATCGGCCTCAAGCCACAGGTCGGTTATGCCGAGCTCGTCAAAACGCTGCTCAATGTCACGATCCCGAAGGGCCAAACCCGCACCGACTGGTCGAAGCGGCCGCTGACACACGAGCAGTTGGAGTATGCCGCGGACGATGTTTTGTATCTGGGCGCCATCGCCGACGAGCTCACGCGCCGCTTGACGGAACTCAAGCGGGAGCACTGGGCGCGGGAAGATTGTCTGGAGCTCGAGGATCGGCGGCTCTATGAACCGGATCCGGCGCAGGCGTGGGTGCGTCTGCGCGGAATCGGCCAACTGGCACCCGAGCCCCGCGCGCGCGCCAGAGTCATAGCCATCTGGCGTGAAAAGCTCGCGCGCGAGCGCGATCTGCCGCGCGCGTGGATCCTGTCCGACGCCGCCATTTTTATCATCGCGCACGCCGATCCGAAAACGCCCGCCGCGCTCGACGCCGTGGAGTCCATGAACGAAAAATTCGCCGCCACACTGCTCGCCGCCCTCGATGCCGCGGCGGGCGCGGCCCCGACGGATTTGGAACCGGTGCAGGATTCGCGGCCGACGCCGGAACAAAAAGCGCTGCTGGAACGCCTGGTGAAAATCGTCGATGCGCGTGCCGCGGAACTGCAGGTGAGCGCCGAAGTGCTGGCGCCGCGCGGCGAGTTGAAGACGCTCGCCATGGGCAAACGCGATACCCATGCGCTCACCGGATGGCGCCGCGACGAAATCGGGATTCGCTTGCTCGAGACCATCGCTTGAGCAGCCTGCGCCTAAGCAGCCTGCGCTAAGCAGCCGTTGCCGCGCCGATGGCCTGCTGAATATTCTTGAACACCGTGTTCACATCGGCATCGGCGTCCACGACTCGCAGCAATCCGGCCGCCGTGTAGTAGCTGATCAGGGGCTTGGTCTGCGCCTCGTAGACATCGAGCCGCTTGCCGATGACTTCTTCCTTGTCGTCCGGCCGCTGAATGAGCCGATGCTCCGGGCCGCACTTGTCGCAATGTTCCAGCGCCGCGGGCGCCGCGGTGTAAATGTTGAACACCCGCCCGCAGCTTTCGCAGATTCTGCGGCCGGAGAGCCGTTTGAACAAAATCGCCAAATCGAGATTCAGCAGCACCACGGCCTCGAGCGGGGTGCCCATCTCGGCGAGCATTTTCGACAGCGCCTCGGCCTGGGGGATGTTGCGGGGAAAACCATCCAAAATGAAGCCTTTGGCGGCATCGGGCCGGGTGAGGCGCTCGCGGATCATGCCCAACACCGTCGCGTCATCGACCAGCTTGCCGGCGTCCATCGCGGATTTGGCCGTAAGTCCCAGCACGGTGCGTTTGGCGACAGCGTCGCGCAACAAATCACCGGTGGATATCTGCGGTATTCCATTGGCTTTGACCAGCAGTTGCGACTGCGTGCCTTTGCCGGAACCGGGGGCGCCCAATAAGACTATTCTCATGTTTCTTTTGCTGCTAAAAGCGCGCTACCGTACCAGAGGACGCGCCGATCGGCTATTCTGCGCGACCTGATATCCCCGGGGGCATCGTGGCCAAGAAGAACGCGTTTTATGCACAATCCGGCGGCGTTACCGCCGTCATCAATGCTTCCGCTTGCGGCTTGATTGAAACCGCGCGCCGTCACCCCGGCAAGATCGGGCGGGTATATGCCGGCCGGCACGGCATTATCGGCGCGTTGACCGAGGACATGATCGACACCGCCGCGGAGAGCCGGGCGGCCATCAGCGCCCTGCGCCATACGCCGGGAGGCGCCTTCGGTTCGGCGCGCTACAAGCTGGCGGGCATCGACAAAAGCCGCGCGCAATACGAACGCTTGATCGAGATTTTTCGCGCGCACGACATCGGCTATTTCTTTTACAACGGCGGCAATGATTCCATGGACACTGCGCAGAAGGTGTCCGAGGTCGCGGTGCAGATGGACTATCCCATCGCGTGCATCGGGATTCCTAAGACCGTCGACAATGACCTGCCCCTGACCGACTGCTGCCCGGGCTTCGGCTCCGCCGCCAAATACATCGCCGTATCGACGCGCGAAGCGGCGCTCGATGTCGCCTCGATGGCGCGCACCTCGACCAAGGTATTCGTGCTGGAAGTCATGGGACGGCATGCGGGCTGGATTGCGGCCGCGGGCGGTTTGGCAGGGGAAAAAACCGGCGATGCTCCGCATATCATTCTGTTTCCCGAAATTGCGTTCGACCGCGAGGCGTTTTTGCGCAAGGTAAAAGCCACCGTGGAGAAGCGCGGCTATTGTGTCGTGGTGGTTTCCGAGGGCGTAAGAGACGCCGACGGGAAATTTCTGGCCGAAGCAGGCACCCAGGATGCCTTCGGTCATTCACAATTGGGCGGCGTCGGCCCCGTGGTTGCGCAGATGACGCAACAAGCCTTCGGCTATAAATTCCACTGGGCCGTAGCCGACTACCTGCAGCGTTCGGCACGGCACATTGCCTCCAAGGTGGACGTCGACCAGGCCTATGCGGTCGGCAAGGCGGCGGTACAGTTTGCCCTTCAAGGCAAGAACGCGGTCATGCCGATCATCGTGCGAAAGTCCTCGAAACCGTATCGCTGGGCCATCGGCGAGGCACCGTTGTCGGCCATCGCCAATCAAGAAAAAAAGGTACCCCGCCACTACATCACGCCGGATGGATACGGAATCACCGGCGCCTGCCGGCGTTATCTATTGCCCCTCATCGGCGGCGAAGGGTACCCTCCCTACCGCAATGGCTTGCCGGCTTATGTCACATTGAAGGGCGCCGCCGTTGCGAAGCGCTTGCGCAAACCGTTTGTGATATAGTCGCGTCGCTTTTTTTGACGTTAAACTCTTAGTTTTCAATAACATAAGTCCGAAGGGGGACTACATGACTCTTGATAATGCGCTATGGTTGGCTATTGCAGCAGGCTTTGTTGCAATCCTCTACGGCGTCATCTCGGTGCGCTGGATTCTCAAACAGCCCGCCGGCAATCCCCGAATGCAGGAGATCGCAGCCGCCATTCAAGCCGGCGCGCGCGCCTACCTGAATCGGCAGTATTCCACCATCGCGATCGTCGGAGTGATCCTGTTCTTCGTGCTCGGCTTCGCGCTGGGCTGGTCCACCGCGGGCGGCTTCGCCGTCGGAGCCATTCTCTCGGGGCTGGCCGGCTATATCGGCATGTTCATCTCGGTGCGCGCCAATGTGCGCACCGCACAGGCGGCGCACAACGGCATCAACGCGGCGCTGAAAGTCGCCTTCCGCGGCGGCGCCATCACCGGCATGTTGGTCGTGGGCTTGGGGTTGCTCGGCGTCGCCGGTTATTACTTCTACATGCTGCGCACATTGGGAGACCCGGAGGCGGCACTGCGCTCGCTCGTGGGCCTGGCCTTTGGCGGCTCGCTGATTTCTATTTTCGCGCGCTTGGGCGGCGGCATTTTCACCAAGGGCGCGGATGTGGGCGCGGACCTGGTGGGCAAGGTGGAAGCCGGCATCCCCGAGGATGACCCGCGCAACCCGGCAGTCATCGCGGATAACGTCGGCGACAATGTCGGCGACTGCGCCGGCATGGCTGCGGATCTGTTTGAGACCTACGCCGTGACCCTGGTCGCCACCATGCTGATGGGCGGCATAGGTGTGGTGGACATGGGCGCGCGGGCGATATTGTTTCCCTTGGTGCTCGGTGCGATTTCCATCATTTCCTCCATCGTCGGCACCTTCTTCGTGTCCACCCGCGAGGGCGGCAAGATCATGAACGCCCTGTACAAGGGCGTGATCGTCTCGGCCGTGATTTCCGCCATCGCATTTTACTTCGTCTCGCAGCAAATCATGGGTGATCACGCCATGCGGATTTGGCTGTGCACCTTGGTCGGATTGGCCCTCACCGCGGCGATGATCGTCATCACCGAGTACTACACGGCAACGGAGTACGGGCCCGTGCAGCACGTGGCCGCAGCCTCGCAAACCGGCCACGCCACCAACATCATTGCCGGGCTCGGCGTGTCGATGAAGGCCTGTGCCCTGCCGGTCATAGCCGTGGCATTGAGCATCTGGGCTTCATTCCAACTCGAGGGACTCTACGGCATTGCCATCGCGGCCACCGCGATGCTCTCCATGACCGGCATGATCGTGGCGCTCGATGCCTACGGTCCGATCACCGACAACGCCGGCGGTATTGCGGAGATGGCGCACCTCGACAAAAAAGTGCGCGATGTCACCGACCCGCTGGATGCCGTGGGCAACACCACCAAGGCGGTCACCAAGGGTTACGCCATCGGCTCGGCGGGACTGGCAGCGCTCGTGCTGTTCGCCGACTACACCCACAAATTGGGCGAAGTGCTGGGGCATCCCACGACATTCGATTTGTCGAATCCCGCGGTGATCATCGGCTTGTTCATCGGCGGCCTGGTGCCGTACCTGTTTGCCGCGATGGCCATGGAGGCCGTGGGCCGTGCCGCCGGTGCGGTGGTCAACGAAGTGCGCCGTCAATTCAAGGAAATCGCCGGCATCATGGAGGGCACCGCGAAACCCGATTACTCGCGCGCCGTCGATATGCTCACCAAGGCGGCGATCAAGGAAATGATCATCCCCTCGTTGCTGCCCATACTGGTACCCATCGTGCTGGTGTTCATCGTGAATTTCTTGATGGGCCCGGGCTCCGGCGTTCAGGCGCTGGGCGGACTGCTGATCGGCACCATCGTCACCGGCTTGTTCGTCGCCATCTCCATGACCACCGGCGGCGGCGCCTGGGACAATGCCAAGAAATACATTGAAGAAGGCCATTTCGGCGGCAAGGGATCCGACGCGCACAAGGCGGCGGTGACCGGCGATACGGTCGGCGATCCCTACAAGGACACTGCCGGACCTGCGATCAACCCGCTGATCAAGATCATCAACATCGTCGCACTGCTGCTGGTGCCGGTGCTCGGCAAAATGATGTAGTTCAACGCGAACCGGGCTTCTATATATCGAAGTAAATCGCGTCGGGTTCCGCGGCGCCATCGCGCGTCAGCACGCGCAGTTCCGGTTCCTTCAAGGAGACGCGCGAGCGCGGCGGCACACTGCGCGTGAGAAACACCGAACCGCCGATGACGCTGTCGGCGCCGACGACCGTCTGGCCGCCCAACACCGTTGCATTGGCGTACAGCGTCGAGCCGTTCTCCACCGTGGGATGGCGCTTTTTGCCGCGAATGATATGCCCGTCGGCATCCCGCGGCAGCGACAGAGCGCCCAAGGTGACGCCCTGGTAAATCTTGACGCCATCCCCGATGTGCGTGGTCTCCCCGATCACGACACCGGTGGCGTGATCGATGAAAAAGGCGGCGCCGATGGTCGCGCCCGGATGAATGTCGCAGCCGGTCCTGGAATGCGCCCACTCCGTCATGATGCGCGCCATCATCGGCACCCCCAGGTCGTACAGCGCATGCGCGATTCGGTACACGCTGACCGCCAGCACGCCGGGGTAGGCGAGAATGATTTCATCCAGATTGAGCGCCGCGGGATCGCCGTCGAAAGCCGCCTGCACGTCGCGTATCAACAACCCGCGTATCTGCGGCAAGCGCCGCAAAAAGATCTCCGCCAGCTCGTGCGCACGCGGCGCACACTCGCCGAATTCCGGCGGCGCCGTTTCGCGCTCGCGGCCGTAGCACAGACAGTGCTCCATTTCGCGCTCGAGCTTCGGCACCAGGGCCGCCGCCATTTGCTCGACATGCTGACTCAGGTTGCCGGCATTCAAATCCTGCCGGCCAAAGTAACCGGGGTACATCAGGTCCAGCACCGACTCCAGGATTTCGACGATCGCCTCGCGCGACGGCAAATAGCGCTGCGAAATGCGGCGCGCACGCTCATCCCGAAGATAGCTGTCCAGCAGTTCGCCGGCGACTTGCTCGAGTGCCGTCGTTGGGGGCTTCTTTGGGGCAGTGGCGTTCATACGAAACCTTTAAGTGACCGCCTGCATTTTCTCGACCTCTTCGAACAGCCCTTCGAACAGCGCGCCCGATAAATAGCGCTCGCCGGCATCCGGCAAAATCACCACGATGATCTTGCCTTTGTTCTTGGGATCCTGCGCCAGGCGCACAGCGGCCGTCATGGCCGCGCCGCAGGAGATGCCCGACAAGATCCCCTCATCGCGCGCCAAGCGGCGCGCCATGGCGATGGCATCCTCGTTGGTAACCTGCTCGACGCGATCGACCAGGGACAAATCCAAATTGTGCGGAACGAAGCCCGCGCCGATGCCTTGAATCTTGTGCGGCGTCGGCGTCAACGCTTCGCCGGCCCGTGTTTGGGTGATGACCGGCGAAGCGGTCGGCTCCACCGCCACGGTCACGATCTTCCTGCCGCGAGTGTTCTTGATGTAGCGCGATACGCCGGTCAGCGTGCCGCCGGTGCCCACGCCGCTGACGAAGATATCCACCTTGCCGTCGGTATCGTCCCAGATTTCCGGGCCCGTGGTTTTCTCATGAATGCCCGGATTGGCGGGATTCTCAAACTGTTTCATCAAAACATATTTTCGCGGATCGGCGGCCGCCAGTTCCTCGGCTTTTGCAATCGCACCCTTCATGCCCTTGGCACCCGGAGTCAAAACCAATTTCGCGCCCAGTGCCGCCACGACTTTGCGCCGTTCCATGGTCATGGTGTCCGGCATGGTGAGCACGCAGCCGTAGCCGCGTGCGGCGGCCGCGTAGGCCAGCGCGATGCCGGTGTTGCCGCTGGTGGCTTCGACCACCGACATGCCGGGTTTGAGCGTGCCGCGCTCCTCGGCGTCCCAAACCATCGCGGCCCCGATGCGGCATTTCACCGAGTAGGCCGGATTGCGGCCTTCGATCTTGGCCAGGATGCTGGCACCGCTGTGGCCGTCGAGGCGGTTGATGCGTATCAGCGGCGTGTGGCCGATGGATTGGGTATTGTCCTCAAAAACATGCATGTAGCACCTCGTCCACGAAACTCGTGGGGCCGTTGAGGGATTTTCCTCCTAAGCACGGGAGAAATGCCATAGCAGTTTGTTATGAGCGGCTGCCCAGGCGTTATATGTGCGGGTACCCGAGGAGCCCGGACAGGCCCTTCTAGCCGCTCGGGATCATCGACAGGGGTTGCGGCCGGCCGACGACGAAACCCTGCACGAAGTCGATGCCCATTCCCGTCACGGTATCCAATGCCCACTGATCCTCGACGTGCTCGGCGACCACGCGGAAATGCAAGCTGCGCGACAGCTCGATCATCGCCGCGACCATGGCCTGATTCACGCTGTCCCCGGCGAGATTCTTGATGAAGGAGCCGTCGATCTTCAGATAATCCATCGGCAGAGTTTTCAATGTCGAGAATGAACTCAAGCCGCTGCCGAAATTATCCAGCGCGAATTCGCAACCCATGCCATGCAGCACGGCAATGAAGCGCCGGGCGTGATCCAGGTTCGAGACCACCGAGCTCTCCGTCACCTCGAAGCAGATATCGCTTGGGGATGCGCCGGTGTGATCGAAACAGTCGACCACGAATTCCAGAAACTCGGTATCGCCCAGCGTCTGGCCGGCAATGTTGATCGCGACGCTGCGTCCCGGCGGCAACTTCAAGCCGCCGCGGCCGAGTGCGGCAAACACCGCCTGCACCACCCAGCGATCGACGTCCGGCATCAAGCGATAGCGCTCGGCCGCCCGGATGAATTCCGCCGGAGGCGCCGCCGGCTGCCCGTTCTCGGATGCGAGACGCACGAATACCTCGAGCGCCGGACCGCTCACGCCGCCCGCCCGCGCGTGCACGATGGGTTGGAAGTAGAGTTCGAATTTACTGTCGCGCAGCGCTCCCTGCAATTTGAGCAGCCAGTGAATTTCGCCGCTGTGCCGCGCGTTTGCCTCCTCGCGGGCCGAGTAAACATGGACGTGCAGGCCGCCCTGTTTCTTCGCCACATAGCAGGCGGAGTCGGCGGCATTCATGATGTCTTCGATGGTGCCGCTGTTGCGCCCGATTTCGACCAGGCCGATGCTGACGCCCACGTTGAAGATCTTGTCCTTCCAGACAAATCGAAAATCGTTGACCGAGCGGACGACGTTGTCGGCGATCTGGCGCGCCTTCTCCAGCGGGCATCCGACCAACAGCAGCGCGAACTCATCGCCGCCGATGCGCCCCACGGTATCCGAGTCGCGCACCGCATCTTTGATGAGCGATGCAATCTCGCGCAGCATGTTGTCGCCCGCGGTGTGACCGCAGGTATCGTTGACGACTTTGAAGTGATCCAGATCCAGATAGCACAGGGCATGGCCGATGTCGCTGGTAAGCGCCGAGTCCGTGGCCTCCTGCAGCCGTCGTTCGAATTCGCGCCGATTCACCAACCCGGTGAGGGCATCATGGCTGGCCTGATAGGTCATTTGCCGCGTCAGACCGCGCATTTCGCTGGTGTCGTGCAGCACCAGCACCAATCCTGTGATTTCTTTGCCGTCAAACCTCAGGGGTGTGACGCTGATCTCGACGAATCGCTCCGCACCTGAAATCGCCGGCACCAGCAGCGCGCGTCGTCCCGCGACCAATTGACCGCTGGTGGTCAGCGCCTTGTGCACGGGATCGCCGAGCGACCGCCGGTCGTTGTCGTCCAGCAGCGAGGCCACCTCCGGAAAAGTTTTGCCCAGCACTTGAGCGACTTGCTGACCGAGCAAGAGCTCCGCCGAGTGATTGATGTAGTCGATGCGCCCCTCGGCATCGACGGTGATCACGCTCTCGCCCATGGCATCGAGCGTCGCCATGGCGCGCGGCTTCTGCGAGACCACGGCCGGGATGGCTCCAGGCATCATTTCAAGCGCCGTGAGCAGCAAGGCAGGCTCCCCCGAGCTGTCGATCACGGTGCTCGAGAGTTCCACGCGCGTGACCTGGCCTTGCCGGTCCATGAGCTCTATTTCGTAGCGCTCCGCCGCAGAATCGCCCTCCAGGCGCCGCCGCAGATTGTTGTCCACCAACTCCACGTATTCCGGAGCGATGAATTCGGTCAGCGGCCTGCCGACGACATCCGCGGCCTGCATCCCTAACAGCGACAAGAAGCGTGCGTTGGCGAAGAGAATCACTTTGCGGTGCACGAGCACCGCGTCATGCACGGACTCGACCAGACGTTGGAACAAGTGTTCGCGATCCTGGAGCTGCGCGCCGCGCTGCTCGAGATCCTCCAGCAATTTGTTGACCGCGTCGCCGAGCCTGCCCAAAGCGCCGGGCTCGGCGCCGAGCTCGATGCGTCCGGATGCGCCGCCTTGGTTGATGAGATATTGAATCTGGCTCGAGAAAGCGTTGACCGCACGCTCCTGCCGGCGCTTCAACGCAAAGAGCATGACTACGCCCACCGCCAGAATGGCCGCGGTTACCCACCACAACGCAAGGGAAGACAGGATCAACGCTGACCTCAATAACGACGAGTCTTAGCGGCGCTTGATATTTGGACGCTCTTCACGAGCTGGACACGCCGCGAACCATCGTGATGTAGAGAATAGCGCAAGGGGCTCGCGTAGCCTGTCGAAATTGACCATAATCAGCGGCCTTAATCGCGCACGAGAAATCATGGATAACCTGACCGCTCGCCGGCAAATGGTGGATCAGCAGATTCGCACCTGGGAAGTACTCGATCCCAGAGTGCTCGATGTCTTTTCCGTGGTGCCGCGTGAAGCGTTCGTGCCCCCCGGATACGATGCGCTGGCATTTGCGGACGCGCCCATTCCGATCGGATTGGGTCAATCCATGCTGGCGCCGAAAATTCAGGGCCGCATTCTGCAAGCCTTGGGGGTCATGGCCTCCGACAGCGTGCTCGAGGTCGGCAGTGGTACGGGCTATCTCGCCGCTTGCTTGAGTTTGCTGGGATCCAAAACCCGCTCCATCGACATTCACCCCCAATTCAGCGCCTCGGCGGCCGCGAACTTGCGCGCGGTGCCTGCCGCGCGCGTGGAGTTTGAGACTCGGGATGCGTTTGCCGCCGCCCCCTTGGGCGAATACGACGCGATCGCGGTCACCGGCTCGCTGCCGGTGTACGACGCACGCTTCGAGCGGTCGCTGCGCATCGGCGGACGGCTGTTCGCCGTGGTGGGCGAAGCGCCGGTCATGGACGCCATTCTGGTGCGCCGGGTGGACACCTCCGAGTGGATCCGGGAGAGCTTGTTCGAAACCGTCATTGAACCTTTGATCAACGCGACCGCGGCCCAAAGGTTTGTGTTTTAGGATGGTTCGCGAACTCAGCCCGCGAGAATTCCTCGATCGGCGCGAGAACGGCGAGGAAATGACCCTCCTCGACGTGCGCGAGGACTGGGAGGTCGCCCTGGCGCCGGTACCGACGGACACCGTGCACATCCCCATGGGCGAGATTTCCGACCGTATCGGTGAGCTGGATCCGAAGAAGGAGACGGTGGTGATTTGTCGCTCAGGCGGCCGCAGCGCACAAGTGGCTGATTTTCTTGAGCGCGAAGGATTTGGAAAAGTTTTTAATCTCTCCGGCGGAATTTTGGCCTGGTCCCGGGTTATAGACCCTAGGATTCCGCAGTATTGACCCGCCTTGAGTTAGTGATATAGTAGTATATAACACTATACTACCGGCCTGGGGATGTGCCAAATGGGTAATTCATGAAGCGACTTGTGACTTTATTTGCACTGTACCTGGCCACGTGCCCTGCTCCGGCAGCGGATCTGTTGGCTGTCTATCAGCGCGCACTGCAAAACGACCCGCAGCTTCGCGAGGCGGAGGCGACCCGGCTCGCCGTCCTGGAAGCCAAGCCGCAGGCCCTGTCGGCGTTATTGCCGCAGCTCTCGGGTAACGGGGTGATTTCCCGCGAGCGCGACACGGGGTCGATCAACCAGACCCAAGTGCTCGCCCTGCCCCCATGCGGTCCCACAATACCGGCCGGCGCCCCGTGTGCTGCGGCCGGCACGCCCACGACGGTGACCGAATCCTTCCCCTTCAGCGGCAAGATCGATACCACTGTTCACCGCTACACCGTTGACTTGAAGCAAAGCCTGTTCCGCTGGGAAAACTGGCAGGCGCTGAAGCGCGCGGACTCGCAAGTGGCGCAGGCCGAAGCGGATTATCAGGCCGCCCAACAGGACCTGATGGAGCGCGTCTCACAGCGGTATTTCGATGTGCTCGGCGCGCAGGATGACCTCGAGGCGCAGCAGGTTGCGCTGATTTCGGTTACCCGTCAGCTCGATCAGGCCGAGGCCCGCTATCAAATCGGACTCATCGCCGTCACCGACGTGGAGGAAGCGCGCGCCTCCCACGACAGCACCGCGGCGGCCGTCATTGCCGCCAAGCGCGTGCTCGCCTCCACACAGGAACTGCTGCGGGAAATCATCGGCGACCCGTTCGACCGCCTGGCACGTCCCGTCGAACCCTTCGAGATGGCGAACCCGGACCCGATCAGCGAGGACCGCTGGGTCGAGATGGCCCTGCAACAGAACCTATCGCTGGTGTCGAGCCGCTTGGCCGCCGACATCGCGCGCGAAAACGTCTCGGTCGCCCGCGGCGGCCATTTCCCGACGCTGGACCTGGTGGGCAGCGCCGGCAAGCTCACGAACAACCAGTTCGATGTGTACCCCGATGGCAGTCCCGCGGGCGGCACGGCCTTGGACGAACGGCAGCGCTCGATCGGTATTCAGTTGACGTTTCCGATTTACTCGGGAGGCTTGGTTTCTTCGCAAGTTCGCCAGGCTGTCTACCAGCATCGAGCAGCCAAGGAGCGTCTCGAGCGGGTGGCACGACAGACCGAGCACGATGCGCGCGACGCCTATCTCGGGGTGCTCTCCGAAATATCGCGGGTCAAGGCGCTGCATCGTGCCGTCGAATCGAATCTGATTGCGTTGCGCGCCACCGAATCCGGCTATGAAGCGGGTACGCGCACCGCGGTTGATGTCCTGCAATCGCGGCAGCAGTGGATTCAAGCGCAGACGGACTATTCCCACAGCCGCTATGACTACATGCTGAATGTGATCAAGCTGCAGCAGGCGGCCGGCACGCTGTCCGAACAAAGCCTGCAGCGAATCAACGCTCTGCTGACGGATACCCCGGCGCCGCCGATCCAGACTGATGTGCCGCCGGCAGCGAAGGTTCAATAAGGGTCAGCAACCGATCAACGCTGCCGCGATTCGACTCGACGATGTCCTTTCCGATGTCGCCGATGCGCCGGCGTTCAGCGGGCTCATCGAGCAGCCGCTGCAGCGCAGCTGCCAGCTCTCGAGGACTGGCCACCTGCAAGGCCGCGCCACTGCGCAGTAGAAGCAGCGCAATTTCCTTGCTGTTGAAATGAGACGGTCCCGTCAGCACCGGCACACCCAGCGCCGCGGGCTCCAGCAGATTGTGCCCGCCGATCGGCACCAGGCTGCCGCCGACGAAGGCCACATCGGCAGAGGCATACAGCGCCGCGAGTTCTCCGATCGTGTCCACCAGCAACACCTGCGTGTCCATCGGCAGCGTGTCGACCATGCCGCTGCGGCGCGCGAACTTGACGCCGCGGCGCGCGAGCAAGTCAGCGACTGCGGCGAAGCGATCCTTATGCCGCGGCACCAACAGCAACAGGGTGTCTGGGCGATGCGCTTGCAGCAGGGCATGCGCGTGGAGCACCTGCTCCTCCTCGCCGGCGTGCGTGCTGCCGGCGACCCAAACGGGTCTGGCGCCGTACGCGGCACGCAGGATTTTTCCGGTCTGGATGATGCCGGCATCCACCGCCACGTCGAATTTCACGTTGCCAATCACGTGGGTTTGACTTGCGGAGGAGCCGATCGATTTGAATCGCTCGGCATCGTCCGCGGACTGGGCCGCGACCGCCACGTTCGGGGTGAATACGCCCGAGAATAAACTGCCCAGACGCCGATATCGCGACACCGATTTCGCCGACAGACGCGCGCTGGCGATAAACACGGGTACACCGTAGCGCTCGCACTCGCGGAACAGGTTCGGCCAGAGTTCGGTCTCCATGATGACGGCGACGCGCGGCCGAATCCGCTCCAGGAAGCGCCTGACCGAGCCCGGCGTGTCGTAGGGCAAGAAACGAATGTCCGCCACTTCGGCGAACAGGTCTCGCGCCCGGGCTCTGCCCGCCGGTGTTGCCGCGGTCACCGCCAGGGCAAGCTGCGGATATCGTGAATGCAACGCGCGCACGAGCGGCGCGGCGGCCGACATCTCCCCCAAGGAAACCGCATGCAGCCAAATGCTGGGCGCGGGCAAGGCCACACCCCGCCCGAAACGCTCCGCCAATCCCTGCCAATAGCTGCGATCGTGCACGCCGCGCCATAGCACTGCCGCGAAGGCGAACGGCGCGGCAAATCGAATCAGCCAGGAATAAATGAAGCGCAACCGCTAACCCGCCTGATATCCGGCCAACAACCGCTTCCAGTCTGCCGGCGTGAATCGATCGGGCGGCCAACTCATCGATACCTTCGCCAAGGAGCGCTCAAGGCGCCGCAAATTCCGCAACGTCCACCGACCCGGCGCGCGCAGCCGTCCGCGATCGAAGTCGATCACGCTGATGCTCTGGCTGCCATCGAGCAAAATGTTGTGCGCATTCAGGTCCGCATGGTCAACGCCATGACCGTGGAGGCGTGCTATCGCGGCCCCGACGGCCCGCCAGGTACTCTCCGGCATGGGACTTCGCGCCAGCGCCGCGCTCAACGATTGCGCATCCGGGATGCGCTGCGTAATGAGATCGCACCGATAGGTCATGCCGGCGCGCCTATAGAAGGCGGCGACCGGCTTGGGAACACGTAGACCTTGCTGCGAAAGGTAGTCAAGCAAACGCCACTCGGCGAAGGCACGCACCCGATCCTCGCCTGCCCACCAGTATCTATCCTGGGATAGCCGGGCGATGAAGCCTCCGCGGCGGTAGTGACGCAGCACCCACGCTTGCGCTGCGGGCCCTACGAACCATGCCGAGCCGCGGCCGCCCGCGGCGGCCGTGAGTTCGCGGCGCGCAGACCAATACTCCGGATCGAACAGCGACTCGGCGGCGCTCTGCTGTGGATTGCCAAGGCCATTGGGATCGGCCAGCATGACGCCCGTTGCAGTGGCAATGCGTTGGCCGCCCTTTATCATTCTTATGACCACCTTAAGCTTCAAACCGCCGCTGCAGCGCGTATGTCTGCTGCGTCTCTCGGCAATCGGCGATACCTGCCACGCACTGGCGGCGCTGCGAGCCCTCCAAGCGGCATGGCCGGAAACCCGCTTTACCTGGATCATCGGCAAACTCGAAGCCAAGCTGATGACGGAGCTACTTCCGGAGATCGAGTTTATCACCTTCGATAAGGCCGCAACTCTTCGGGAATTGTGGCGGCTGCGCGCAGCCTTGAGCGGACGGCGCTTCGAATTGCTGCTCGACCTGCAGCTGTCCTTTCGCGCCAGCATGCTGAGCCGCTTGATCGATTCACCCATCAAACTCGGCTTCGATCGCCGGCGCGCGCGCGAGCTGCAGTGGTTGTTCACGAATGCACAGATTGAGCCTGCAACTTCGGAGCATGTGCTCGACTCGTTCATGGGCTTTGTGCGGGCCTGCGGCATTGCGCCTGAGGCTCCTCACTGGGATGTGACCCTGCCGCAGAGCGCGCTCCACTACGCGCGCCAGATCATCACCGACGCGCGCCCCACCCTGTTGATCAGTCCCTGCTCCAGCCACGCGATGCGCAATTGGCCGGCCGAGCGATACGCCGCCGTTGCCGATCATGCCGCCCAAGTTCATCACATGCGCGTCGTGCTGGTGGGCGGCCGCAGTTCTGCGGAAGCCAGGATGGGCGCGGCGATCGCCGCGGCGGCGCAGACTGCACTGGTCAATCAAATCGGCAAAGACACCCTGCCGCAATTATTGGGCCTCATGTCGCTCAGCACCGTGCTGTTGTCGCCCGACTCCGGGCCCGCACACATGGCGAGCATGGTCGGGCTGCCGGTGATCGGGCTGTATGCGGCCACCAATCCTCAACGTGCCGGCCCGTACTACAGCCGTCAGTGGTGCGTCGACAAGTACGATGAGGCAGCGCGCAAATTCTTGGGCAAGCCCGCCGCGCAAATCCCCTGGACGACGAAAATTGAACGTCCGGGCGTGATGGACCTGATTGCCGTGAACGATGCCACCGCAAAACTCGATGCCCTCATCCTTGCGCAAGATATTCGCTAAAATACCGCCATGAACGAGATCAGAGTTCCCATATCGCCCGGCGAATTGCTGGATAAGATCACGATCCTGCGGATCAAATCCACGCGCATGAGCGATCCGATGAAAGTCGCCAACGTGCGGATAGAGCTGCAGGCGCTCGAGGAAACCTGGCGCGGCGCACCATACGCCAAGTCCGGCATCGAGGCCGACGTGAACGCGTTGCTCGAGGTGAACGAGCGGCTGTGGGTGATCGAGGACGACATCCGCGACAAGGAACGGGCGCAAGCCTTCGATGCCGAATTCATCCGGCTGGCCAGAGCCGTCTACTTCGAGAACGACGAACGCGCGGCCATCAAGCGGCGCATCAATTTGAAGCTCGGCTCCAGCATCGTCGAAGAAAAATCCTACGCAGAATACAAAGCCTAAGGCCCGTCGGTCTCCGCCTTGATGTCGGCCGGACCGGCGGCGTTTCGATTGAGCGTGTACTCGGCGCCGCAGTAAGAGCATTTGGCCCAGCCCGTCGACTCGATCGCCAGATAAACCTTGGGATGCGAATTCCACAGCAACATGCCCGGCATCGGACATGAAAGCGGCAAGTCGGCCATGTTCACCGTATAGTGATGCAGCGCGTTCGGCGCGATCAACTGATGCGTGGAATCGTCTTGGACCATCGCCGGCATAGCCATCACTCCGCTTGAATTTGTTTGCTTGAATTTGGGTTCGGTAGCGGCGCGAATCCACGCGCCCGCAGCAAGCCGTCGATCTTCGGATCGGCGCCCCGAAAATTCCGATACGCCTCGCCGGGATCGACGCCGTTGCCCACCATCATGATGTCATCGTGCAGGCGCTTTGCAACAGCCTTGTCGTACGGACCCCCGGCTTCCGTAAAGGCCTCGAAAGCATCGTGATCCAGGACTTCGGCCCACAGATAGCTGTAATAACCCGCCGAATACGCATCGCTCGAGAAGATATGCGCGAACTGCGGGGTGCGGTGGCGCATGACCATTTCCGCGGGCATGCCGAGCGATGCCAAAGTCGTGCGCTCGAACTCGCCGGGGTCGATTGGCCGATCGCCGGCCAGGTGCAGCTTCATATCGATGAGCGCGGACGCCAGATATTCGACGGTCGCAAACCCCTGATTGAAGGTGCTGGCCTTCTTGATCTTCGCGACCAATTCGGGCGGAATCGGCTTTCCCGTTTGGTAATGCACGGCGAATCTCGACAGCACTTCCGGTGTGGAGAGCCAATTTTCATTGAGCTGCGATGGAAATTCGACGAAATCACGCACCACGTTGGTGCCGGCAAGCGAGGGATATTTGACGTCGGAATTCAGGCCATGCAACGCGTGACCAAACTCATGGAACAATGTCACGGCATCGTCCCAGCTGATCATCAGCGGGCCGCCGCTCTCGTCCTTCACGAAATTCGTATTGTTCGACACGATGGGGGAGATCTTGCTGTCCAGGTCTTCCTGGCCGCGATACTCGCTCATCCACGCCCCGGAATTCTTGCCCGGGCGCGCATACGGATCGAAGTACCAGAACCCCACGTGGGCGTCGGCGGCATTCTTCACCTCCCAAACGCGCACATCAGGATTGGCGACAGGCAGGCCGGACACCTGCGTGAAAGTGAATCCGTAGAGCTGTCCCGCCGCCCAGAACATGCCCTCGCGCAGTTTTTCGAGCTGCAGGTAGGGCTTGACCTCATTCATGTCGAGATCGTATTTCGCCTTGCGCACCTTCTCCGCGTAATACCGGTAATCCCAACCGGCGATCTTGATTCCGGCATGCTCGCGATCCGCGATGGCCTGCATATCGGCCACTTCCTCATGCTCGCGGGACACCGCCGCCGGCCACACCTGCATCATCAGATTCATTGCGGCTTCCGGCGTCTTGGCCATGCTGTCGGCAACACGCCAATGCGCATGCGTTGCTACACCCAGGAGTTTTGCGCGCTCCGCGCGCAGCCTTAGGATTTCGGTGATGATTTTCTTATTGTCGTGCACATCGCCGTTGTCGCCGCGGCTGTAGTAGGTGCGCCAGACCTTTTCCCGCAAGTCGCGCCGGTCCGCGTAGGTCAGGAATGGATCCATCGAGGAGCGGGTATTGAGAATTGCCCATTCCGCATCGTGGCCGCGAGCCACTGCGGCGGAACGCGCGGCCGCGCGCAGCGGTTCAGGCAAGCCCGCCAGATCCCGCTCGCTCTTCAAATACAATGCATGGCCCGCTTCATCAGCCAGCAGGTTCTGGCTGAAATTCGCGAACAGCGCAGCCAGTCGCTCGTTGATCTGCGCAACGCGCATCTTTGCCGGCCCATCAAGCCTGGCGCCGGCGCGCACGAAATTCGTAAAGTAGTACCAACACAGCCGCCGCTGGATGGGCGTGAGGGTTCCCATGGAACCGTAGACGGCTTGAATGCGCGCGAACAGCGGCACGTTCTGGTAGATCTTGTCCGAGAACGCAGCAAGCTTCGGCTGCATTTCGCGTTCCACCGCCTGAAAGTCATCCGTGCTCATGGTCGAGGACCAGACGTTGTATATTGCGCTCACCCGGCTGTAGGTATGGCCGCTGCGCTCCAACGCCGCGATGGTGTTGTCGAAGGTCGGCGCGGCTGAATTTCTGGTGATTGCGTCGATTTCCGCAAGATTCTCGGCCATGGCCGCTTCGAGCGCGGGTTTGAAGTCCGCGACACGGACCTGATCGAAGGGCGGCACGCCGCCGGCGGGCCCGACCCACGGCGCGAGCAGCGGATTCGCCGCCGGCGGCGCAGAAAAGGGTTTGGATTCCCTCAGCATTGATCTTCAGGTCTCGATGGCTTCGTTTGGCCGGCGTCCGGCGACCCGCGATTTTGCTCGCCGGCGGCCTCAAGCGCAACGGATTCAAAGGTCGCGCGCCAGATCTCGCGCAGCCGATCGCGTGTCGGCGTGTACGGCGCTGCTGCGACGATGCGCTCGCCGTCGCCCTCGAGCGACAGGTGATGCAGCACCATGCGGTAGCTGATGTACGCTTCTTTGAGCCACGCCGCCGTTGCCGCATCGAGCACGCCGACCGCCGCCAATCCCTCGAGCTGTCGAATATTGTCGGTGTAGGTCAACAGTTCCGGGTGAGCCCGCGCCGCCGCCAGGACCCAGTACTGCACCAGAAACTCGATATCCGCGATGCCGCCCGCATCCTGCTTGATGTCAAATTGCCCGGCGCCTGAACGCGACAACTCACGGCGCATGCGGAGCCGCATCTCCAACACATCGGCCCGCAGGGTGCCGCGCCGCACCGCCGCCGTCAAAGTGCGCCGGCGCACCACCTCGAATGCGCGGCAAAGTTTCGCGTCCCCTGCCACGGCCCGGGCGCGCAGCAACGCCTGGTGCTCCCAGGTCCATGCGTCCGTCTGTTGGTAGCGTTCGAAGGCATCGATTCCGGTCATCAGGAAGCCGCCCTTGCCGTTCGGCCGCAGGCGCATATCAACCTCGTAGAGGCGGCCCGCCGCTGAGTGCATGGTGAGCAGATGCACGATGCGTTGCCCCAAGCGCAGGAAGAATATGCCGTTGTCCAGCGGACGCTCGCCGTCGGTCAGTTGAATGCTGCCGGTTGAGTCGTGCAGGAACACCAGATCAAGATCCGACGCGTAGCCCAATTCCAAGCCGCCGAGCTTGCCGTATCCTGCGACCGCGACCGCCACCGGGCGCAAATGGTCAAGTTCCTCGCCGCAGTACGGCGTGCCGTACATCTGCGTCATTTGTTGCCAGGCGAGATCCATGCAGCATTGGATGATCAGTTCGGCAATGTCGGTGAGCCGATCGCTGACGCGCATCAACGGCAGGCGGCCGGTCAGGTCGGCGAGCGCCACGGCAAAGACGGCCACCTTTTGAAATTGCCGCAACGCCTCCACCTGTCTTTCCGGATCATCCGGCGACAATCGCTCGGTGCGCGCCGCCAATTCCAGAGCGAATCCTTGGCGGGACGGCAGTTCATCGAACGCCTTGGCATCGATGAGCTCATCGAGCAGCAGCGGAAAATCGGCGATCTGCCTCGACAAAAAACCGCTGATTGCGCACACGTCGATCAGCCGATCCAGCGCCGAGGGCTGTTCCTTGAGCAGCGCCAGATACGATGAGCGCGTGCCGATTGCCTCCAGGACGCGGAGCACGCGCTGCACGACGATGGCCGGAGCCGCAAGTTGCGCCGCCAATTTCAGCAAGCGGGCAAGAATGACATAGAGGCGCCGATGACCTGCTTCATCGAGACGGCGGTACGGCGCGGCATGACGATAGGCTTCTAGGATTGCCGTAACCGCCACGATCTCGCCGCGCGGAAAGCCGCCATTGGCCAGCTCCTCGTCGATTTTCGCATCGTCCGAGTCCAGCCATGCGACACCCACGTCGTCGTAGCGGCGCGGCGCATCCGGCGTACCGAACAGCAGGGCATCGAATTGCGCTGCGACCTTGTCGAGAGTCGACTCGAGGCGCGCCGCCGTGCTCGGCCAATCTTTCAATCCCATGTTCAACGCCATTCGCGCGCGATCGAGCGGATCTTCCGGCAAGACGTGGGTTTGCTCATCGCGCATCATCTGCAGCGCGTTCTCCGCTTTGCGCAGTTCCAGGTAAGCAGCGGTCAGCTCCGCAATGTCTTCGGCCGACACCAGTTTGGAGCCGGCAAGAAGCGGCAGCACTTCGAGCAAGGCAGGGTTTTGCAGCCGGCGGTCGCTGCCTCCCCGCACCAACTGCATGGATTGCACGATGAACTCGACCTCGCGAATACCCCCTTTGCCGAGCTTCAGGTGATGCTCGAGGTCGCGCCGCGACACTTCGCGCACGATGAGCGCCTTCATGCTGCGCAGGGATTCGAACACGCCAAAATCCAAATATCGACGGTAGACAAATGGGCGCACGAACTCTTCGTAAGCGGCGCGGTAGGCGTCGGCGCCGACAATGGCACGCGCCTTGATCCATGCGTAGCGCTCCCAGTCGCGGCCGTGCTGTTGCAAGTAGTCCTCGAGAGAGGCCAGGCTGACGACCAAGGGCCCGCTATCGCCGAAGGGCCGCAGACGCATGTCGACGCGAAACACGAAGCCGTCGGCGTTCCGCACATCCAGCAAGCGAATGACTTCGCGGCCAAGGCGATTGAAGTACTCCTCATTGTCGACGATGCGGGGCCCGCTGGTCTCTCCGGCCTCCGAAAACAAGAAAATCAGGTCGATATCGGACGAGAAGTTGAGCTCGCGGCCGCCCAGTTTCCCCATGCCTAAAATGATGAAGGGGGATGACGAATCGTTCGAGCTGTGAGGCCGGCCAAAAATCGGCTGCAGGTGCAGTTGAGCGGCCGACGCGGCAGCGCGGATCGTGGCGTCGGCCAGGTCTGACACGTCTTGCAATGTGTCGATCACGGGCGCGATTCCAGCGATGTCGCGCCAGGCAATGCGCAACATGGCGCGTCGGCGCCACTCACGCAGCGTGAACTGAGCCTGCTCAATCGTGGACGCGGTTGCAGCTTGGCGCTCATAGTCGGCATTCGCAAGATTCGAGGTGAGAGATTGCGGGTCCTGGATCAACGCGGACGCTACAAACTCACTGGCCGCCACCACGCGAGGCAGCTGCGCGCGGCGACGCTCATCCAGCGCCTGGTAGGCCTCGAGAAAGCTTTCCTGCGCGCTCGCGCGTTCCCACCAGCGCTCCACGGTATCACGCAATTCTTCCGGGACCGAATCAATGAATTGGATGGGGATGCTCATGACGCGCGGCTGTTTGGAGGCGCTGCTATCGAATCGCCACCATGAACACCCGCGGAAAGGGCAACAACACGCTGCCATCGGCGTTGGCAGGATAGGCGTCCGCGATCGCGGCGGTGTAACGCGTGAGGTACGCGCTACGCTCGGCATCGCTCAAGGGTTCGATAAACGGCCGCAGACCGCTGCCCTTGAACCACTCCACGATCGCCGCTGCGCCTCCGGAAAGCAGGTGATGGTAAGTGGTGCGCCAAAAATTTAAGCTAGCGCAAAGCGGCCGCAACAATTCGTAGTACCACTCGATGCCGGCCAGCGGCGCGCGCGCGCCCGCAGCGTCCGCGAGTTTGGCCGTCCAGGGACCCTCCGCGGCAATCTGTCGCATGAGCCGATGTGCGGGCTCATCCAGATTGTCCGGCATTTGCACTGCCAACCCACCCTGGGGCGCGAGTTTCCCGATGAGTTGCGGCAGCAGCCTTTCATGATGGGGCACCCACTGAAGCACGGCGTTCGCCAGGATCACATCGAACGGTCCGCCGAGCTTGCAGTCCTGCACGTCGTCCACGGCAAAGTTGACCTGCGGCAGCCGCCGTCGCGCCGCCGCAATCATGTCAGGCGAGCTATCGATGCCCGTGATTCGAGCTTCGGGATAGCGCGCAGCCAAGACTTCGGTCGAATTGCCGGGCCCACAGCCAAGATCGATCACCGAACGCGCATCGATGGGCGGCAATGCTGCGAGCAGATCGCGCACCGGGCGCGTGCGTTCGTCCTCGAAGGCGATGTACTGTTTAGCGGACCAACTCAATTCAATCCCGTCAACCAAGTGATCACCGTGCTTTCGAGCGCAATACGATGATCGGACCAACTGTGGTCCGTATCCACGTGCATCGCGGTGATTTTCGCCCCTCCCTTGGCCTTGATCGCGGCCACCAAGTCGTCCGTCTGTGATGCCAGATGATCGTTCGCCGTCAGAGCCAGCACGGGAATGCGCGCCAGTCCTTCCGCAGTTCCAGCCACCACGAATTCCTTCGCATGCGCGGTGAGCTCAGCGACCATGCTTTCGGCGGTGACATCGGAGAGTGTTTCCATGTCATCGGCCATCTGCGCTACTGCCCGGGCGCGCGGCCTCTTGCCAACCAAGCCCATGTCCGCCATGGAGATCAGGATGGCGCCGATCAGCGCATGATCGTGGGCGGCGGTGTGCGCGACGACCCAGCCACCCATGCTGTGACCCGCGATGGCGATGCGGGTGGGGTCGACACCCAGCTTCAATGCGTTTGCCGGATTTCGCAGGTACGACAAAACCGCATCGGCATCCTGCAGATTCTGCGCAAACCGAAATGGCCCAGGGCTGCCCCAGGAGCCGCGGTAGTTGAAGGTCACCGAATTCCAGCCTGCGCGGCGCACGGCCTGCGCCAGGTCGAGGTTCTTCTCATTCCCCGGCAAGCCGTGGCAAATGACCAGCGTGGGGTGCGGGCCGACACCGGGCGGCGAATACACCAATCCATTGATGAGGACCCCATGACTGGGGATGTGCAGCACCGTCATGGCTGCCGGATGCGCCGAGTCCGCGGGCGGATCGGTGAAGATGGCCGGCGGCGCCGATTGCGCCGAGACTCCCGTCGATGCAAAGCCGAAACTCAGCAACGCAAGAACTAGCGACACTCGCATCACGAACACCTCATACTAAGAGCGGCGGGCGGAAGAGTTTCTATCATAAACGACGCGTAGATGAAGTAGGCTTGCTTTAATTGGGAGCATTGATCCTGTACGTGTGCTTGCCGATCAATAAATCGTTCCACTTTGAGGGACGCGCAGATACATTCCCTTTCGCCAGATCGTCGATGAGGTCGCGCGTTGCACCGCGAGAGTCCAAGAAGACATCACCGACGCTGACCCACTTGCCCAGGCGAACTTCATACACGCGCCCGCGATAGGGGGTCAGAAGCACGAACTCATCGATCTTGTCGTCATTTAGGTCAATGAAGATACCGGCCGTGCTTTCGCCGCCGGGTACAAGATTCAAGAAACCCAATTCGCCACCCGGCCGGCTCAAGTCCGTCTTGAGCGTGTCAATCAAGCCCTCATCGAGAGTGCGGCCCGCGGGGTAAATGCGCAGCTTTTTGAGTACATCCGCAACATCGGGCCGGCCGGTGGCGGCGTACCGCGACGTTTGTGCGAGCATCGCGGTCGCGGACTGGCGAACGGCCTCTGCATCGGCGCCGGCGTACGAGTCGGCCAGTTCTTTGAGCCGCGCGCGGCCGTACCTACCCGCGTCGAAGCGGAGGTAGCGCAGCGGTGAATTCTGTCCATATGATGGAGCGCGCATGCGCGAAGCATCGGACGACTCAATGGCCTTGAGCCCTCTTTCCTGAACGAGTTGAAACTGACTGTTGGCAGCCAATCGATAGGGAGACAGCAGCGGCGTCAAGGCCGACGAAATGATGACGATCAGCGCAACCGCGACGATCACATTCACGCGCGCAATCGCGCCGAGCCATGCTCCCTTGCGAAATACAGCAATTGAGTATCCCACTGAGTAGAGCAACGCGGCGCCCGCCACCACAAAAGCCCAGACTCGCCCGACGGTGAGCCCGTAGTGGCGGCTGCGCACGATCAGCGCATACAGCGCCGTCAATGCGATGATCACCATCAGTGGTACGACGGCTCTCAAGCATCTCGCGACCCATTTCGGATAGGGCTGAGCTACCGTACCGTCTCGATAAGCGGCATTCAAGAGCAGCACCATCACCGCCACCAGCCATAACAGCCAGGTCGCGTCGATCGCCTTTTGTCCGGTAAACAGCAAGCCCGGAAGGTTTAGCACGAGCGCGACCGTAAAGAGCGTGAGAATGGCGGCCGCAATCGTGGCCAGCCACTTGAGCACATTGAGAAGTTGCTCGAGGACCACCGACGTCAATTGTGTGATGGAGCCGATCAAATGCATCGCGCAGCCGAATGTCAGCGCGGTTACCGGGTAGATGAAAATCGGTTCTTCGAACAGCTCGCGGAAAAAGTCGATCTTCAACAGATGAAAAAGCATCTGCCACAGAAACAGCAGCAGCCAAAACAATCCCGTGAAAAGCGCCGCTTCGGCGAGCATGAGCTTGTTGTGCCAGGCGTGGGTAAACAGCGCGCGGTAGTCGCTCGCCCAGTGCCCCGTCGTCAATCGACTCTGTGCGAATGGAAGAACCAGCAGCCATAGAACACCGAACAAAAAAGCGAGCGACAGCGGCCATTCCGGGTCTCCGAGGTAGCGAGACAGTCCGCTCGATACATGTGCGCCAAAATGCCATCCGAAATAAAAGAAAGCGGCGGCCAGAGCCAGCATGAAGCGCCAGAGGATCGCGGCCTGCGCATACCGTGACAACAACTGCGTCGTCACCGGGATAAAAAGCGCCAGCGCATACAGCGGGACCAGCCATGCCTGATCGGTCGCAGGCCAATGATGGAATTCAAGGGAATGGTGAAGCCAATAAAGGACCCATCCCTGGATGACGGCGGCGAGCAATATGAGCGGCAACGCCGTCCTATCCGGCGAGGAACGTCCCGAATCTTCCATGAGTTCTCGTCTCGAATCCTCCATGAATTCTCCCTTGTTTCTTGATCGTTCTCGTTAGAGTGGGCGCCAATTATGGCAGTCGCGTGCGGCAATTCGGGCCTTTTTGAGGCGGCCGTTAGGACATCTTAAGCTGATGTATTTTATGGGAGTAATACCACTATCGTAACTTCCGAAATTCATCGCGCGCCTGCGGATGTTCAGCGAGGAGCTTTTCGAGCCGCGGCAGCCGGGAGTGAGCGGCGTTGCGCAGCTCTCGCGGCGCCTCGCGGTAAGACTCGCGCAGCAATGCGCTCTCCTGCTCGACCAGGATCGCCGCCAGCGTCGCCGCCTGCGTGAGATCCTTTTCCGCCTTGGCCGGATCCTTGCTGCGGCGTGTGCTCGAGTAGAGCTTGTGCCAGATCATGCGGGCGGCTTGCGGCAGCATGATCGGAATACAGTGCCCGCCGGCGAGCGCCGCGGCGGCGCGGCTGCCTTCGAGCAGGTAATCGTAGAACGGAACTGTCTGCGCGTGCCATTCGAGTTCCGGAACCGCGACGATTTCGCCCAACAGGGGGCCGGGGGCAAGGATGTTCACGCGCCGGCCTTCGGCGCCCGGCAGCTTCACCGAGGTCGGCGGATTCTTGCCCGGCATGCCCGGCACCAAGGCGAAGGGCAGCTGCGTTGCGTGCATGGCTGATAGAAACGAAACCGTGGTCGCCAGTTTCAATGTCTGCCGGCGCGCCAGCTCCATGTCTTGCGCTGCGGCCGCAGTTGCCATTGCGCCGTACTCATTGAGCCAGCTCAAGTAGGCCAAGGTGCCGACCACCACCATGCCGGCCTCGAAGATCCTTCGGTTTCGTAGCTCAACGAGGACACTGGCGACGCTTTTGTCCGCCACTTGATAGCCGAGCTTGGCGAGCGCGGCTACCTGTTTGGCCGTCCACTCAGAATTGGCAATTCGACTCTGCATCGCCTCATAGGCTGCCGAATTGCCCGCCGTGCCCACAAATTGTTCCGATCGCTTCGCCGGCACCGGGTAGTAGGAGCGGTACCAATATTCGTGGCCAGTGCCTGCGCGCTTGACCAGGGTGCCCGGAGTCCCGGGAAGCAGGTCACCCGAGGCGTTGGCACGCGCTTTGACTTCCGCATAAAGTGCGCGGATCGCTATTTCATGGAGGCGGTAAAGAGGTTTGGTTGGCAGCAACACGCCCGCCTGCAGTTGAGGGGTTGCGGGCAATGCATCCATTACCCACTATTTCCACATTTTAGTGGGTAAGCGAGTACCGAGCAATCAAGTAGCGTTTGAGGCTATACCCAACTGCAACATTTCTGCGAGAAGATTCGCCGCTACACCGACAAAAGGCCCACTTCTTACCCAAGAGCCGCCCATGACCACACCAGCGCCACTCGATCATGAACTCATCCGTCGCATCAGCCTCGATCTTGCCGATGGCTATGACGAAGAACTGGAGATGGAGATTGAGGATCGCCATCCTCTCCCGGGCGTGCCGTCAAGTGCGCAACCCGATGCGGAAAAAGACTACCGGCAAGACTATTTCCGCAACTTGTTCCGGCTCCAAGCTGAACTCGTCAAGTTGCAGGATTGGGTGTTCGCCTCAGGAGAAAAGGTCCTGATCCTGTTCGAAGGGCGCGACGCCGCAGGCAAGGGCGGCATGATCAAGCGCATCACTCAAAGGCTCAATCCTCGCGTCGCCCGGGTCGTGGCGCTGCCCGCGCCCAATGACCGCGAGCGGACGCAATGGTATTTCCAGCGTTACGTGTCGCACCTACCCGCGGCCGGGGAAATCGTTCTCTTTGACCGCAGCTGGTATAACCGCGCGGGCGTCGAGAAAGTGATGGGCTTCTGCACGGCCGCCGAGTACGAGGAGTTCTTCCGCTCAGTACCCGAGTTCGAGCGCATGCTGGTTCGTTCGGGCATCAAATTGCTGAAATATTGGTTCTCGATCACGGACGAAGAGCAATACCTGCGGTTTCTCGGCCGCATTCACGACCCCTTGAAGCAATGGAAGCTGAGTCCGATGGATCTGGAATCACGCCGCCGGTGGGAGGACTACACCAAGGCCAAGGACGTGATGCTCGAGCGCTCGCACATTCCCGAGGCACGGTGGTGGGTGGTGCACGCCGTCGATAAGAAACGAGCGCGCCTCAACTGCATCGATCATCTGCTCAAGCAATTTCAGTACCACGAGACGCCGAAGACACCGATCGTACTGCCGCAGCGCGAGCATCACGAACACTACTCGCGGCAAGCTGTGCCCGCGGGAATGCTGGTGCCGGAAGTGTATTGAAGCGCCGGCGAGGCCAGCCGGCAGCCGGATGGGGAAGGACCGGTTTGCGTACCTTCCGGGCATGCTCAAACGCGACGGCATCGCCATCTACCCCCGCAATGGCGCAAATGCAATATGATACCGGCCATGGATTTGCCGACCGGCGCCAACGACTTATTGCTGATCCTGGACAGGGACCCACAGTCTCTGCAGGCTCTGAGAAAGATTGCACACAGCCTGGGTTGCGACCGTGTCGAGGCCGATTCGGCCGATGCACTCAGGGAAACTCTCAAGACCTCCCACCCCACGATCGCGATTTTGGCGGTCGATAGCCTCGATGTTGACGGTCTGGCCGCGCTCGGAATTCTCGCCCAAGGGGCCGCCCCGCCGGCGGTGCTGCTCATTGGGACCGTGCACGCGCGGGTTCTTGCCGGCGCCAGGAGGACGGCGGAAACACAAGGGCTCCGGGTGATCGGAGTGGCTGCTCGACCGCTCGATGCTGGTGCCATCGAACTGCTCCTGATGCCCTATCTGAAGAGTGCGCCTCCGATTGCGCTCGGCGAACTCGAGACCGCGCTCACCGAGCACGAACTGATACTCGAATATCTGCCGAAGATGGATATCCGTACCCCTGACTTGAAAATGCAGGGCGTTGAAGCGCTGGTCCGGTGGCAGCATCCGCGCCGGGGCTTGCTGTATCCGAGCCATTTTCTCGGGCCCATGGAGGACCACGACTTGATGGTCCGGCTCACGGATTTCGTCATGACCGAGGCCGTGCGCCAAGCCAGCCAATGGCGCATGCAGGGCTTGCCGCTCGAAATGGTGGTCAATCTGAGTCCGAAGCTCATCACGGATCGTGAGTTCCCTGAGCGGGTCGCCGTCTTGCTGCGCGAAAACGACGTTCCGGCGCATCAGCTGGTGTTCGATGTGACCGAAGCGCCGAGCATCGAAGCCCGGGACCTGATGCTGGATGTGTTCACGCGCCTGCGCATTCTTGGCGTGGGGCTGACGCTCGATAATTTTGGCACCGGGGTGTCATCGCTCACGGAACTCTACCGATTGCCCTTCTCTGAGATCAAAGTCGATCATGCGCTCGTGGCCGACGTCGTTCGTGTGCGCGAGGCCATGCTGATCGTGCAAGCGATCGCCAATCTCGCCCACACGCTGGAACTCGTGGCGTGCGCGGGAGGCGTTGAGGGCCGCGAGGTGCTCGGATTCGTACGCAGCGCCGGTTTCGATACCGCCCAAGGCCGATTTTTCAGCGGTCCCGTCAAGCCGGCGGAAGTCGAGCGGTTGGCGGCCACCTGGCCATGTTCCGAGCCGGCGGCGACAGGACACTTCCGCATCATGCGCACTCGGAGCTGAGTCCTTCAGCTGGCGGCGCTGTCCGGTTGCCGCCAAGCCCGCTCGAAGGGCAGCCGCCACGCGCTGGGGGCGATGAGCTGGTGAATGGCGTTGGGTCCCCACGATCCGGGCTCATAGAAACGAACCGGAAGCGGCGCCTCCAGCAGGTTGGTGGAAACCTCCCAAAGCCGTTCGATGCCGTCGGCGGTCGTGAACAGCGTGTGGTCGCCGCGCATCGCATCCAGAATCAAGCGCTCATACGCTTCGAGCACGTCGCCGATGTGCCCGGTGTCGTGCATGGCGAACTGCATACTGAGCTTGTCCAGACGCATGCCGGGACCGGGGCGCTTGCCGTAGAATGACAGCGACATCTTTGCGGCATCCGCCAGGTCGAAAGTCAAATGGTCCGGGCCTTGCTCGCCGATTCCGGAACCGGTAGGAAACATGCTCTTGGGCGGCTCTCGAAAGGCAATCGAAATGATGCGTTGACCTTCCGCCATGCGCTTGCCTGTGCGCAGATAGAAAGGCACGCCGGCCCAGCGCCAATTGTCGATGTGGCATCTCAACGCAATGAAGGTCTCCGTATCCGAGTCGGGTGAGACGCCTTCTTCGGATCGGTATCCCGTGTATTGTCCGCGGACGACATCGGCGGGCTTGACCGGCAGCATGCTGCGGAAGACTTTGTTTTTCTCTTCGCTGATGGGTTGCGGCTCCAGCGACGTCGGGGCCTCCATCGCCATGAATCCAAGAATCTGAAACAGGTGAGTGACCACCATGTCTTTGTAAGCTCCGGTCTGCTCGTAAAAAGCGGAGCGCTTGCCGAGGCCCAGCTTCTCGGGTACGTCGATTTGCACGTGATTGATGAAGTTGCGGTTCCAGATCGGTTCAAACAGACCATTGGCAAAGCGGAACGCAAGAATGTTTTGCGCGGCCTCTTTGCCGAGAAAGTGATCGATGCGGAAGATCCGATCCTCGTCGAATACCTCGTGCAGCTTGTTGTTCAACAAAACCGCGCTCGCGAGGTCCGTGCCGAATGGTTTCTCCATGATGACTCGGGAACGGTCGACCAAATCGGCCTCCCCCAACAGACGCACCGCGGACAGTGCGGCGTTTGGCGGCACGCTCAAGTAGTGCAGCCGGCGGCACTCAACGTTGAAACTGCGTTCCGCCTCCAGCACGGCTGCCTTCAGCACGGCGGCACCGGCGGTCAACGGCACATATTGAAGGTTGCTCGAGAACGTATCCCAGTCGGCCGGTGCAACTTTGCGGGTGGAGAATTCGGTCAGCGCGTCCCGCGCCAACTGCCGAAAGCCCGCGGCGTCTATATTCTCGAGCGAGACGCCGATGATCCGGCAGCCCGGGATGAATCCTGCACTCGATAGATGGAACAGCCCGGGCAACAGCTTGCGTCGGGCAAGATCGCCGGTCGCACCAACCAGAACCACGACTTGGGGGAATTGCGGCCCAACGCCCGGCGGTATTTTTGCCACTATTCATATCTCCTTCGAGGGAATCAAGTGTCTACGCAATTTCACTAATTGTGAGCCATGTCCCATTCTGCATCCTATTCTCCGACGCGCCAACATATAACCGTAACGCCTCGTGTGCATAATGCGCGCACAACTTTAGCCTTACAGGAAATTGAACATGCTTGGACTAGTTGCCCGCTGGGGCCACAATTTACTTCTGACAGCGATGGCTTTATTGACAGTGGTCGTCGTAGTTTTGGCGAGATAAGCCAGCCGTCATGGCCGGCTCGTTGCGACGCTCAACAACATTAACTCACGGTGGGCGAAACATTAAACCCCGCTGTTTTCGCAGCGTTGATTCATTTTGAAGGCAGGCCCCGCAGTGGTGTTTGACCCTAAAATCCAAGGAGAGTAGAACGAGACGAACATAGGCCGATTCGGTGGAATCCCATGTTTACCAAACTCGTTATATTCGCCGCCGCACTGATTGTCGTCGGTCCTGTGTTCGCTGCCGGAAATTCGGGGGGCGGATCGTCGGCGAGCGCGGGCGCGAGCCCCTCAGTTTCCTCCGGTGGCGGAGGTCATAGCGGCGGCGGCGGTGGC
>Ga0210406_10000175_pt1 | contig 99147 bp, 100 predicted proteins | sample IncBWC30MmetaG_FD_155454 | JGI IMG/M metagenome (GOLD analysis project Ga0210406, IMG submission 155454) | Forest soil microbial communities from Barre Woods Harvard Forest LTER site, Petersham, Massachusetts, United States - Inc-BW-C-30-M | ecosystem: Environmental > Terrestrial > Soil >... | reverse complement strand
GGCTCGCAGCGTCGTGCAGGTTATCACGCGCCAATCGGCGTGTGACCGATTTTACAATGATGCGAAGGCCGGCGTAATTCCGTAATTCGAGAGTCCGCCATTGGCCCATCGCGTCATTTCGCTGCAAGGCAGCGCTTTGGTCGCTTTCGGAAGGAAGCGGACATCAATTAGCAGGTAGGACCGGCCGGCTCAGTCGCGAATGACCCGTCTCGGACACGGGCCGCCCAATTTATCCTGGCGCACAACATGGCTCTCAGTCAGCAATATGTTACGGTGTAACCGTGACCTCGGAGGGCTCATGAAGCGGCGCGATTTCGTAGCGCTCCTCGGCGGAGCGGCAGCGTATTGGCCGCTCGCGACGCGCGCACAGAAGCAGGCGATGCCGGTGATCGGCTATGTCAGTGCCGGTACGCCCGATATTTTTGCCTCGCGCGTGCGCGCCTTCCGCGAGGGCTTGAGCGAAGAAGGCTACGTCGAAGGCCGCAACATAACCGTTGACTATCGCTGGACGGGCTTCAAGTACGAAGAACTGAAGACGGCAGCCGCTGATCTGGTCGGCCGAAAAGCCGCGTTGATCGTCGCCGATGGGCCTGCAGTCTACCGCGCAAGAGACGCGACATCGACAATCCCTATCATATTTTGGACAACACGAGACCCGGTGGAGGCCGGATGGACTGCCAACCTGAGCCGTCCGAGTGGTAACCTCACAGGTGTGACCAGTCTCGGCTCGGAACTGGGCGCGAAAAGGCTCGAATTGCTCCACCAGGTCGTCCATGGGGCTCAGATATTTGCTTTGCTCATTAATCCTTTGAGTTCGTCTGTCGCCGAGTACCAATCGAAAGGGGTACAGGTCGCGGCCGACAGTCTTGGAGTCGCGCTTCACGTGCTACATGCGAGCACTGATGATGAACTCGACCAGGCGTTTGCCAAGGTACGGGAATTGCGCCCAACAGGTCTCGTGATCTCACCGGATGTTTTCTTTCTGAGTAGGGTAGAGCGGATTGCCGGTCAGGCACTTCGCCATGCTATCCCGGCAGTCTATCAATATCGCGAATTTACTGCCGCCGGCGGGCTGATGAGCTACGGCACCAATGTAGTATCTTTGTTCAAGATAATCGGCAGCTATGCGGGCCGCATTCTCAAGGGCGAGAAGACAGCGGACCTCCCGGTGCAACAGGTCACGCGGGTTGAACTGATCATCAATCTAAAAACCGCAAAGACGCTCGGCCTTGAGGTGCCACCTGCCCTTGTTGCCCGGGCGGACGAGGTGATCGAATAGAATCCAATTTGCTGCGATGCATGAGTCCGAAATTGGGCCCAAAGCGGACCTCAGTCGCTTCGGCGATGATGTCGGCTTTCGGGGGTAGAGCGGACGGGCGTCAGGTTCGCCACAGAGCCGCCGGGGACCGGCTTTACAGATACCTCGCCAACAGCTGATCCGCTTTTCCCGGTCACTGAGGTGCGCGCCGATGGCTGGCAGGAGGACCCTTAACGAACGTCGCTTGACCCGGCGTCAGGTCGAAGAGCTGATTACATCCGGTGCGACGCTTCGCCGGGACATGACGGCCGCGCTGCGGGACTCGTTGCCGCAGTCGAGCGTCTATGAACTCCCGGGCGACCGCTTCCTGCTGGTGTTCGCCGAGCTCGGCCTCGTCGGCAAGGGCGACGTCTACGCGGCCGATGTCTTCCATCGCTTCCTGCGCTGGTGCGCAAAGGTCGAAGAGGACGCAAAGCACGGGCGCCAGGGGTCCACCGCGCACTGGGCTTACTATTCGACCCTGAAAGATCGGCTGACCTCCAACATCGAGACGCTGGTTGCGGAGCTTCGCTCGCGGATGTCGCAGACAGCGGAGTTTCTCGATCTCTCCTACAAGAGTCTCGATCTTGTTTCCGAATACGTCGAGCGCATCGGCGTCGAGCGTGCGACACTGGAGCTCTACGATCACCTCGTCGCCTATGTCGGCGAAGTCTTGCGGTCGCGCATTGACGGCCGCTGGAACATCAGGAGACGACGTGAAACTGGGCGGAGATCAGGAGGTCGATGGCCTGCCTTGCCTCGGCGGAACGCTGGTGTGGTTTCACCCGAACGGGCGCGTCAGCTCTCTGCACCTGGCAGGAGATCGCGACGTCGACGGCATTCCCTGCGCCAGCGGCAGGGATTTGCATTGGGCATTGAACTTCCACAAGAACGGCCGGCTCGCCGCTGCCATGCTGGCGCGAGAGCACGTCCTTGCGGGTCAGACTTTTCCACGCGGGACGCGCGTCAGCTTCGACGAAAAACGCTATCTCGTCGGCGTTGCCCGTCCATAGGGTCAGGACATCGATGGCATCCGCTCATAGCCAGCGCCGCGGCTGATGGCTTCAATGTCTACTTTCTGAGGTGAAGCAGACAACGTGCTCACCCGTGGGCTTTCTCCGATTGCCCCCCATGGATGGCCATTTCTTATAAGGTGTTATCTGTTCTTTTTATGAAAGATTTTGATCGACATTGTGCCATCGCATTTCGATAGCCCTTGCAAACTGTCGCCAATAGAGCCCCATTTTTTTGCCTGATCCGATCAACGGCGCGATCGTGCGATGGGCACTAGTGGGCCAGGGGCAGCCATCCAAAATGAAAACGCGGGACCGAAGCCCCGAGCTTACTCCATTGCAACTGGAAAAACGTCGCCAGCCCAGCCAATAGAAAACCCGCCGGGGGGCCGCCGGCGGGAATTCCTAGAAAGCGCGGTAGGCAGAACAAACCCAATTCAATTTAGCCGCGAACCCGTTGAAATCGCGTTACCGGCGTGAATGTAAGGTTTAGGGGTTGTGTCAAAAGCGCGGGATCAGCACTAGCCAGTCCCGCGCCTACAAAAGAAACCCCAGCCGCGGTGTGGTCGGGCTGGGGTCCAGAGGCGTCGGCCGTGTAGAGTCAACCGACACAGTTTAATCTACGCAGGGCCTTGTCGGCGTAGTTTGTCGCAGGCAAACGTCAAAAGCTGTCAAATGCGACGATGAACGCGATGACGCTCGCCGCCGAAACAGCCATGAATGTGCCGACCGCGAGGTACCAGATCTGATCTAGGTCTTTCATCGAGGGCTTTCTCCCGTTAGCCCCCAAGCCGACAAAATCTAAACCGCTGTTGCCAACAAAATCTAAACGCGCTGCTTTTTTCTGCGTCGGCATATCGAGCCGTGCCAGGGCCCGATCGACAATGTCGGCCGCGTAAAGGCGCGGGACCGAAGCCGTTAGCAAAGCAAAAGGGCCCGCCATTCGCGGCGGGCCCAAGTTAAGGAGAATTTGCCGTGAAACAGCAATCGCAATGTACGGCAATTCTCGCTTCCAGCGTGTGCCATATCTAACACACGGGACTTCATTCTGAAGTCTGGCCGGGACCGAAGCCCCGCCTTAGTTGCTGGTGGTGCCGCTGGCCCTGGCGGCCGAGGTGGCGGTGAAGGCCGAGGATTAGGCACTAGGGTCCCACCCATTCAGGGTGAGGCACCAGAGAATGGCGATTTCTCGGCGATCACAATTAGGCCACGTGCGACTCTAATTCGCCAAGCTGAACGCAGCATCGTTTCAGGCGGCCAATGTGCCGCCGCCGAAGTGACGTCGTTCCACGGTTCCAGATTGCGACGATCCATTCCTCGTCGCCCTCGTCGAGTTCGAGCCGCGCTTCATATGCGCGCCTGATCAGGGTGCTGACTTTAATGTTGCCGTCGACGTTAGAGATCAGTTCGTTTGCGTCGCGTATCTCGAACAGTACCTCGGCCTGCCGCGTGCTGAGACGATCTGGCGGTCGAGCAATGAGGCTTTCGAGAAAATCCCGCTCCCACTCGGTCAGATCGGGGAATAGCAAACACTGCTTCGCCATCAGCACAAAGCGACGCTCGACACCCTGCCCATGTTCGAAGAAGTCTGCGACGCGTGCCTGATGGCCTTCTGGGCCCTCATTGTCGGACCGGGCCCAACTCAACATTGAGAAGCGCGCTTTGCGCATCGCGTTTGCGAGACACAAAAAAATTTAAAAATCACACAAGATTTGCGAGCACTCACCGCCCCGAAAAAGAACCCGATTGGTCATCATGGCGTTTCTTGACCGCCCCAATCCAGATTGATGCTGATGCTGCGTGTAGGTTCATAACAAGGGACGGTCATGCTACTCAACGCCCTAACGATTTTCTTCCTGGTCGGCGGAAGCCTGCTGCTCTGGCTAAACATTAGACGCCAACTAAGCCAGGTGATCCTCACGAAGTTGGATCACAATGGCCGTTGGCCTATAGCGGATCACAATGGCTGTTGGCCTATAGCGGGACCGTCGCTCGAAGATTTGGCACGGGAACTCGCAGCTGAGAAAGCGCCAGATGTCGGGGATTTTGATAGCGGCGTGATCCCCGGTAACACCCTGTGCCCGGACTGGCCGGAAGCCGAGCTGCCCCGCCGAGAGGTGCCGAAGTTCAAGGATCGCAAAGGCGCCATTAGCTTTGCGACGGCAGGAGCAGCTGGGCCCGCAGAAAATGATTTAACTTCGCACTGCTCGCCGAGGAGACTCAGCGAACGAGCCGCCAACACCATCAACTCGCTCCGCCTTCTTTCGCTCACACAATCGGTACCGCCTACGGCAAGCAGGACTGTGAACGATAACAGCTCATTGAAAGATAGGGATTTTCGACATGGCCAGGACCGCAGGCATTAATCCGCTGGCGCATTGCGAGGGAATCCTCAATTGGTGTTGCGACAATTCGGAGGGCGGAGCTGGCTGAGGGGCCGAGAGGCCCCCGGCCATGAGGGGCTTCAAAAAATTACAAAAAATTTGCGAGGGGTGTGTGGGCCGCGATCGCCGACCGAGTTTTGCCCCCCGGCCCTCCTTTCACGCGCCTTCGCGACGGCTACGGCAGCGCTCGCATCAACCAAGCCCATTTGCTGTCCCGAAATGTAAAGGCATCTGTCCCCAGCCGCCACGCTATAGCGCCGGATTCCGATCGGGTTAAGTCGCCACGTTATACAGGCGCCTCAACCGCTCGGTGATGATGTCGCAGAACCTCTGCAACTCGGCTTTGTTGCGCAAGGGACCGGCCTCGGCGCCAAACGAGAGCAACACGTTCCATGGATCGAGACCGTAGACGGTCACGGTAATTCCGCGCCGGGGGCAGCCTTCCACGTTGCTGAGATCCTGAAGAATCATCGTCGCCAATTCTTCGGCTGTTTTCGTTTGCTTTTTTGGATTTACGGGCTCCATCGTTAGCCCTTTGGTTTAGCCTTCAGCTCGATCTCGACTAGACTGATCGACGCGTACTCGAAAAACAGACGGGCCCTTGATGAGACGGCGCTTGCGATCAACCTTCTTATCGACTGACGCTGAAGGATCAATCAGCCCATCAATAGCCTTGGAGGCGAGCTCCTTTGCCTTGGCCGCAATCTCCTTAGGATAGCAGACCGGACGGGCGAGCGACATTTCGACCAAGGGTCTGACCGCCTCGGGCCTCGAGGGAAATGGCGGCTTTTGCTGAGCAATCCAAGCGTCCAGGGCCTTTAGCTGCGGAGGGTGCATTCGGACGACGACGCCCTTGCCGGTAGCGGCAGGCCCGGGTTTTCTTCGTGAAATCACTTTTTGTTTTTTCATGATTCCCACTGAATGTCTGGCCACACGCGCCAGGTGACCGAGGCGGTAAACTAACAGTCAAAAAAATTACGCCGTCGGGCTCGAAATGTCTTGTCCCGGCGGCGCCCTGCTACTGGGCCCTGCAATCCCCCAGCGTCGGCAAATCTAGCAGGCTGCATGCTGTGTGGATATGATTTGGATCACAAGGGTATCAACATGAATGACCACAGCGAGTTGACCCAGCGCAAAGCAGAGGACATCCCCGAGTGGGAATTGGAGGAGATGATCCGGGACGTTATCCGTCAGGGGGCCGACATTGCAGAGCGGGCCCTGGCGTGGCTGGACCGGGTTGGCACCGTGCTAGGTGTTCTGCGCAGAGAATTGCCGGGTATTGTGAAGGAGGCCTAGAAGTGGTAGCCGACCGGTGCGCCGGAGCTTCGGTCGCGCGCTTCATCCGATGCTGGTTGCCTGCTGACTTGAGCAGTGATACGAACTTTTTCCCCCATCGTCGTACACTACAGGCTGTGACTGATTGGCAGACGTTACTCGTGCGGAGGCGGTTAAGCTCCCGAAGCATCGTTTGCAGGCGTCCTCGGCGTCCGCGAAAGTCTCGAACGGCGAGCCGATGATCTCGATCGCGCCTGTGCTCGAATAGGGCGGTTGCCACTATGCAAGAAAGCCGGGACGGCCGTGAAAGCCCGGACCAGCGCGGCTGGGAGATGAAATTACGAACGAAATGTCGCGCTACTCGGGCTCCATACGTCCATGTTTTCGACGGCGCGGTGGAACTGAAGAGACACTCGTCAACTCGTTTAGCAACCCTGCTGATGGCCGCGGTCCCCCAGGGAGAGCACGGCGCGGCCGTCAGTCTGAATTATCTATGCGCAACCGCGACAGCTCGGCCTGTGATGTTACGCTTTTCTCAGGTCATAGAGGCAAAGAGATCAGCGGGCGACACCAATGCTGGCATTGTGGAGTGCGGCGAGACGGTCGAGGAAAGCAGCTCGGGGGTCAAAGCCCGATTGCACCGTAAATGAATCGACAAGTGGATCGCCGATTTTGTCGAGCGAAACGCCGTCGCCAAGTGAGTGCGATACAGCAAATTCGGCCTCGCGATGTCGCAGGTCATTTGCAGACGCACGTCCTAATGGATGCGAGAAACGATCATCGGCAAAACAGAATTCGCCCGCTTCGATCAGCGCCGTTTGCCCGAAAACAGCTCTAACGAAAGCGCCGACAATCCGATGAGCAGCCTCTGCCCCGAGTACCGGTGTCAGCTCGCGCGCAAGAGTCTGGCGCATTTGATCCAATTCCGCTCGCATCATCTCCTCCGGCTCCAGGCAAAGACCAGCGCCATGTTGGCGGCAGCTGCGACGAGGCGGTCAATGAATTCGGCACCGCCGCGCATGTCTTGGATAGCGGTCACTGGCTGGCTACTCCTGTCATCTGGGTCTTCAGGGACGGGGTCTAACAACTCACCGATTTCGGCTGAATGAAGGCCGCGCGGCGCCTCGACGCAACTTGTCCAACTGTTTTTTCGGGGCCTTCCATCGCGAAACAGAACATGCTTCCTTGTGCCATACTGCGAAATGTCTTCACACGGCGGTGATGCGCGAGAGGCGGTCAAGGCTCTGATCGTCGCCAACCATTTTCTAGAAACTGGAAAAACTGCGGTACTCGGTCTCGACGGGTTATGCGCGAGGCAAGCTGCCGCGTGATCGCAAGGATTGGTATGATTGAGACGGCGCGAACGAATGCGAAGAATCACTCAGTTCAAGCGACGTCGCCTTAGGTGCCGTAGCGTTTCGTAAGCCTTTTGGTCCGCTTAAGCAGCATCCGCTTGGCCTTCGCTTCCGAACGCTTTTTGATTTCGGCCTTGATTCTTTCAATCAGAGTTGTTGCTTCTGACTTCTGAACCTTAAGGGTAGAGTTCACTTCGTGCGCCCTCCCATAAATTCTGCTTAGCTAGCTCAATTTGGCGAGACGCAAAAGCCGCCAAGGTTTCCCTCGGCGGCCTTTGCCGTTGCGTTGCGTTTGCCTAGAGGCGTTGCGCGCCGAGCCGGTGCTCGAAGCGAAGCGCTAACCTGAAAGCCACCGGCGCAGAGCCCTCATTCAAAGGAGGCAGTCGAATGCATTGCCAGCGTGTCGGGGCCAACGTATCCCCGATGCGAGGGATGCTGTCACTAGCGCCGATGCCGATCAAGCCAGCGCTGCTGTCCCTTCGTGGAGTCCTCGGGCGACCCCGAACGCGATGAATAAAAAAACGGCGTTTTTCGTGCTTCACCTGATGCCGTAACTTGGTCAGAGGCACCAATGCTGCAGCTGACGTTTGCGCCTATCGTTAGGTTCAAAGCACGAACTTAATATGAGCCACCGTCTGCGCACGGAAGTTTCGCCGCAAAGGAAGGATATCAAACGCGGACCTGCTGCGTTCCGCATGTTGCAGTTGGGTAGCTGTGGCTAAGACTCACCACTCACGACAAACTCGTTCACTTTCCCCAGATTACTTTTGACTGTGTAGCCGCTCGCACCTCAAAATCCGTCCATAGCGTACGGAGTATTGAGCTATGTTAGTTGGTACGATGGTTATTTTTAGTATCGGAATTTTTATGGCTCACGCGATGGACGCTCTCTCAGGCTCATAGTTGCTCGCGCTAGGAGGCAATCACCCGATCCATCGCCGGATGCTGCCGGTTCTTGATCTTCACCCAATGCTTTGAGCGTCCGGCTTGATAGGGCCGGTCACGCCGTTTCGACCTAAGCCCTCTAGTCCCATTCGACACGCGGCCCGAAACAGGTCCGGCCCGATCTCGAATGGGTTGACGAAAATGCCTTCTGGTCTGCGTGCCAGCAGCCGTTCAAGATTGGTCTTGCGCATCGACAGTGGCAGCTTGCGCAGATCGTTGCCATCCATTGCCAGCACGTCGAAGGCGAAGAGCTGCACCTAGTCATTGTGCTTGCCCGAATGCAGAGCGTTGAAATCGGAATAGCCGTCGCCACCTAGAATGACTGCCTCGCCATCGATGACGAAATGCTTCTGACGGTTCTTCAGGGCGGCCTCAACGATCCAGGGGAAGCGCTTTGTCCAGTCGTATCCGCCGCGGGTAATCAGTCGCACTCGATCGTTGCTGCGCTCCACGCGCAGCCATCAAACTTGATTTCGTGGATCCAATCCGGCCGGTCACGAACCTTGGTTCCCCGCGTCGGAATACCGAACTCAAATGATCTAAGCATGCTGCAAAGATAGGTGGCGCCTAAGGAAATTGCGAATCCGGCCAGCAAAAGAATGGCCCCGGGTTCATCCGCCGGGGCCATCAGTGCCACCCCAAGGGCCGGGGAGGCTTGGATTGGAGTGACGGCTGTAGCTTGGTCGGGAGATGTTGTTCCTATTGCGCCGTTTGCTCATGCGCAAAGGAAGTAGTCTGGATGCGCCGTGAAGAAAAAGCCCCTGCATCAGCAGCGATTGCTGACTCTGTTCCGCAACTGGTGACAAAAGCCCTCAAGTATAATTTGTATGTCCTCAACATTAATGGCTGCAGCGATAATCCGAGCAATAGACCAAGACGCCGCGCACGCCGTATGAGCGGATTTCAGCGAAGGCGATTTTTTGCGGCGGCCGGACATGTTCCGCCGATCGGGGCGCACGGGAAGCCGCAAGGGGTTGCATCAACCGAAGGCGATCAGCGCATCCGCTACCGCGGCAATACAGGCAAAAGCCGCCGCTCGGGCGTTCCATTTGCCCATCATCTGCAGGTCGTCAGCCAATTGTGTCACCTTGTCGAGTTCCTCGAGCCCCGCCCTTACGCGTGTCAGCTTTGTGCGAGCCGACATAAACCAGCATAGTGCTGCCAGCAGGGCTGCAACAATGCGGACCGCGTTGACTGTTTTCACTTCTTCACCTTCAGCCCGAGCTCGACCAGGCGGCGGCGGATCAGCCTTTCAGTTGATCGTGCCGCACTTCTCGAAACTTCTAGGACTCTTGAGCAGCCGCCGGGCGCTGCGGCGGTACACCAGGCCATCGATCGAGGCGCAGCTGTGGTAGCGCGCGAAAGCCCACCATCGGGTCCTGGGTCACGCTCATACTCCCTGGTGATGCGCGGTTAGCCCTAGTCGCCACTGGAAGTCAGGTGGGCTTCGATTGCATGCGCGAGAAAAATGGTCGCGCTAAACGTTACAAAGAAAGCTGTGGCCAATTCAAACATTGGAAATCCCCATTTCCAGCCCACAGCAAAGCGACGGATAACGGCTCGGCGTTTCAGTGTTGATTCATCGCCCTGGGAAAATGGTTTCGTCGCCGAAGAAAAGCGCGGGGCTGGCGACGGTCCTGTGCTCAGCTTTCCCTGGGCTGCCTCTCTGCAGCTTCCGACTCTACAGCGAGCCTGATCCAGTCTTCGGCCATCGAAAGCCATGCATCGCTATCTTGCGGCTTTCGAGCGCGAGCAGCGCGATCCAGGCATTCCTCAGCATGCTTGCGATAGCGATATCGGTTGGAGGACATACGCAACCCCAAAAAATCAACTGAGGAAAAATGGTGGCGGTGAGAGCTCGAAGCGTCGCGATAAACCGTTGCGCTCTACCGATTCGATCATCCGGCGTTTTGAGCCCAGATTTATTGGCGGTGCGTCGGAGCCTCGCCCGGCGAGGCGCTATTGCCGGGAAACTCCGCCTGCACGATGTCGGCTATCCAGTTGGTTTTCGGCTGAACGATAGTAAGAACCACCATCGCGACCGCGAGAAGCACGGGCAGGACCAAAAATCCGAAACCCCATTTCTCGAAAAAGCCGTCCTCTTTCCCACGCGACCCGTCGAACGGGGAATGCATGGATGCCTCCACAAAGCGGCTGTACCCGCGCCTGTATAGCTCAAGGTGCGGGGTATCCATGTGAACTGCTTCACATCGATGTCACAGAAAAGCCCGGGGGCTTTGTGCGTCCCCGGTGCCCGGGGAATTGGCCGGGGTCGAGTAGGTGCCTCAGTGTCGCCAATGTTGATAGTTCATCTGCTCATGTGATTTGCGTTCGAGTCGAATATTTCCCCATCGCCAGTGGGAAAGCGCGAATCCGAATTTCCAGATCTTCGTTGGACCCTCGGTTTTCGCGATATCAGCGAAACTGCGACGCACTTGCAGCTTGGCGGGCTGAGGCGTCCAACGGAGATCTAGATGACGGACAGTCAAATCCAGCGCGACGGCGAACCAGAAGAGGTTGAGCTTTACACGATTGAGGTCAATGGCTCGCCGGTAGTTATCAGCGCGTTTGAGGTGGGAGATACTGCAGGCGCCATCGCAGCGGCAGCCAACAAGATCCTTGTAGAGGCTTACCCGATGTACTGCGGGAAAGCCTTCATGACCCTGGTGGGCGCTGAAATCACGGTCAGGGAGCCAACCGAATTAGAGGTCAAAGAGTGGGACCACAGCAACGCGGCTACAGGCATGTTGCATATCGTGCTGCCCAAGCCGAAACAGCGACAGACGGGTGAGGCCATCGCCTCACGCGGGGTCGTGCGAGGCGTTCCTTCGCCTTGCGGCTGAGGCTGATGAAATCCCGCTCCATCGTTGGGCTAGGGGCTGAGAGGGCGATGGAGCGGGAGCCAAAGACCGACCAGCGCGGATAGCCTCCAGCGCCTCGCGATTGTGATTGTGATTAGGGCGGCGAAACGGCGAGACCGTGAAGACAGTCAGATCGATCAAAGGTGTTGTGGTGATGAGCGGCTAACGAAGAGTTAATAGCGCCACGGCAGGCGTCAGAACGACTCCATCACCCGATGCATAGGGCTGGGTCCCGGCCGGACTTCAGAATGGAGTCCCGTGCGTTCGATATGGCACACGCTGGAAGCGAGAATCGCCGTACATTGCGATTGCCGTTTCACGGCACATTCTCCCTAACCTGGGCCCGCCGCGACTGGCGGGTCTTTTTTGCGTTGCTAACGGCTTCGGTCCCGCGCTCCACAGCAATTCACACCCTCCTTTTTGATTCTGGGCCCCGTCCGGTTCAATATCGACGCATGGAGCCAATCGAAAGCATCGTCGCCGCGTACGTCCGCCTTCGCAATCGCAAGGCGCTCGATGACCTAAGAGCACATTGGGGAAGATTGACGGCGGAGCTTAAATCGCTCCCAGGCCCGTATGACGCGAGCAAGGTGATTGCGCAGTTGGATAACGAAATCGCCATCATCGATGCGGGCCTTTCGCTGCTGGATACTGCGGCAGCGGCCTGACCATCGCCGATCTAAGGCGCGGTGCTTCGGTTACACAGGAAAATGAAAGAGGCCGCCGGATGAGAGCGGCCCCTCCTTTGCGACGGGGGAAGAGGCCTCGCCACCGAGCGCCATGCCTGTCGCCCAGCGCCAAACAACCTAGCGGAATTGGGCCGCGATAGCTTGATGCGGATCAAGCTTCGGCGCGACGGCTTGAGAAAAAGCGCGAAGAGGAGCGGGCGTCGATAAGGGAGGCAGCTCGACCGCCGAGGGATCGGTGATCGTCGGCGCTCAACTGAGGCGGCCTTACTCTTTCTCGGTTGAGCGCCACTGCTGGGCGCGCTGGGCTAGCCGGTCGTATTCTTCCGCCGTGCGTAAAAGGTTACCCTTCAGGTTTGCGTCCCAACTGATTTGAAAGCGTGGCACAAGGACAAGATCGACGAGGGCCTAGGGACCGCTTGAAGGGCGCGGAGCTTCAGTCCCCGCGCTCACACACCGCCGCTATAGACCTCAAGCCCGCCGCTTCAGCCCGGCGGGTTTTCTTTTTGTCTTTGCCGGGATCGGCTTGATCCCGCTTTGCGTGCCCCTGCTTTTGGGACGCGGCCAGTGCCAGCGGCCTCAAAAATCTGGCCACCCATCGCTGTTCGCAGCTTCTTTGAAGGTCCAGGGGGATGTTGCTCATAACCGGAACTCCGGGTTCGCGGTCCTGCCTGTGACGACCTCAACACTCGCCGCGTCCGAACGGTTCCCGCAGTGAATCAAGAATCTGCCGCCCATGCGTTGGCGCCGATCGGATGGACCCCGACACCCCGCAAATGCCGGACTCACCAGCGGCCTTCCTAGAGTCGGCGAGGGACTATCCAGGGTTTTCGCCTACCTACCCGCCTGGTGCATCGTCGAATGGGTCGGAGCAATGCATCGTCCCCGCGCACTACCTCTTTCACCATTTCAATGATCTCCCGAACAATATCGCCGCGGTCGCTGCCGGAAGTCTCTTTGAGCAGATACTGAACCGCCGCGCGGATTGTCGTCTTGGCGTCCTCGATGCCATCAAAATCATCTGACATGGCCACGCCCCATTTGCTTCCCGAGCACGATCTCTGGGAAGCATATGGGTATCAAGCCTCTGTAAGAATTGATAGAAATTTCCGCTTGACCGGTGACGGGATATCACATGGCGATGGTCGCTGCACGAGGGACCGCAAGCGAGCCAACTTCGCAGACGGTCATGCGTCATGCCGGGAAAGGCGCGCGGGACTTCGCCTCGCTCCGCAGCCAGCTCCAGGACTTCGTCGACAAGGTCATGGCGTTCGCGAAGGCCATGAAGCATTTGCCGAAGGAGTTCTATCGACCGCGAACGCCAGAGTAGCGACGGCGCGCGAAAAGTTCGAGGCGCTCAACAGCTTCGTCACCGAACGGGGTGGCGGCATCACAAGCCTACCCGGAGATCGGGTCATCGGGATCGAATGTCTGCCGGATGCGACGCTGCCGGATGATCTTCGCAACGCCGGGTACAAGGTGATCCCAGCGGCCGACGGCGAGAGAATAATCGCGGGCACGATCATCGAAAGCTTTGTCCGCCGCGCTGACGGCGGCGCTCGAATTGCTGACATCCGGCTCGACGAAGCCAGTGGTCGAGGTCGTCAGCCATGCGGGGCCTTGATTCAGGATTGCAGGAATTGTTGCGCCGTCGTGGATATGACGTGCGCCCCGCTGGCACCGCTGAATGCTTATTGCCGATGACCGAAACTGTCACCGAGCTTGGCGCTACCCGCAAGGTCACCCGCCAGCACGTTTCGCCGCAACTGGTCGAAACCTACGAATTCAAGCTGACTGACGGTTAGATTTCAGTACGGCCCATCCGGACCGGCCTGACCTGTCCAGTCCTCGCGGGCCTTCGTTTTTGACTACGGCCCCGAGCCCTTGACCTGACTGTCCACTTCGAAGGCGACACCAAACCACCACCCGAGCGTGGACCTAAGGGAGGTTAAGTATGGGGGTATATCCTTGGGCAGCGTTTACATTTGGCATCCAGTGACCAATCAACACCGCCGAAACCGCTGCCCTGCGGAAGGGCATCTTCCACTACTGGCAATCCCCGGTTGGCATCAGTGGACAGCCTTCGTGGCCTTGGCCCGGAGCCAAGCGGCTGTCACTGTCAGCGCGGGTGACTTCCCACCCGCAACCCCCGCCCCCCTCCCGGATATATCGAAAGTAGTAGGGGTTTCTGCACTATGGAAATGGCCGTTTTTCGGTAGGGGTTTCCCATACTGAGAAAGATGGTTTTCAGTGGGCTTTCCCCCACTGAAATTTGGGATTTTCCCCCACTGGGATTTTGTTTTTTCTGGCTTCGCGGCTCGGGCGGCCTTGGCGAGAATGGTTGCCTGTTCCATGGTCTCGATCGCTCGCCATTCGTGGCTGCATCCGTTTCCGGGGATGCCCTTGGCGGGCCGGAAGGTTAGCCGGAATAGGGTCGGCAGGCGCCACTCGGCATTACCAGCCCTGCCTCGGCGGGTGATTACGATAAAGCCAAGCGCCTCGGCTTCTCGTATAGCTGGACCAACGCATTGCCGGTCCATTCCATACCTCACGAAATCATCATATGTGACCGGAAGTCTGCCGTTTTCGCCCCCGGCTTCTCCGCCATGCTGGGCGAATTCGATCTCAATCCGTTCGACAACTTTTCGCCCGGACAGGCTCATAGTCCTCCACGGTGACGACTGTAGCATTTCAATCAGTCGCGGCGCGAATTGACCCTCAATGGAACTGGGGCGCTTACGTCCCTTGCTCATGGCGCTAACCCCACATCGGCGCCGGTCGCGGCCTCCCAAGCGACAATCACGCTCAACAGTGAGGAATGGGCGGCATTAGAATAACTGCCGGGGCAGAAGTCATAAGCACGCCGTGCCGCTTCGACGGCCCTGCGCAATTCTCGCGTTAGCTTCGCTCGATTGCCCCGCGTAATGGTGATATCGGTGGATTGAAGCATGTGGTTAACTCCGCTCGGATTTCGATCCGGCGTTTGACCACAGGCATCAGCGATGCTAGATATCATCCTGCGTGTTGTGGTCACGCCGTGGTGGGAAGCTCGAGACTTCGCCACCGACTAAATTCAGGGCTTCGCTTGGTTCTCCGGCTAGCGAAGCCCTTTGAGTTTTGAATTTGAACCTGTCACTGGCGGATTGGAATCGGATACCGCCAAACCACGCCAAACCATCCACATATCAGTGCAATAATGTTGCGGGTCGTGAGATTTGAACGCCGAGTATCTCGCTTCCCCAAACCAGTCTCGCGCAGGCCCACTTTCTGATAGCCGACCCCCTCGCTGGCCGACCGAGAACTGACCGGCATGGGTATTGAGTTGATTTGGCCTCCCGCTGGTTAGCCAATCGGGTTTTTTCGCAAACGATATCAATCGGGGCATCGCCGGCGGTTAGCCAGCGCATCCTGCTGATTTGCTGATTTTTTCGGTTAACCGGCTGTTAACCATACACACGGCAAATTCTGCCTACTTTGACGCGGCATCGGGCCGCAGAGGGCTTTGGAAAGACGGCGCGATGTCCATCAACGATCTTCCGGCCTTGTCGGCGCTCCGCACCCGGATGCAATGGCACCAGGAGCGCCAGCGCGTTCTCGCCGAGAACGTCTCCAACTCCAATACCCCCAATTTCAAGCCGCGCGACCTGGTCGAACTGAAATTCAACGAGAAGGGCGGCAATGCCGCGGCACCGGCGGGATCGCTCGCGCTGCTGCGCACGAGCCAGGTCCATCTTTCCGCCTCTGGCGCCGAGCCAACTTTCGACCAGAACCGCCGCGTCGGCTTTCAGACCCGCCCCGCGGGCAACTCCGTCAGCCTGGAAGAGGAAATGCTGAAGGTCTCCGCCAACCAGATGGACTACGCGGCGGCCACTTCCCTCTACGGCAAGAGCCTGCACCTTCTCAAAATGGCGATCGGCAAGGCCTGATGGATCGCCTGGAAACGTGTTCGAACGTTGTGAGATTTTAGGGAACCGACATGGCAAGCGATGCGAATGACTTTCTCCGCTCGATGGGCATTGCCACCTCCGGCCTGCGCGCGCAGGCAGGACGGATGCGGGTGATCTCGGAAAACATCGCCAACGCGGATTCCACGGCGCCGACCGCCGGCGGCGATCCCTACCGCCGCAAGGTGCCGACGTTTTCCTCGGCACTCGATCGCACGCTGGATGCGAAGGTGGTTGCGCTCGGCAAGATCCGGCCCGATCAGACCGCGTTCCGCATCAAATACGAGCCGGGCAATCCGGCGGCGGACGCGGCCGGCAACGTCAAATATCCCAACGTCAATCCGCTGATCGAAATGACCGACATGCGCGAGGCGCAGCGGTCTTACGAGGCCAATCTCAACATCATCAGCGCCACGCGCCGGATGATCCAACGCACGCTCGACATCCTCAAAGCCTGAACAGAAAGCTCTTAGCCATGGCTTCACCCACTGTCGCTGCAAATGCCTACGCCTCGGCCGCTCGAATCCTGGAAAGCGGAGCCGCCGGAAAAGGACCGGATACTGATGGAGCCTCGTTCGGCGCCGTGCTCAAGGAGGCGCTCAATGGCGTCCTCGATACGGGGCGCAAATCCGACGCGCAGACGGTGGCGCTGGCGTCAGGAAAGGCCAATGTGATGGATGTGGTGACCGCGGTCGCCGAAACCGACGTCGCGGTTTCGACGCTGGTGTCGGTGCGCGACAAGGTGATCCAAGCCTACGAAGACATCATGAAAATGGCGATCTGACGGGCGAGTAGGGAATAGCGAGTAGCGAGTAGGGGATGATCCATTCGCTATTCGCTACTCCCATTCGCCGGTTTTTAGGTTCGGCGCAGTAGAGCAGTGAGAATGTGAAATGACAGGTCCTGAAACTCTCGATGTGGCGCGCGACGCGATCTGGACCATCGTCGTGGTGTCTTCGCCCTTGATGGTCGTCGGACTCGTCGTCGGCGTCGTGGTGTCGTTGTTCCAGGCGCTCACGCAGATCCAGGAACAGACGCTGATCTTCGTTCCCAAGATCCTGGCCATTTTCATCACTTTGCTGCTGGCGCTGCCGTTCATGGCGGATTCGCTGCACGGCCACATGATGCGGATATCCTCGCGAATCATAGGCGGTTGATGGCAGGCTGGCGCCGCCGGTTTGAAGTTCCTCGCTGGCTGCCGCAACGTTGCTAGGAACTTCAAATCGATAAGCGGCTCCAGCAAATACAAGTTTTGCAGTGGAGTTTTGGATTTGACATTCGCTATCGAAGTCAGACCGGGTGGGGAGCGAATGTCAAATCCACTCCACTGCCGTTGCCATTTCGCGAATGGCGAATCCGCCGTGCCGCTGGTGAAGGATGCGCATCGATATTTCACTGCTGCCTGCGCTCGCCGCCGCCTTCATGCTGGTGTTCGCGCGTATCGGCGCGATGGTGGCGCTGTTGCCGGGGCTGGGCGAAACGAACATTCCGGTCCGCGTCAAGCTGGCGATCGCGCTTTTGCTGACGCTTATCATCCTGCCGCTGCACCGCGCCGCCTACCACATCGACATGGGCTCGCTCGCTCCGCTCTTGTTCATGATGTTCTACGAGATCATCGTCGGTGTCGTGCTCGGCGCGACCGCGCGGGTGACGCTGGCGGCGCTGCAGGTCGCAGGCTCGGTGATCGCCCAGCAGCTCGGCCTCGGATTTGCCACTTCCGTCGATCCGACCACGGAGGGCACACAGGGGATCCTGATCGGGAACTTCCTCACCTTGCTCGGCGTGACGATGCTGTTTGCGACCGACAGCCATCATCTCGTCATCGCGGCGCTCAACGACAGTTATACGATCTTTTCGCCGGGAGAGCCGATACCGAGCGGCGATGTCGCAGCTCTGGCCACGCGAGCCTTCACGGCCGCTTTCAGGATCGGCATGCAACTGTCTGCGCCATTTCTGGTTTTCGGCCTCGTTTTCAACATCGGGCTGGGGGTGCTGGCGAGGCTGATGCCGCAGATGCAGGTCTATTTCGTCGGCGTGCCGCTTTCGATCCTCGCCGGCTTTCTGATCCTTGCCATCGTCATCGCGGCGATGATGGGGACCTTCCTCGATTACGTCATCTCGGTCATGCACGACATGATACCGCTCAAATGAGGGCATGATCGATGGCGGACGAGGACGACACGACAGAACGCACAGAAGACCCCACGCAAAAACGCCTCGACGACGCCCATGACCGCGGTGACGTCGCCAAAAGCCAGGAAGTCAATACCTGGTTCATGATTTCAGGCGCGACGCTGGTACTCTCGACGCTTTCCGGATCGATCGGCGGGATTGAAGTTCCGCTGCGCAATCTGATCGCCAATTCCTGGATGATTCGCACCGACGGGCCCGATCTTCTGGCGCTCGCCAGGAATCTCGAATTTGCGATGATTGCAGCTCTCGGCGTGCCGTTGTTGATGCTCCTGATCGCGGCGATCGCGGGCAACATCTTGCAGCACCGGCTGGTCTGGTCGGGCGAGCAACTCAAACCCAAGCTCAGCAAGATTTCGCCGCTCGCCGGAGCCAAGCGGATCTTCGGCAAGCAGGCGGTGGCGAACTTCGCCAAGGGCCTCTTCAAGCTGGTGACGCTCGGTGCCGTGATGACCGCGATTCTCTGGCCTGAACGGCATCGCCTCGAGGCCATGCTGCGTTTCGAGCCGGCCACCATCCCCGGCCTGATCCTCACCCTGACGCTACAATTGATGGGCGCCGTGGTGGCGATGCTCGCTCTCGTCGCGATCGCGGACTACCTCTTCCAGTACCGGCAGTGGTACGAGCGGCGGAAAATGTCGTTGCGGGAGATGAAGGAGGAATTCAAGCAGTCCGAAGGCGACCCCCGCGTTAAGGGCCGCATGCGGCAATTGCGGCAGGCGCGCATGAAGAAGCGCATGATGGCCGCGGTCCCCAAGGCTTCCGTCATCATCACCAACCCGACGCACTTTTCGGTTGCGCTGACTTACGAGCGCGGCATGTCGGCGCCGGTATGCGTGGCCAAGGGCGCCGACAATATCGCATTCAAGATCAGGGAGATCGCGCGCCAGCACGATATCCCGATCGTCGAGAACGTGCCCTTGGCGAGGGCCTTGTATGCCACGGTCGAGATCGACGAGGAGATCCCGGTGGAGCACTATCACGCGGTCGCCGAGATCATCGGCTATGTGATGGGCCTCAAGCGCGGGCTTTCCGCGCGGCGGGTTTGACGACGGGGTGGTCCAATTCTAACATTCGCCTCCCGTCGCAGGGGGCACTTTAGCGAATGTTAGAATCAAAGGACCACTAGCAAATACAAGATTCCAGTGGAGTTTAGGATTTGACATTCGCCTTGCGAGCTCGCGGCTGGCTGGGTAGCGAATCAAATCCACTCCACTAGCTATTTCCTTGGGGTTCGGGAGTGATCGCAACCGGGGAAATAACCGCTTGATGGACTTGCGCTTGCCCGTCCGATTCAGGCACTTGGAGGGCGGGGCGCGGACCGCGCGCCCGAGCTATCTCGACAGGCCGCGTCCACTGCTATGACCGCCGAACCTGACCATGATCCGTCACGAGAGCCGGTAACCGCCCATGAGCCGGCACGGCGGAGCGGCAGCATCGTGCTGGTGCTCGTGGTGGCGGCTGGCATCGTCGCGACTGCGGTGGCGCTCACCGCCATCGGACGCGCAGAGGCGCAGCCTTTTATTCTGGGGCTGCTGGCGCTGCTGGCGATGGTCGGCCTGTTCAATCTGTTGGCTTTCGCGGCCGGAATCATCCGCTTCGCCGATCGCTCGATTGACGACCCCGTGGTTCGCCGGATCGCGGATCTGGCCTATGACGGTATCGCGGTCACGGACCCCCGCGGTCACGTGGCCTATTCCAATGCCGCCTATGTTGCGCTCACCGGTGCTGCGGGGGTGCACGACGTGCGCCCGGTGGAGCGGGTCTTCATCGGTAATCCCGATGTGTCGGAAGCGGTGTTTCGTCTGCTGAAGGCGGCGCGCGAAGGCAAGCGTCAGCAGGAAGAAGTCCGCATCGCCGGCACCGAAGGGACGCATGGCCGCTGGCTCAGGCTGCGGGTCCGGCCGCTCGGCAAGGGCAAGCGCGAGGCAAAATACGCGGTGTGGTCGATCGCCGACATCACGCGTGACCGCGAGCGGCAGGAAGACGTGTTCCAGGAGCTGCAGCACGCCATCGAATATCTCGATCATGCACCGTGCGGCTTCTTCTCGGTCAATCCCACGGGTGAGCTGGTCTATGTCAACGCGACGCTGGCGAGCTGGCTCGACTACGATCTGGCGGAGATCGGGTCGGGCGGATTGAGGCTTTCCGATATCGTTTCCGGCGACGGGGCCTCGCTCCTGACGTCGATCGTCCCGGCGCCCGGCGAGGTCAAGACCGAGGTGTTCGACATCGACCTGCGAATGCGGACCGGCAAGACCATGCCGGCGCGCCTCTATCACAAGCTCGCCTTCGGGGCCGACGGTGAGCCCGGCGCTTCGCGTACGCTCGTGATCAGTCGCGCCCGCGACGAGCGTTCCGATCCGCAGCGCGCGGCCGAAGTGCGCTTCATGCGCTTCTTCGACCACACCCCGATGGCGATTGCGACCGTGGACCGCGCCGGTGCGGTGGTCCGCGCCAATGCAAGGTTTGCCAAACTCGCGCAGAGCCTGAGCGCCGACAGCTCGGCCCACAAGTCCATCCTCAATACCGTCAACGCGCGCGACCGCCACATGCTTCTGGCGGCCATCAACCGGGCGGCGGAGGGGCAGGGCGACATCCTGCCGGTCGAAGTGATGCTCGACAGTGTCCGGGAGCGCTGCGGACAGTTCTTCGTCACCGCGGTCGAAGAAGACGAGCGCGAGGCCGAGACCGCCATTGTCTACATGCTCGAGACTACCGAACGTCGCGCGCTGGAGAACCAGATCAACCAGTCGCAGAAGATGGACACGGTCGGCCAGCTCGCCGGCGGCATTGCCCACGACTTCAACAACGTGCTCTCCGCCATCATGATGGCGAACGACTTCCTCCTGAACGCGCACAAGCCGACCGATCCGTCGTTCCAGGACATCATGCAGATCAAGCAGAACGCAACGCGCGCGGCGACGCTGGTGCGCCAGCTGCTCGCATTCTCGCGTCGACAGACGCTGCGTCCTCAGGTGCTCGATCTCGGCGATGCGCTGTCCGACCTACGCATCCTGTTGCAGCGCCTGATCGGCGAGAAGGTCAGGCTCGATCTCGTGCATGGCCGCGATCTCTGGCCGGTCAAGGCCGACCTCTCGCAAATCGAGCAGGTGATCGTCAATCTGGCCGTCAATGCCCGCGACGCGATGCCCGGTGGCGGCAAGCTCGCGATCAGGACGGGCAATGTCCTGGCGGAGGAATCCGCCCAGCTCGCCTACAAGGGCATGCCCGCAGCCGACTATGTCAGGATCGACCTGTCCGATACCGGGACCGGAATTCCGATCGACATTCGCGACAAGATTTTCGAGCCGTTCTTCACGACCAAGGAAGTGGGGAAGGGCACCGGGCTCGGACTTTCGACGGTTTACGGCATCGTCAAGCAGACCGGCGGCTTCATCTACGTCGAATCCGAAGAAGGCAAGGGCACCACGTTCCACATCTTCCTGCCGCGGCATCATCCCGGGCAGGAAGTTGAGCCCGACATCGCGGGGGCCAACGGCGCGGCCAGGGAGGGCACGGCCGAGATGAGGCCGCGCACCGACCTGACCGGACAGGGCACCATCCTGCTGGTCGAGGACGAAGAGGGCCTGCGCTCGCTGAACGCGCGCGGCCTTCGCTCGCGCGGCTACAGCGTGATCGAGGCCTCCAACGGCGTCGAGGCGATGGAAGCGCTGGAAAAGAAGAACGGCGCCATCGATCTCGTGGTTTCCGACGTGGTGATGCCCGAAATGGATGGTCCGACCCTTCTGAAGACGATGCGCGGCCGCAATCCCGATCTGAAGATCATTTTCGTGTCGGGCTACGCCGAAGAGGCCTTCGACAAGAGCCTGCCGGAGAACCAGCAATTCGACTTCCTGCCAAAGCCTTTCACCCTGAGCCAACTGGTCGCTAAGGTGAAGGAGACGATGGCGCCGTCGTGAGGCCTCCTGTCCCTGACGCGGTGCAGCGTTTCTCACGGTGCAACGCAGAGCCGGGGGAATCCCCCATCCCCGCGACGCAGAGCCGCAGCCTGTTTGGCTCGCTACCGCTTCCCTTTTGGGCAACCCTGCCCATCTTAGGGCCGTTTCTCCCGTTCCGGGACCAAAGGAAATTGTCATGAAATTCTCCCAACGCGGCCGCGGCATCGTGCGGATGGTCGCCGTCGTCCTGTCGCTCGCCCTGCCGCTGGCCATGGCGGTCTCGTCGGCCGACGCGCGGGCCGGCGGAGGGCTCAGCTCGGGTTCCCGGGGCGGGCGAACGTTCTCGGCGCCGCCGAGCACGTCGACGGCGCCGAACACGGCGCAGCCGTTCAACCGCACCATTACGCAACCGGGCAGCCCAAGTTTCGGCACGCCGGGTGGCGGGTTCTTCAATCGGCCTGGCTTGTTGGGTGGGCTGGCGGCGGGATTCCTCGGCGCGGGTTTGCTCGGCATGCTGTTTGGCGGCGGCCTGTTCGGCGGGATCGGCGGGTTCTCGTCCGTCATCGGCCTCCTCCTGCAAATCGCCCTGATCGTCTTCCTGGTGAGACTGGCGATGTCGTGGTGGCAACGGCGCCATGAGACGGCCACAGCCTTCGCGGGCGGACCTTCTCCGCTTGGCGCGCAGTCGAGCTTTCGAAACGCGACCGGTTTCGGACTGGGATCGGGCAGCGCGCCGCTCGAGATCCAGCCCGGCGATTATGAAGCCTTCGAGCGCCTGCTAGGGGAAATCCAGGCCGCGTGGTCGAACGAGGACATCGCCCGGCTTCACACGCTGGCGACGCCCGAAATGGTGTCTTATCTGGCGCGCGACATCGAGCAGAACAAGGCACGCAACGTCGTCAACAAGGTATCCGGCACCAAGCTCCTGCAAGGCGACCTTGCCGAAGCGTGGCGCGAGGGCGACACCGACTATGCGACCGTGGCGATGCGGTTCTCGATGGTCGACAAGAACGTCGATCGCTTGACCGGAAGGGTTGTCGAAGGCAGCGACCAGCCCGTGGAAGTCACCGAAGTGTGGACGTTCGTCCGTCCGCGCGGCGCCAATTGGGAGCTCTCGGCGATCCAGCAGACCTGACGCTCTGCAGCACGACGACAAGGGATCAAGGGCGCTCGCGGTTTTTGCCGCGGCGCCTTTTCATTTCAGCGTCGCGCAAGCGGAATAATCTTGAAAGGAGCCTGTTGATTTGTCTGGACCGATCGGTCCATGCTTATCCCGTCAAATCAAATAACAAGTCGGAGGAACAGATGCCTACTCTCAGCCAATGCCTTTCGCGCGTGACCCTTGTTGCGGCTACCGCGGCGCTTGCGGTCGTTGCTGCCCGGCCCGTGCAGGCGCAATCGGCCAATACGAGCTTCTTCGTGACCTCGACCGGTCCGGGCAACGGCGCCAATCTCGGCGGTCTGGAAGGCGCCGACAAGCAATGTCAGACGCTGGCGCAAGCCGCGGGCGCCGGCGGCAAGACCTGGCATGCCTATCTCTCGACGCAGGCCGCCGACGGCAAGCCGGCCGTCAACGCACGTGACCGCATCGGCAAGGGACCGTGGCAGAATTCAAAGGGCGTCGTGATCGCGAAAGACGTCACCGAGCTGCACGGCACCAACAACCTGACCAAGCAGACCGCGCTGAGCGAAAAGGGCGATGTGATCAACGGCCGCGGCGATACGCCGAACCGCCACGACGTGCTGACGGGATCGCAAGCAGACGGCACGGCGTTTGCGGCGGGCGAGGATCGCACCTGCAAGAACTGGACGAGCAGCACGCAGGGTACGGCGATGGTCGGACATTCCGACCGTATCGGCTTGCGTGACGACGACGCGTCGAAATCCTGGAACAGTTCGCATCCTTCGCGCGGGCCCGACGGCGGGTGCTCTCAGGCCGATCTGCGGAGCACCGGCGGCGACGGCCTGTTGTACTGCTTCGCTGCGAACTAGAGGCAGAACGCGGTTCACCTCTCCCCGGCGGGGAGAGGTCGGATCGCATCATCGAGATGCGATCCGGGTGAGGGGATATCGCTCCAAGTCAAAATTGATTGATGCCGGCTACTCGAACCCATCGCCGAGGATGCCTTGCGCAATGTATTCGCGGCGCTGCTCCTCGTCATGGCTGATGACGATCGACAGGTTCTTTTCGCTGCGGAAGAGGCCGTTGAGCCAATTGAGCTCGGCAGCCATCAGCTCCGGCGGCTCCTTGATCCAGGGCGCGTCCTTGCCGGTGTTCAATCGCACGCCGTCCATGTGCCAGGCGACGTCGCCGGCCAAGAGCAGCTCCTTGCCGGATTGCAGCGCTACATAAATCATCTGCGAGCCTGGCGTGTGGCCGGGCGCCTTGATCAGCGCCATGCCCGGCGCGAAAGCCATGGTGTCGGAATAATCGATGAGGCGCAGGCGCGCCGCCATTTCCGGGCTGGGGCGCAACTCCGGAATCTGCGGTTCGTTTTGCAGGGTCTGCAGCTGCAAGTGCGTCAGCACCGCCTTCGGTGCGAGTTCATTGAACGACTCGCTGCGCATCAGGCCCGCGATATGGTCGCCATGTTCGTGGGTGACGAGGATCGCTCTTGCGCTTCGCAGCGCATGCGCCACCCGCGCCGCCTGGTCCGGAAAATACGGCTCCTCGACGCCGCGGCCGAAGAATCGATGGGTCGCCGGATCCATTCCGGTATCGACCATCACCGTGCCATCGGCGTAGACGATCTGATACGCGGTCCGCGCCTGCACACTGGGCTCGGCCGGCAGGCCCTTGACCGCAAAATTCTTGGGCCGCCGGCTTTCGGCGAATTTGATCACGTTAACGCGGAGCGGCCGCGGACCTGGAATCATCGCGGCGGCCTGCCGGACCTGGTCGATGTCGGCGCTCCAGGGAGCTGAGGATTCGGCCGCGAGTGCTTGCGCCGATGCCATGCAAAGAGCGAGCAGCAACAGCGAGAGGTTTAAGGATTTTGTCATGATCGAAATCAACCCTTCTCTCGGTGCGATTGTTGCCTTATTCCGAATAGTTGCATCCGATTGGATTTAAGAGGCCTCACCCAGCAAAAGAATGTTGGTTGCTTCCCGTCAAGCCCATCCAGGCACATCCCCTTCAGCTTAAAGCGAAGAAAGGCCAGACATGCGCTATGAACTTTATTATTGGCCCACCATTCAGGGCCGCGGCGAATATGTACGCCTCGCGCTGGAAGAGGCCGGCGCCGACTATGTCGATGCCGCACGCAAGGAGCGCGGCATGGCGGCGATGATGCGAACGATGGAGGTGAGGGGCCGCACACCGCCGTTCGCGCCGCCGTTTCTCAAGGCAGGAAAGCTCGTGATCGGGCAAACCGCGAATATTCTGTTTTATCTGGGGTCACGCCATGGACTGGCGCCGAAGGCGGAAGCAGGCAGGCTCTGGGTGCACCAGTTGCAGCTGACAATTGCGGATTTCGTGCTGGAAGTTCACGATACCCATCATCCGCTCGGGCCCTCGCTTTATTACGAGGACCAGCGCAGCGAGGCGAAAAAGCGCTCAGCCGAGTTCTGGAAGGAGCGCGTGCCGAAATTTCTCGGCTATTTCGAAGCCCTGCTCGAGGAAAGCGGCGGCGGCTTTGTCACCGGCCGCCGGCTGACCTATGTTGATCTGTCGCTGTTCCAGATCGTGGAAGGGTTGCGTTACGCTTTCCCCAAACGCACGAAGGCGTTCGAGCATCAAATACCAGGGCTCGTCGGTCTGCACGACCGCGTCGCGAGCCGGCCGAACATCAAGGCCTATCTCTCAAGCGGGCGCCGCATCGCCTTCAACGAGGACGGTATGTTCCGCCACTACGCCGAATTGGATGCGTGAACCGTTAATCCCGCCGTCATGCCCGGCCTCGTGCCGGGCATCCACGTCTTTCTTGGTGTTGCAGCAGGTGAGACGTGGATGGCCGGGTCAAGCCCGGCCATGACGAGATTTGGACTTTTTCGTAGTTCTCGTCGAGTTGGTCCCTACCTGTTCCGCCCGTCGATTGCCGTCATCTTCAGCCCGGCGAGGTCGATCCCGTCGATGCAATTGACATTGAGTGCCACCACCTCGGCGCCGTCGGGCTTCTTGCCAAGCGCGAACACCTCCACGCCGCAGTCGCTGCAGGACTGATGACGGATCGCGTGCTTGTTGAACAGATATTCCTTCAGATTGTCGTCGCCGGCGCGAAGCTGAAAATTCTTCGGCGAAAAATGCAGCCCCTTTTTGGTGCAGATCGAACAGTTGCACGCGGTGACCATCTCAAGATCGGTGGTGCATTCAAAGCGCACAAGGCCGCAATGGCATCCGCCGGTGAAGGTCTTGCTTTCGGGCATGTGTCTGCTCCCGTCGTTTCTGTCGGAAGCAGACGAGCGATTTCAGGCAAGTTTGCGGCGAGTTCCTTTCGCGTCTGTTCAGACGAGCTGGTTGACCCGCGTTCCCTGTCCCGGCGGCAGCGGAAGCTGAACCGTCGGCTGCGCCGCGCCGGCGTCGTTGGCATCGGCATTGACATCGGGCGGCTTGGTCGCGGTCGCGCTGGTGTCGGGATAGGTGATCGGCGTCGGTACTGACGGCGGAATGCTCGATATGCTCATGGACGGAGTCCTGCTCGCACTATTTGGGTCGGATTGTGGGATTGGCGATGCAAACGCTTTATGAATCCGGCTCCGCAATCACGACCTATCGGGACTCGCGCTCTCGGATGGTGAACGGAAAGGGCAATGGATTCGTTAAAATTGTAGCGACAAAAAACTAGTGCCGACGATTTGAAGTTCCTGCATAACCCGCGGCAAAACTCCGACAGCAACTTCAAATCGAAGAGCGGCACTAGATCATATTAGCCGCAGTTGACCTTACTGATCCTTACCGCGCTGGATGGCGATCGAGGCTTCGGTCTTGGTTCGCGTGCATTCCATGTCGAGCCGCTTGAAGCGCATGTTGATCTTGTCGCCGCGCAGCAGGCCCATGCGCTTGAGGCAGCGGCTCGTGCCGGTCATCACGTCCTCCTTCGGCAGCGTGAAAACGATGGCCGCCGCCGAGCCGACCAGCTCGATGAATTCGGCTCGAAGCTTGCGGTCCCCCTTGGCAAAAAGCTCGTTGGCGTATTTGTGGTTCGGACAGCCGAGCGACAGCTCTTTCGCCGCCGGATGCGACAGGTAGATCATATTTGCCGCCGGAAACTGGATCTTCAGCCCATCGATCTGGTCCTTGAGCAGGTTGGCAATGTCCTCGCAATGATCGGCGCGGGCAGGTTGCGTGCCTGCAACACCCAAAAATGCCACGGATAGCAGCGCCGTTGCTGCGAGGATCGCAGTGGGTCTCATAACTTCACCTTCGACGCCATTGGAAATGCCCCGTCGCGGCCATTGAAGCCTCCGTCAGCGCTTCGCGCAAGGGTGGACGCGCCGCTTACGCGCCGCCTGCCCCGAAGGACGCGAGGCCTGGACCTCGAGGAGGGGTATCCGCGCTGTCTGATCCGCGCTGCGCTCCCTTTCTTTTCGCGCAAAAGTGCTTAGAACCTGTCATAGCCGGCTCGCCTTTCCGATGCATGCGCTTTCCGGCTTTGAACAGATTTGCGAGCATTCCCATGAACGCCCCGACCGCCTTTCCCGACCAGCAAAAACCCGTCCCGCCCTACATGCACACGCCGCTGTTTCCGCTCGGCGAGGATACGACGCCATACAAGAAGGTCACGACCGAGGGCGTGCGGGTCGAAAAGGTGCTGGGCAAGGACATGCTCGTGGTCTCGCGCGAGGCGTTGCGGGCGCTTTCGGAAGCCGCCTTCGGCGAGATCAATCATTATCTGCGCCCCTCGCATCTCAAGCAGCTGCGCGCGATCCTCGACGACAGGGAAGCCAGCGACAACGACAAATTCGTCGCCTTCGATTTCCTGAAGAACGCCAATATCGCCGCCGGCGGGATCTTGCCGATGTGCCAGGATACCGGCACCGCGATCATCATGGGCAAGAAGGGCGCGCGCGTGCTCACCGACGGCGACGACGAGGCCGCGCTCTCGGAAGGCGCGCGCGACGCCTATCTGCGGCGCAATTTGCGCTACTCGCAGGTGGCGCCGCTGTCGATGTACGAGGAAAAGAACACCGCCAACAACATGCCGGCACAATGCGACCTCTATGCCGAGGGCGGCTCTTTGCAATCAGACCTGGCCTACAAGTTCATGTTCATGGCCAAGGGCGGCGGCTCCGCCAACAAGAGTTTTCTGTTCCAGGCGACGCCTTCGGTGCTCACAAAAGATCGCCTGCTGGCCTTCCTGAAGGAGAAGATACTGACGCTCGGCACCGCGGCGTGCCCGCCCTATCACCTCGCAATCGTGATCGGCGGCACCTCGGCGGAGCTCTGTATGAAGACGGTGAAGCTTGCTTCCGCCCGCTATCTCGATGCACTTCCGACCCACGGCTCGGCCGACGGCAATGCGTTCCGTGATCTCGAGATGGAGCAGGAAATCCACAAGATGACGCAATCGCTCGGGGTCGGGGCGCAGTTCGGCGGCAAATATTTCTGCCACGACGTCCGCGTGATCCGCATGCCGCGTCACGGCGCTTCGCTGCCGATCGGGCTCGGCGTGTCCTGCTCGGCGGATCGCCAGGTGCTCGGCAAGATCACAAGCGACGGCATCTATCTCGAAGAACTCGAGCATAATCCGGCGCAATATCTCCCCGCAGTCGAGCAGGCGCTCGGCGGCGACGTGGTCAGGATCGATCTCAACCAGCCGATGAAGGACATTCGGGCGACACTTGCAAAACATCCGATCAAGACGCGCCTGTCGCTGACGGGGACCATGATCGTGGCGCGGGATTCGGCGCACGCCAAATTGCGCGAACGGCTGGAGAAGGGCGAGCCGCTGCCGGATTACTTCAAGAACCATCCGATCTATTACGCGGGTCCCGCCAAGACGCCGGAAGGCTATGCCTCGGGCGCCTTTGGCCCGACCACCGCGGGACGGATGGATTCTTTCGTCGACCAGTTCCAGGCCGCCGGTGGCTCGATGGTGATGCTGGCGAAGGGCAACCGCGCCCCTAGCGTGCGCGAGGCCTGCAAGAAGCATGGCGGCTTTTATCTCGGCTCGATTGGAGGGGCGGCGGCTAACCTTGCCGAGCACTGCATCAAGAAGGTCGAGGTAGTGGAATATCCCGAACTCGGGATGGAAGCGATCTGGCGCATCGAGGTGGTGGATTTCCCGGCCTTCATCATCATCGACGACAAGGGCAACGACTTTTTCAAGGAACTAAATCTGGGGTGAGACCCTCATGGTGAGGAGCGTGTTGTCGCATATAGATTATGCGGGGTTTTTCTTCTCCCTCCCCGAGCTTTCGCGGGGGAGGACCAGGAGACCCGGCCAACCGGTCCGCGAAGCGCGTCTTGACTAGGATGAGAAGCAGGAGCAGGGGCTAGCATGGTCGAGTGGTTCGACGACCTCAAGCTCGGAATGCGCTTCAAGAGCGCAGAGGCAATAACGATCTCCAGGGACGACATCCTGCGCTTTGCGGCCGAATTCGATCCGCAGCCGTTTCACCTCGATGAAGCGGCTGCGGAGAAGTCGATCCTGGGCGGGCTCGCGGCTTCGGGATGGCACACGGCGGCGCTCGCAATGCGATTGGCGATCACGGCACGGCCGTTCGGGCCGCATCCGCTTTTCGGGGCAGGGGTCGATGAACTTCGCTGGTTGAAGCCGGTGCGCCCCGGCGACACCCTGCGTCTCGAAGGCGAGGTCATCGAGCTGGTTCCGTCGAAAACCAGGCCGCAAGGCATCGCCCGTGTCAAATGGACCGCGTTCAACCAGAATGGCGAAGCCGTCTATACCTTCAATCCGATCGCGATCGTGCCGCGCCGGCCAGGAGTGAGGTGAACTCCGTTTCACCCTCTCCCCTTGCGGGAGAGGGTTATCACATTTTGCGGCGCAGCCTCCGATCGCTCCCCCGCGAAAGCGTGGGGAGGGTGCATAGGCGACCTTCGGTCGCCGTCCTTAAGAAGCAAAACGCCGATGCTTTGCATCGGCTATGCGCGAAGCGACGGTCGGGTGGGGGAGCTTGCTGAAAAGGTCTCAATTTGATGGGTCTTTTTGAAAACCCCCACCCCGATGCTCGCTTCGCTCGCATCGACCCTCCCCACAAGGGAGAGGGAGAAGAAAGTGCCTCTCGTAGTCAAATACGATTGCTCCGTCCTGCAAGGGAGAGAGCGAGTGGTCGCCGTCGATCTGTCGACCGGTGACTTGAAAAATGATCCAATATCGCCAAGCATGGCCGAGAACGGCAGCATCGGCAGCGGAGAATTTTAGTGCGTAAAGACCTGTTCGCGGCGATGACCCTCGCGATGCTTGTTTCAGGCTACTCAAGGCCAGAAGCTGAGGAACTGACAGGTACGCTTCTCAAGGTGAAAGAGCTCGGATACATCACCATCGGGCACCGCGAGGCGTCGGTGCCGTTCTCCTACCTCGACGACAAGCGGCAGCCGGTCGGCTTTGCCATGGACATCTGCGCCAAAATCGTCGAGGCCGTGAAGCGCGAGCTGAAGCTCGACAATCTCGAGGTGCGGTATCAGCTGGTGACGGCTTCGGCGCGCATTCCGCTCCTGGCCAATGGCACGATTGACCTTGAATGCGGCAACACCACCAACAATGCCGAGCGGCAAAAGCAGGTGTGGTACACCAACACGCATTTTTTGACGGCGAGCCGTTTCCTTTCGAAAGTCGAGTCGAACATCGGCTCGATCAGCGACCTCAAGGGCAAGACCATCGTCTCTCCGGCCGGTTCGACCAACATCAAACAGGCCCTCGAATTCAATAGCAGATTGAATCTGGGGATGACGATCGTCCCGGCCCAGGATCAAGGGGAAGCGTTCCTGATGGTCGAGACCGGCAGGGCCGTGGCCTTTGTCCAGGACGATGTGATTCTCGCCGGTCTGATCGCGATATCGAAGGATCCAAAGGCGTACGTGATCTCGGACGATGCGTTCTCCAGGCCCGAGCCGTACGGAATCATGCTGCGCAAGGATGATGTGGCGTTCAAGAGGGTTGCCGATGCGGCAACCGCAGCTCTCTACAGGAGTGCGGAGGGTGCGGCGCTCTATGCCAAATGGTTCACGCAAGCCATCCCGCCAAAAGGCATCAACCTGAACATCGCGATGAGCCCTGCGCTGAAGCGGGCCTTCGAGAATCCGACGGACTCACCGGACCCGGCGGCTTACTGATCGGCGAGAGACGCGTTCCCCGGACGCCGCGCAGCGCGCGGCGCCGCTGATGCGATACCGACAGGATCTTCAAATTCGCCGCACTCGTCGATCGGAGATGGGTCCTGCATTTGCGGTGCTTCACTTGCGTGCCGCTCCGCGCGGGACATGAAAGAACTCCGCCCGCTACGCGGCATTATCCCAATTTACTTCCCGTTTTACAGGTTCAACGCCCGCGCGCAGACCGGCGGCGAGCAACGGCTACTCCCAGGAGGAACGCTACGAACAGCGAGCCAAGAGGAGCCTCGCGCACGACGTTGCTCAGGATACTTAGAGGCCTGCCGGGCTTTCGGCCGGCTTCGATCGCGCTACTGATGCGATTAATAGCGCCATCGACCGCTTCGGAAATCTCCGCGATCGCGGATTTCGGTTCTGGACTGGGATCCAAACCTTCATAGACCAGAGGGGGGCTTTCATCACTCACGGTTTAATCTCCAAACCAACGAGCAGCGACCAGGTAAAGCCTTGATGTCCGCGGTCAACGCCGCCTACCGCCACCGCGACGTTGGGCGGCGCGGTTGCCGCGTCATCATTAACGCCAGCGCAAAGCCAATGCCGCCGGCAATCAACAACGAACTGAGCGGGTTTTCCTGCACGCTCTTCGCTATCGCTTGCGAGCCGTCGCGGAACGTATCGCTGCTTTTCTCATAAGAGTCCTTGGCGTATCCAAAGGCCGCATCCTTGGCTTCGCGAGCCGCATCCTTGGCTTGACCGTACAGGTTTTGCGCCGCACCTGCCGTCTCGCGAAAGTGACCCTCGGCCTGAGCCTTGGTATCGCCAGCCATACCGCCGACTGCACCCTCGGCCTTGCCCGCGAAATCCTTCGCCGACCCGGCAATTCGATCCTTGTCCATGCGCATACTCCATATGAAGCTCTGCAGAGCTAATCGACAGAATCGGTTTCTGTTCCTGACAGTTCGCAATGTCGCCGTTCAATCTGTGCCAACCGAGCGGCGGCCTTGCCACTTTTGCCTAAACCCGATCGCCCCTGCGGCCTGGAACAAGGCTTTCTCCGGCGCGTTGACGGAGTTCGAACTGAGAAGGGACCGGTAATTGCAGGCAGCCACAGGTGGCCAAGAAATCCCTCGTAATTGTCACAATTGAAGGCTGCGATAGCTCCGAAGCGTTCGAGAGACAGCCATCGAGGATTGAGGATGAACGACACATTTGAACGCAAGGTCGTTACACCGGCCGAGCGCGAAGCCCGCAAAATATTCAGGGAAGCAGAAGCTTCCAAAGCCATGACAGAGCACGAGCGCGCGCAGAAGGCTTTTCACAAGAATCGAGAACGGTTGAAAGCTTTGAGGCTGGCTCGCGACGCCGCGGCCGCCAAGGCTAAGTGACCGGCGTATGCCGCCGTCGCGGCAGCCGCACCGTGAACTCTGTGAAATCGCCGACTTCGCTATCGAACGTGATCGTACCGCCGTGTTGCAGGGTTACGATCTCGTAGCTTATCGACAGGCCAAGCCCGGTGCCTTCCCCGGTCGGCTTGGTCGTGAAGAAGGGCTGGAACAGTTTCTCGTAATCCTCCGCCGGAATGCCGACCCCGTTGTCACGCACCCGGACCTCGACGCCTTCGCCAAGTTCGCGGGTCGCGATCTGAAGGGCTGGGCTAAAAGCGCCGTTGCCCTCGCGGCCACGCTTGGTGACGGCATAGAAACCGTTGCTGATGAGGTTAAGGAGCACGCGATTCACATCCTGCGACACGACCTCGATCGGAGTGAGATTACGATCGAGGTCAAGTTCCAACTCGACTTTGAAATCCTGGTCCTGCGCCCGGGCGCCGTGATAGGCGAGGTTCAAGCTCTCCTCGACGAGCGCGTTCAAATCGGTCACCTGCCAGTCGCCGGTGCCGCCGCGTGAGTGCTGCAACATGCCACGGACGATGCCGTCGGCGCGACGACCGTGTTCGGCGATCTTTTCGAGATTGCCAGTTAGTATCCCGATTGTCTCGAGAATCTCCGCGCGCTTGCTGGAATGGAGTGCGCCGATTGCCTCGGCCGTCGCTTCCTTCAATTCCCCCAAAAGCTCGACCGATAGTCCGGCAAAATTGTTGACGAAATTAAGTGGGTTCTTGATCTCGTGCGCGATGCCGGCGGTGAGTTGCCCAAGTGCCGCCATCTTCTGCGCGTGGACCAGACTAGCCTGCGCCGCCTGCAAATCGCGCAATGCCGCCTCGGCGGCGTCGCGCGCAGCACGGATCGCCTCCTCAGCACGCTTCCGCTCCGTAATGTCGGCATAGATCAGCACGAAGCCCCCATCGGGAACTGGATTGCGGCGCGCCTCGATGACGCGGCCATCGGGTCGCGTCCGCTCAAGGCGGAGAGCCTGCCAGGGATTTTCGTTGAGGCGACTCAGGTCAGCTTCAAGATCGGCTGAGTACTCGCCGCGGTCGGCAAGATAGCGGAAATACTCGGCATAGCTTGGCCGCTGGGCGAAGAAAGCGTCAGGCAGATCGAGCATTTCCTGGAAATTCCGGTTCCACGCGACAAGGCGTGTATCGGCCCCGAACATGACGACGCCGTCGCCCATGTTGTCAAAGGTGACGCGCAGCTCCGCCTGGCGGTCACGCAACTCCTCGAACAGCCGGGCGTTCTCGATGGCGATGACAGCCTGGTTGGCAAAGGTAGTGACCAGTTCGATCTCCTTGTCCGTGAACGGATCGACGCGGGTACGGTGAACCGTGAAGATGCCGACCAGCGCCTCCTCGCGCAGGAGCGGAACGCCGAGTATCGTGCGGGCCCCCGTGACTTTTGCTCCCGCGTAGCTGTATTCGGGGTCCTGCAAGATATCGGGGATGTGGACGGCGCGGCGTTCCAACGCCACACGACCGCTGACAGTGCCGCGGTCGTGCGTCAATGGATGAGTTTGGATGAATACTTCTGCCTTCTCCGAAAGGCCACGCGCTGCGACCAGGTGATACTTGTCGTCACGCCGCCGGAACATGAGCGTCTGATCGGTGCGGCAGAGGCGCGCCACGGTCTCAACGAGCGTGTCAAGGACCATATCGAGGTCGACGGTGGAGCGGCTGATGATCTTGAGCACGTCACCGGTCGCGGTGAGCTCATCGACCGAGCGCGCGAGATCGGCCTGGCGCTCCCGTAATTCTTCAAACAACCGCGAATTCTCGATGGCGATCACCGCCTGGTCGGCGAAGGTGGTGACCAGCTCGATCTCCTTGTCTGTGAATGGGGCGACACGTGCGCGGAGAAGACTGAACAAACCGATCAGCGTCTCGCCCCGCAGCAGAGGCACCGCCAACACGGTGCGATATCCGGCGAGACGCTGCCCCTCTTCCCAGGTGTATTCGGGATCCGCCAGCACGTCGGCGATGTGAACGGTGCACCGCTCGGCCGCCGCCCGCGCAATCGCGGTGCCGCGGCCAGCTTTGGGTATAGGATTACGCGAAAGCCATTCCTCGCTTTCGGGCGAGAAACCGTGCGAGGCTATCGAGTAATAGTGGTCATCCTGACGTCGGTACATTCGCGCTTGATCGGCATGGCAAAGCCGCGCTGCCGTCTCGACGAGCGTGTCGAGGACCGTCACGAGGTCGACCGTCGATCGGCTGATGATCTTGAGAACGTCGCCGGTCGCGGTGAGTTCGTCCACCGAGCGCGCTAACTCAGTCTGGCGGTCCCGTAGTTCCTCAAAGAGACGCGCATTCTCGATCGCGATCACCGCCTGATCGGCAAAAGTGCTGGCGAGTTCGATCTCTTTGTCTGTAAACGGTTCAACGCGGGTACGGTTGATGATGAAGATGCCGAGGAACGAGTCCTGACGCAGCAGCGGAACGCCGAGCATCGTGCGGTAGCCCTGGATCCTCTGTCCTTCCAGGTAGGCGTATTCCGGATCTTGCAAGACGTCACCGATTTGAATCGGCCGGCGCTCCAACTCCACGCGCCCGCTAAGCGTGCCTCGATTGGCCGCGAGAGGATGAGAAAGGAGAAAGTCCTTTGCTTCGTTTGGAAGGCCATAGGACGCCACCACGTGGTAGCGCTCGTCGAGTCGACGGAACATTACCGCTTGTTCGGCGCGGCAGAGGCGCGCTACCGTCTCCACCAGCGTGTCGAGAACCGTCTCGAGGTCGGTGGTGGAACGGCTGATGATCTTTAGTACGTCGCTCGTTGCGGTCAGCTCGTCCACCGAGCGCGCAAGTTCAGCCTGACGCTCGCGCAGCTCACCCAGGAGCCGGGCATTCTCCATCGCAATGACCGCCTGGGCAGCGAAGCTTTCGAGAAGCGAGATCTCTTTCTCGGTGAAAGGCCTCACCTCTGCTCGGGAAGCAGCGATGTAGCCGAGCAGCGCTCCCTCCTTGCGCAAGGGGATGAACAACGTGGTCCGGACGCCGGCGTCGAGCGAGGCACGGGCAAGCGGATCGTCGATCTCGGCCCAATCCGCGATTTGGGCAAAGCGCGCGCCCTCCAGCAAGCGATAATGCGGCAGGCTCGGACCCGGGACAAACCCCTGACGAAGGCGAGCCGCAAACGTCTCCGGAAATCCGCGCACCGCGACGGCGCGGAACCTGTCGCCGTCATAAAGCAGCAAGGTGCCGAGCGCGACCGCGCAAAGGCTGTGAGCCTTTTCCAGAATTTTCGCGAATACCGGCGCAAGGTCGCCGGGCGATGAATTGATGACCTGCAGCACCTCGGCGGTGGCGGTCTGCCGCTCGAGCGCCTCGGTGAGATCGCGGGTTAGATTGCCTACCTGCTTTTGCAGGTCGGTGATGGATGGGGTCGCGGTTGAAACTTTGGGAGCCTTGGGCCTGTTGGCACGCCGACTCTTGACCAGTTGCTCGCTTCCGCCGCGTCGCCGCATTTCGCTCCCCTCGGATGGGTCACGACCAGGCCCAATCTTATGCAAATCCGGGGTATCGTGCCATGGCAAGAGGTCCGGCAGGGCTAAGTTTCGACTGAGCCAGCCAGTCCTTGCCTGCCATTTGATGTCCGCTTCGCGCTCAAAGGACCAGTTCAGGCGAACCTTGCGCAGGTCTGCGGCGAGATCGCGAAGCCATGGGTGTGAAACGCGGGGTCTACCCTCTCCCCTTGCGGGAGAGGGTGGTTTCGGGCGTGAGCGAGAAACCGGGTGAGGGGTTTAATTGTCGGAGCGCCGACCCTCACCCGGCTCGAATTTCGCTTTGCTCATTCTCGCCACCCTCTCCCGCAAGGGGAGAGGGGAAGGGGAGCAATCTGCGAGTCTGTGTTACGCCCTTGTTCCCGTGAACGGAAAGCTGCCCATCGGGCCGATGCCGACGTCGCCGGCAATGCTGTTGCCGGAAACCTTGCCGGTGAACTCGAGCGTGAGCGGCATCGGGTTGTCGATCGAAATTTTCCATGACACGTCATCGCCATTGGCCGTGCCATCGAAGATTTCGGTCGAATTGCCCTCGGCGGCCTGCGTGCCCGTGAGCGCGCCGCCGGCGCTCTTGACGCTGAGCGTCGAGTTGCGCTCGCCCATCGGCGTGCTCATGATGATGTTCCAGTTTCCGTCGACGGCCATCTCAATCTCCTGGTATTTCGTGGCAGAATCAAATTGGTATTTCGGGGCTTTGCGGCGGTATAGCGCATCTGGCAGCGGATGCCCAAGAGTGGATCGGGGCAGAGAAGGGCGCGACCGGGTGGCAGCGAATGCGATCGCAAGCCGCCCGAGCCAGTCCGCTGCGGCCTCATTGCGACGGTCCCTTGATGTCCAGTCCCTTGATGTCCAGTCCGTTGATGTCAATGGGCGCCGCTGCCAATTTTTTGAGCGTGGGCCGCTGAAATCATTTTCAGGCCGTCACAATGGGCGAAGAGGAAGAAAGCGCAAGGGTTGACAATGCAGGCTGTGGAACGCGCCTGATCGGTCGTCGTTGTTGAGAGACCTAAGTACTTGACATGCGCAATCTGGGGAAGGATCACGCAAAGCGCGCGAGGGGCCTGACATTTGCACGGAATTGTTTTAGAACATCGCCCTCGCGGTCCCTCGTCTTCACCAAGCGTCTCAGTTGCCTCATCGTCATGCCCGATATATCGTCGAAAAAACCGTACCGCATCGGCCGTTCCCGCACCGGACTAGGCCTCTTCGCCACCAAAACGATCAAGAAGGGCACCAAAATCATCCGCTATTTTGGGCCGCTCCTCGATACAAGGAAGAAGAAGCACGACGAGATCGAGAACAAATATCTGTTCGAACTCGACGACCGCTGGACGATCGACGGTTCGGTGCGCAAGAACATCGCTCGCTACATCAATCATTCCTGCAAACCGAATGCGGAATCCGACGTCAAGCCGCGCAAGCGCAAGGTCTTCATCCGCGCGATCAGGAACATCGAGGTAGGCGAAGAGATCAACTACGATTACGGCACCGATTACTTCAAGGCCTACCTCAAGCCGATCGGATGCAAATGCCAGGGGTGCGAGAGGAAGCGTGCGAAGAAACGTGCCGAGGCGCGGGCCGAGCGGTTGCGGCTGAAGGCCAAGGCTGAACGGAAGGCCATCAGGCTGGCCGAGAAAGAGGCGGCAAAGAGGCTCAACGGCAAGGCGGCCCACGTCAACGGCAAGCTTGTCCGCGACAGCCATCTGAACGGGATCGTCCTGAACGGGCGCGGCCGTTCCGAGGTCTTCCCAAGAAAAAGGGCCGCCGCGAGGCCAAGCGCTTCTGGAACGCTTCCGACCGCCGCGGTGGCCGTAGAACGGCAAGCGGGCTAGGAGACGCTGCCCGCAACGGGATGCGAACCACTAGGCCGCAAGCTCCCCGCTGCTCCGCCGCAAGCCGATATATTGCAGTTCGGCGAGCACGCCGACCACGATCGCCTGCATCGCAATCGCCGCTTCGCCGAGCAGGTTCGGCGTCACCGCGCCACTGAACAGGAGCGCGATGCTCGCCAGCGTCCAGGCGGCGTTGCCGGCGATCACGATCATAACCAGTGCCCTTAGCATGGTTGCGCGAGTGCCGAGCCACCCGACGAAGGCCGCATAGGCGACCAGGAACAGGCCGGTCTCGCGCAATAGTCCTGCGGGAAGGTTCGTTAGCGGTGCGAAGGCGGGGCCACCGAGAGTGAGCAGCACGGCCGATACGCCGCTGAAGATGGCGTCGGCCTGCAGGGCGCGGCGCAAAAACAAGGAAGGATGGATCATCTCGGGTTCTCCTTAAGCAAGTGGGGAGGGGATCAGCGCGTCGGGATTTGACGCGTCACCTCCTGTGGGCGCGAAGATGATCTGCCGGAAGAGGCCAATCCATTACGTCCGAGGTAATGGAAGGCATGAAATTCTCGTGCTAATTCTCGAAACCATGATCGCTCCATCTGCCACCGCCCGCGCCGATGAAGGAACGCCCACCCTGATCGGCGAACATTTGCGCCAATGGCGTCAGCGCCGGCATCTGAGCCAGCTTGATCTTGCCGGCGACGCCGAGATCTCTGCGCGACATTTGAGTTTTGTGGAAACCGGCCGCGCGGCGCCATCGCGCGAGATGGTGTTGAAACTCGCCGAACGGCTCAACGTGCCCCTGCGCGAACGCAACGTGCTGTTGGTCGCGGCAGGATTCGCACCCGCCTTCCCGCAGCGCTCGCTCGATGATCCCGCGCTCAAGTCGGCGCGCGCCGCAATCGATCTTGTGCTGCGCGCGCATGAGCCTAACCCGGCACTCGCCTATGACCGGCACTGGAACCTGGTTTCGGCCAATCGCATGGTGGCGCCGCTGTTACGGGGCGTGCCGGAACGGCTGCTGGCTCCGCCGATCAACATCCTGCGCCTGGCCTTTCACCCCGAGGCATTGGCCGCGCGCACGGTCAATGTCGCGGAATGGTGCGGACATCTGTTGGAACGGTTGCATCGCCAATGCGAGGCGACCGCCGATCCCGGGCTGATCAGGCTCTATCAGGAGCTGAAATCCTATCCAATTCCGGCGCGATCGGCGCCGTTGCCGGCGGATAACGTCGCCATTCCGTTCAAGGTGCGCTTCGGCGGCGAGGTGATGAGCTTCATGTCGGCGACGATGATTTTCGGCACGCCGATCGACATCACGCTTTCCGAGCTGGCGCTCGAGACGTTCTTCCCCGCCGACGAAATCACCGCCGAGCGAATGCGGGTCATGGCGGCCGCTCTCGCATAGCTCGGTCGGGTCCCTTGTTTGCAGTGACGTTGCGGCTTATCTGGTGGGCCTGAACCCAAGGACGCCCCCATGAGCACCTTGAAGCCCCTTAAGATCGACATCGTCTCCGACGTGGTGTGCCCCTGGTGCTATATCGGAAAACGCCGCATCGAGAACGCGTTGGCGCTTGTCCCGGACGTTCCGGTCGAAGTGCACTGGCGGCCGTTCTTTCTCAATCCCTGGGTGCCGCGCGAAGGCATCAGCCGCGAGGATTATCTCACCACCAAGTTCGGCTCGGTCGATGGCTACAAGGGCATCGCGGGGCGCGTCGTCACCGCCGCAGGCGAGGAGGGCCTGACCTACCGGCCCGATCTCGTCAAGCGGCAGCCGAACACGATCGATTGCCATCGCCTGATTCATTGGGCCGACGCGATTGGCAAGGCGGCCGAGATGAAACAGCGGCTGATGGAACTGTATTTCCGCGACGGCGGCGATCTTACCGAGACAGATGTGCTGGTGCAGGCGGCGGCCGATTGCGGTCTCGATACCGAGGATGTACGCCGCCGACTTGCAACTGACGAAGATGTTGCGTTGATCTCGGCGCAGGCGCAGGAAGCTGCCGACAAGGGCATTTCCGGCGTGCCGACCTTTGTGTTCGCGCAGAAATACGCAGTCTCCGGGGCGCAGGACGCCAATCTGCTCGCCCGCGCCATCCGCCAGGTATCGGCGGAAGTGAACGCGCAGGCCGCCACGGCCTAACAGTGGGTTAGCTGAAAGAAAACACAAAACGACGCATTTTACGGATGAAGTGAATAAGCGATTACGGTTTGTCCCGTAGACGAGAGTTCATGAGCACACTCTCGATTGCGACATCCGGACTTTCCGCGGCGAGCTTGCGTCTGAATGTGACCGCGAGCAATATCGCCAACGTTCGCACCACAGGCCCATTGCCCGCGACGGGCGGATCGGGGACGTCGGGCGGCACGGGCACTTCGAGCAACAATTCGACCTTTCCCGCTGCCTATGTGCCGTTACGGGTCAATCAGGTCGATCAATCGAGCGGTTCGACGCCCGGCGGCACGGTCGCGACCGTGTCGACGGTTTCGCCGAGCTTCGTTGCGCAATTTGACCCAAGTGCTCCCTTCGCCAACCAGGGTGGCCTGGTCGCGGCGCCGAATATCGACCTCGCCAGCCAATTCATTCAACTGCTCACGGCGAAGTACGATTTCGCGGCAAATGCGAAGGTCATTCAAGCCTACGACGATACGACAAAGTCACTGCTCGATATCAAGGTGTGATATCCGAATCGGATGGCGTGCTCCGCGTCGCAGCGAGGCGCACGCGAATGACTGTCTCACTCGAAGAACTCTATAGCGTTTTCGAGCGAAGTGGATACCGGTTCGCGTGAAGAAAACGCGCCAAAACAAAAGATTAGAGCCTCGGTTCTGATTCAATCAGAACCGAAAAGGCTCCAGCGATCTCGAAAGAAAAGAACCGCGCGGCGCGCCAGATCGGATTGATTCTGGGATGGTCGGCGCTCGCGGTGGAGCAAGCCGTGGCAAGCACCGCATCGGCGCACAGATGCCGCCTCAGGTCGAGGTGAACTGCACGCCCTAAAGCGTTTTCGAGCGAAGTGGATACGGTTCGCGTGAAGAAAACGCGTCAAAACAAAAGATTAGAGCCTCGGTTCTGATTCAATCAGAACCGAAAAGGCTCTAGCGCAGGGGTTACTGGGTCGACGGAATGAAATGGTCCTGCGCATCGGCGGCTTCTCCGGTCGCGGGGTCGGTCGCCCTGATCTCGATCGGGACCGGGCCCGGCGGCAACAACGCACTTTTCAGTTGAACGGAGAGGCGGATTTCCCGGGTCTGGTCCTGCCCAACCTCGACGGCGAGCTTGCCATCCGCGCCGGGTTCGGTGCCGGGGATATGGAGTTCGGCGCCTTTCAGCCCCGACACGCCCAGCGTGAAGGTCCTTTTGGGTCCCTTGTTGAGGATGCGCACGGTGTAATTGTTGCGGACGCCGCCATCCGACAGCAGCACGAAAAGCGGATTGCGGTCGTGTAGCACATTGACGTCCATGGAGCTTCGGGTTGTCAGCGTGTACAGCATCAGCCCGCCGACGGCGGCGATGATGGCGGCGTAAAGAACGGTCCTTGGCCGGATCAGGCGGTATATCGGCGGCTTTCCGGCCTGGCGGCGCTGGCCGTTGATGTCGGTGTCGTAGCCGATCAGGCCGGTCGGGCGGCCGATCTCGCGCATGATGTTGTCGCAGGCATCGATGCACAGGCCGCACTGAATGCACCCAAGCTGGATTCCCTCGCGAATATCGACGCCGGTCGGACACACATTGATGCACTGGTGGCAATCGATGCAGTCGCCGGCGGGCTCGCCCTGCAAGCGCAACTGTTCGGCCTTCTTGACCGACACGCGCGGCTCGCCGCGATCGAGGCGATAGGTGACGTTGAGCGCCCATTCGTCGGTCAGCGCGGCCTGAATTCGCGGCCACGGGCACATATAGATGCAGACCTGCTCGCGGGCGTGGCCGGCGAAGGTATAGGTGGTCGCGGTCAGGATCGCGATCCATACATAGGCGATGAATGGCGCCTGGAACGTCGCGAGATCCTTCACCAGCGTCGGCGCGTCCGCAAAATAAAGAACCCAGGCGCCGCCCGTCCACCAGGCGATCATCAGCCAGATGAAATGCTTGGTGACGCTCTGCCGGACGTGGGTCGACGTCCACCCGCGTTTGTCGCTCAGCATGCGCTCGCGGCGGTCGCCTTCGACGAGGCGCTCCACGGCGTAAAACAGGTCGGTCCAGACGGTCTGCGGACAGAGATAGCCGCACCACACGCGCCCGGCGACCGCATTCATGAGAAACAGCGTCATGGCCGCGATGATCAAGAGGCCGGTAAAGTAATAGACCTCCTGCGGCCAAAGCTCGATGAAGAAGAAGTAGAACCGCGAATGCTGGAAATCGACGAGGACAGCCTGATTGGGCAGACCGGGGCCGCGGTTCCAGCGAACGAAGGGCAAGAGGTAGTAGACCCCCAGCGCGAAGACGAGGATCGCCCATTTGATCCGGCGGAATTTGCCGTGAACGGCCTGTGGATAGACCTTCTTGCGCGCTTCGTAGAGCGGACCTTCGATGGTGGTCATGGTTGGCGGCAATCCGCAAAAGGCTTCGCCAGCCTTGAAGCGGCTCGCAAAGCTGGGAAATGAACTCTGCTCCTAGTGTCCTGATTCCGAAGTTCGCATCATTTTGCGGCGACCTCGTTTGCGAACTTCGGAATTGAAAGGACACCAGCAAGTCATTGTTTTTTAGTGGTCCGATTCCAACATTCGCATCCCATCTTGGCAGGCAGTCTTGCGAATGTTGGAATCCAAGGACCACTAGCAAATATTGGTTTTCTAGTGGGGTTTTTGGATTTGACATTCGCTTTTCGAGTTCGGCGTCGGTACCGTCGCGAATGTCAAATCCACTCCACTAGTGTGGCTTTGGTTCAGAAGTCCGCGTGACGAACTCACAGCACCAATGATGCGGACTTCTGAACCGCCACACTAGCGCGGGCGCAAAGCCTGCACTTTGCGATAGCTCAAAGGAACCGGGCCCATGGCTGCCACCGGCAAGCGCCATCCGCGAGGATGCGGACGACAATTCTTGAGCAAGGTCAACACCCCCGGAGGCGATTTTTGGCGAAATATCACCGCAGGTCCAAGGGTCGCGTCGGGCTCAAGGGGTTCAATCATGGAAAAAAGCTATATCGACATCACCAAGCGCATTTCGGGTAACTTGCGGAAACTGCGCCAGGACATTCCCGACACCATGAAGGCGTTTTCGGCGCTGGCGCAGGCTGCAACCCGTGACGGCGCGCTGGACAAGAAGAGTAAGGAACTGATCGCCCTTGCGATCGGGATTGCCACGCGCTGTGACGGCTGCATCGGCTTTCACATCGAGACGCTGGTCAGGCTGGGTGCAACGCGCCTCGAAGTGGAGGAAACCCTCGGCATGGCTGTCTATATGGGAGGAGGTCCGTCGCTGATGTATGCGGCAGACGCGATTGCGGCCTATGAGGAGTTCGCAAAGCAAATGAACGTGGCGGCGTAAAAGACGCCGCTACCAGCTATAACGCACGACGACCTTGCCGGCGCAGGAGCGGGTGAGGTTCGAGAACTCTCCCTCGAAGCTGGCGGCGGTCGAGCCACTAAGCGTTGAAGTTGGTGCCAGGCCAGCGCCGCCGATCACCGCGCCGCTGGCCCCGCTGGCGTTGACGCTGTCCAAAAACGCATGAATGCGATCGGTGATGTCAGGGTTCTGGCTCACCGAATTTTGTGTGTTGGTTGTCGCGAAGGTGCCGCTGCACGTCGGCGTGACCGGACCACTGCCGCTCGTGGCACAATCTGCGAAGGCGCCGGAACTTGCCAATGGCGCGGGGACAAAAAAGCGGTCGCCCTGATTGAACGTATCAGAATGAAATCAAACGCAGCATTACGTAACGCCCTAACTCCCCCAGTTTGACGACAGTCCCTTTGCGCACGCGGCTGTTGGCCGTCGCTTTGCGTCACATGCTCCACCCGTTGTCTCGTCCAGGTTGTGTGCAACCTCCGATTACATTTTCGTGATCAGGGGAATGTTCGCCCACCTGAGGCGTCTTGTCTCTTCTGAATGGGACTCCGCAGATACGGCGCGGACGAGAACAATCGGGGAGGTTATGATCAATAACATACAACCTAATGTTTACGAACATCTCATGCATAGTGACAATTTCTCAACACCCGCGCGAGCATGAGAATGGCCAGTCAGCCTCACCATCGTGAACAGGTCCGGCAAAGGATCATTCAGAGCGCGCTGCTTCTGTTCAACCGGCATGGGTTCACCGCCGCCTCGATCGACGACATCATGGCAGGCGCCGGAATGACGCGCGGCGGCTTCTACAGTTACTTCCAAAGCAAAAGCGAACTCTATGCCGAGGCGATCAGCTGTTTTGTGAGCGGCAAGCTGGAAGACATCGCGTCCTCGGAGAAGGCATCGGATCGCGCCGTTCATCTCATCCGCGACTATCTTTCCAGCAAGCACTTCGAGCAAGTGGAGACGAACTGTCCCCTGATCGGCCTGCCCAACGACGTTTCCAGGACCGACCAGTCGGTCAGGGAGGCACAGGAATCGGCGCTGAGGATGATGATCGAAACCTTCGAGAAGGGGATTTTGGCTGCCTCGGAGCCGGCAAGGCAACTCGCGCTGGCGCTCACCTCCCTTTGCATTGGCGGCATGGTGCTGGCCCGCGCGATCGAGAATCCTTCGCTCGCCGACGAACTCCGCGAGGCGACGATGGCGACCGCGCTGAAGATTGGCGAGTGGGCCTAATGCGGCGGATTTGACATTCGCTTCAATATCGCCTCGATTCCTCGAGGCGAACGTCAAATCCAAGAATCGCCTATGTCAGCGCACGCCGGCGCTCATGCAAATTGCGCGCGTTCAAAGCGCTGAGTTGGACCACCGGCTGCTGATCTTGGTGGCCATTTTGTCCCTGTGCGGCATCGGATTTATCACAGCATCGCAAAGGCGCTCGACACCATCGCCACCGGCTTGTTGTCGGCCGCACTCGATAGCGTGACTCGGCCGAAGCCCATGGTGCGCCCCAGCCGCACGATACGGGCGTCGGCCAGAACGTCCGCACCGACGACGGCGCGCATGAAGTGCGTGGTCTGATCGACCGTCGTCATCGGTCGATAGCCGCGGTTGGCGGCAAGCATGGCGATCACCATGGCGGTGTCGGCGAGCGCCATCAGCGCCTGCCCGCACACGATGCCGCCGTGGCGGCACAGGCGTTCGGAAAACGCCATGCGCAGGACCGCGCCCGCCTGCCAGTCCGGTGGAACGGGCTCAGGCGGCACACAGTCAAGTTCAACAATCGACAGGCCGAGATCCTGCACCCAGGGTGCAAACACTTCGCCAAGGACGCGCCTTGCTTCTTCGATGTCGAATTCCGCAGGCTTTGGTTCGTATTGCATGGCGAAAGATTCCTGTTGGCGGGAGTGCCGATAGTGCTTATTCCGCGGCCTGTGGGAAGATGACGGGCCGCGGCTTGAAAAAGCCGGACTGTGGGTCATAAGATAGGGAAGATCGGGGGAGCGCGTCGACCATGTTCAGGCGATTGGCGCTGATTTTCAGCGTGGTTGCTATCGGCCTTGTGCTGGACGGCTGCACCAAGTGCGGTCCAATCTGGGACGATTGGATGCCCTCACCGAAATCCTGCAAGTCGGACCACCTCTAGTGTGGCGATGGTACCGGTGCTGCAACCTCAAGCGCTTGGCGCCGTGCCAAGCGCGATGGTATATTGAGGGCAATAGACAGGGAGTACGCATGAGAGTTTTCCGCCTCGCGGCCGCGATCATTTTGCTCGCCTCACCCGCCTTTGCGCAGGTACCTCCGGTCAATTTGCTGCAAGACAACAAGCCTGCGAAGTCGCAGGAGGAAAAAGACGCCGAGGCCGCGCGGGACAAGGCCTACAAGGAGTCGCTCAAGAAAATCCCGGACGCGAAGGCGCCGACCGATCCCTGGGGCAATGTGCGTAGCTCGGACGCGCCCAAGACTCCCGCGAAGTCCGCGTCTTCGGCCAAGACCAAGCCCAAAAGCGGCAGCTCCTCAAATTGACCCGGTCCGCGCTGCCGCGGTCGGTCCGGTAGTTGTCTTGGTCCCTTTGGCGCTCCCCGAAACGGGGGGTGGGCAGGAAGTCCATCATTTGACATTCGCTACCCAACTGGCCGCGGGACAGCAAAGCGAATCCGGAAACTGCACCAGGAGCCCATATTTGCTCGTGGTCCTGCAATTCCAACATTCGTAAATAGGCCTTCGCACAGGATGCGAATGTTGGAACTGGACCACTGGGTTTGGCGACCCAGAGACCTATATTGATACTGTCGTCATTGGTTGGAGTTGCGACATGATCTCACGCCCGCGCGACCTGGCGGGCCGAATGGCTGGCCGCCGTACGCGCGATGACGGCTATTTGCGCGAGACTTTCAGCCTCCCACGCGAGAAGGCGAGGGCAAAGGCGCGCGATTTCCTCACGCGCTACCCCAAGCAAGCCTATATGAGCGGCGTCGAAAGCTGGCGCGAACTGCCCGACGGGAACATCGAATTCACGATGCGGCGGTTGCGGAGCGCCGACTAAAGCGCGATGAAAATTAGGTTGCGCTATAACCGCGACGAAGGTGTGCTCCCTCTCCCTTTGAGAGAGGGTTCCCTCACCCGGATCGCTCTCGCGATCCGACCTCTCCACACCGGGGAGAGTGAATCGAGTCTGCTGCACAAAGCGATTCAACTAAAACTCATCCCGCTTTAGCGAAATCTGAACATTGCCGGATTTGAAATTTCGACCCCGCATCGTTTCAGCTCCGTATAATTGTCGGTTTTTTCTAGACCGGCCCTTCAGCAAATTGGCTTAGCACCCTTCAGGGGAAGCCATGTCCAGACAACGTAAAACCGGCGCCGGCAGGAAGGTCCGGGTCGATCTTCAGCGGCCGGGATTTTTGATCCCTGCACCCGACGCGCCGTGGATCGAATGTGTGATCGTTGAGGTGTCCGATGAGGGTGTTTGCCTCGAGGTCGGCTCGCTGGCGGTACCGAAAATATTCGGCCTGGCATTCACAGCCAGCGGCGAGGTCTTTCGCGCCTGCTCCTTGAGCTGGCGCAACGGGGAGTGCCTGGGCGCGCGCTTCGTGTCGGCGAAGGAGCTAAGGGGCAGCGTTGAGACCGAGAAGGCCGAACCAGAACCAGAGAAAGCCGCCGGTTGAAGTGCATTAGCAACGCGGGCCGCATCCTTGAGTCGCCTCTACGCGCTCACTCGCTTTCCGTAATCCGGATCAGGCCATCGCCGGTGACGAGCGGACCCTTGGAGGTGACAATGACATAGCCGAGGCTCATCAGCTTGGCGAGGTGAGGCGCCGGTACCACGGGAGTGGGCGAGGTGATCGCAATTTCAATCAGCGAGGCGAACTCTTCGGGCGTCAAAAGTTTGGGGGCATGGACGGTCATGTTGAACTCGCGATCGAATCGGGCCGAGCCCGTCGTCGCGAAGAGCGAGAACGAACCCGGCAACGTTGAATTCTAACATCCATTGCCGAAACTCCAGCATCCATTTCGAAAAATTTGACTGTCCTGCCCATTGATTTTTTTTTGTGATAGGAACCACAGGAACCCGGCCCTTGCGGTTGCGCTTTCCCGGCGAAATTCCTGAACGCGAGTTGCATCAGCCGAAAGAAGCCGTGCGGCGGGACAAAGCCGCCATTGGCGCGTGAGCGGCGAGGGCTCTTCGAAATACGGCAACCGGAAAGCGGCGACGACGCGCGGCTGAGCAACGCGATCATTCACCAAAATTGGGGGTGGGGTCGCCGACCGAGAATTTGAAACAAGCCGACGACCCCTGCCGCGCAATTGAAATTGTGGCCCGTGCGGGTCAGCTCTACGCGACACTTAAGGCAAACGCCCTATTGTGACCGCACGCGCTACTCAAATAGTGCCTACGCAGTTCAGCTTAGATAGAATTTAGCGGATAGTGCCCGCTCGGTTCCAATTGCAAGCCTTGCGGACGATCGAGGCCTGGCATGCAAGAGTTGCGCATGCAAGAGCTACGGTTCCAGCCCCTTGTCCAGCCCCTTGCCCGGCGCGCTCATTCCTCGCCCAGGAGCTTGCCGGTCAAATTGTTGATGAAGTGCAGCCTGTGGCAGGCGGCGCAGACCACGGATCCGTGCGTGGCCTTGGCTGCGTCGTCGGATACGGCGGGCAGCCAATGCTGCACGTTCATTCCGGTTTGCGGGCATTTGTAAATGATCGGGCGGGACATCGGATCAGTATGATGATGCCGGCAGGGGTTGAAAACTACGTATCAATACGGAGGTGTTATCGTAGTGTTGGCTCTCGAGGAGAGCCTTGGGCGCGAAAATCAGCGGGAATTCTCGGGGCCAAGCAGCTTTCCGGTGCTGCAGTTGCGAAAATGCAGCCGGGAGCACGCAGGGCAGGCCACCACCGCTGCGTATTCATGCTCGCGGCTGCCCTCCCGGTCAGTGCGGTGCTGCACCTTCAGATCGGGCAAATGAAGATCAGATTCATTCCGCCCTTGTCGGCGCTTCCCGCCATGAAACCATGATCTGCCGCAAGGCTCTGCCTCCGTGGGAATACGGATCAGCGCGAGAATCGGTTCCGATATTGAGCAAGGGACGACGACGTGTTCATCAGGCGACAGGCGATGGTCGAGGATCGCCAGAACTCGAGACGGGCCGATGAAAGGATCGAACAGTGAAACCGGGACTGCGGAAACAAAAATGCCGCCGTGGGGCGGCCTACTGTTTGGTGGGAGGCTCTAGTGACTTGCTCTTGGTCCAAGCCTCAACCTGCGGCGACCTGAGCGGATCGATATGGTCGCAGTCCAGACATTTCATGACCGGCGGCGGTCTGCCGTCCGGCCCCAAAAGCAAAAGCATGGGCTTGCCACAACTGGGACAAGGTTTTCGCAACGCGTCGGTCATGCGGCGGTTCCTGGTCCCTTAGACCTCGGACACAGGAGGGCGCGCAATCACGTAGGTTAATTCCTGTTCCAAAGCACGGCGCAGAACAGGAAATCCTGAAAAGGTCGACCTTCCGCGTGGGGGGTGTGGAAGCCTGGCGAGGGCGGCCGCTATTTTGATCGATCCGACTCAGTTCGCTGGCGATCCGCGCGATCGGCCAGCGCCGCATATTCGCCGGCCATGATCTCCAGCTCTTTTCGCGTTTCCTCGGATGAGGAAAGAGCCGCCTGCCTGCGGCACATCAATTCGAGCGAACGATAGGACAGGTTTCCAAGCTGGTCGGGCATCCGAAAAAAGCTAGGGGCGACACAACGAGCGGCACTTAACTATGTTAGTCGCGACATCGTTGTCCACAATCCAAAATGGAGCGCTTCATTTTCCGTGCCTTGCCAGGCCAATGAGGTCGCCCTCGATGGCAACAGGATCGTCGTGTCAGCGGTAGTCGGTCTGCGTGACGCCAAGCGCCTCTTAAAGCGCTTGGAAGCAAACATCGCTTTGCTTGAAGAAGAAGAAAAGGAAACCGGCGAAAATGAAGAGGCCGCCAACTGAGGCGGCCTTAGTACCTGCGAACAATCCTTTTCCTCGGCCGCTTCGGCTTCACCTCTGCGGGCTCAGCCTCAAGTGGGGGACTGGCGGCCTCTCGCGCAAGCCGCTCGGCACGAAGCCGCAGCATGTTTGCGCGAGCCGCCTCTTCTCCGGCCCGGTATGAGGCGTAGCCCTGTGAGGCTTCCGCCTGCCTCTGCGCGAGCGATTTCTTGAATGGGTCATCTGCCATCCCGGACATATACGTATTCGGCCGGCCGGCCGCAGCAAGCGAATTAGGACACTGCTAACTTTAAACCAGGACACCGGGGGTCAAATACGGCGAGCGCCCCGTTCGGGGTGCTGGCCCTTGGCCAGTACCCCCTTTCAGGGTGCTGTCCCGGTCTACCCGTTGCCTATGCGGACGAGGTTTCCGAAACAAGTTCGTAGATGATTTCGGCGCCAGCCGAATCGAAAGAGGCCGCCAACTGAGGCGGCCTTACTTCACGAGCAGGAACATGAGCAGGGCCACGCCAAGTGCGTTCAAGGAAATAAACACGAGCAGGCGTTCACGGGCGGTCATCGCGCTGGCCTAATCCATTGGCAGGAGGGAAGGCGGGAGCGCGATTAAAGCGATCTCATCACCGATATGAGCCACGAACAGTGCGGTGATGGCTCTGACCCTACACCAAGTTAGGACACCGCTAACTTTAAACTAGGACACCGGGGGTCAAATACGGACAGCACCCCCGTTCCGAAAAAGAACATATTGCGAACATGGAACAAATAGGGTACGGTATTTCCAATCACTGAATCAGACTTTCCGCCCGTTTGTCCCGCCCGCGAATCCCCGCCATAAGGAGCACCACCTATGTCTGCTACGGCCCTGCGTATCGTCGAAGGATCCTCCATGGACAAGTCCAAGGCCCTGTCCGCCGCGCTTTCCCAGATCGAGCGTCAGTTCGGCAAGGGTTCGGTGATGAAGCTCGGCAAGAACGACCGCTCGATGGATGTCGAGACGGTTTCCTCCGGCTCGCTCGGGCTGGACATCGCGCTCGGCGTCGGCGGCCTGCCGAAGGGGCGGGTCGTCGAAATCTACGGCCCCGAATCGTCGGGCAAAACCACGCTGGCGCTGCACACGGTCGCCGAGGGCCAGAAGAGGGGCGGTATCTGCGCGTTCATCGATGCCGAACACGCGCTTGATCCCGTCTACGCCAGAAAACTCGGCGTCAACATCGACGAACTCCTGATCTCGCAGCCCGACACCGGCGAGCAGGCGCTGGAAATCTGCGACACGCTGGTGCGCTCCGGCGCGATTGACGTGCTGGTGGTGGATTCGGTGGCGGCGCTGGTGCCGAAGGCCGAACTCGAAGGCGAGATGGGCGACGCGTTGCCCGGCCTGCAGGCGCGGCTGATGAGCCAGGCGCTGCGCAAGCTCACCGCCTCGATCAACAAATCCAACACCATGGTGATCTTCATCAACCAGATCCGGATGAAGATCGGCGTGATGTACGGCTCGCCGGAAACCACCACCGGCGGCAACGCGCTGAAATTCTACGCCTCCGTCCGCCTCGACATTCGCCGCATCGGCGCGATCAAGGAGCGCGACGAGGTGGTCGGCAATACCACCCGCGTCAAGGTCGTGAAGAACAAGCTGGCGCCGCCATTCAAGCAGGTCGAATTCGACATCATGTATGGCGAGGGCGTTTCCAAGATGGGCGAGATCCTCGATCTCGGCGTCAAGGCCGGCATTGTCGAGAAGTCGGGTGCCTGGTTCTCCTACGACAGCCAGCGGCTCGGCCAGGGACGCGAGAACGCCAAGGCCTTCCTCAAGTCCAATCCCGACATCACGGCGAAAATCGAAACGGCGATCCGCCAGAACTCCGGGCTTATCGCCGAGCAGATTTTGGCCGGCTCGGCTGAACGCGACGCCGATGGCGACGCGCCGGAAGCCGCGGAGGAGTGATTCCTCAGCCATGGCTATTCGGGACAGGCCGCGTTTCGCGGCCTGATCCGGAATCTCACTTCGAGAGATTCCGGGTTCGCTGCTCAAGCGGGCTCCGGAATGACGCGCCCCGCCTCACTCCGCGGCTTGCACGTAGTCGGCAACCGGCGGACACGAGCAGACGAGATTGCGGTCGCCATAGACGTTGTCGACGCGCCCCACCGGGCTCCAATATTTATCCACGCGCGAAGTACCTGGCGGGAAACAGCCTTCCGCGCGGCTATAGGCGCGTTGCCAGGCATCATCGGCAATATCGTGCACGGTATGAGGCGCATGGCGCAACGGCGAGGCCTCGACCTTCCAGCGCCCGCTCTCGATCTCGCCGATTTCGCGCCGGATTGCGATCATGGCGTCGCAGAAACGGTCAAGCTCGGCTTTGGATTCGGATTCGGTCGGTTCGATCATCAGCGTGCCCGGCACCGGAAAACTCATGGTCGGCGCGTGGAAGCCGTAATCGATCAACCGTTTGGCGATGTCGTCGACACTGACGCCGGATGATGCCTTGAACGGCCTTGGATCGACGATGCATTCATGCGCGACGCGCCCTTTTGCATTCCGGTAAAGTATCGGGAAATGCGCATTCAGCCTCGCCGCGATATAGTTGGCGTTGAGGATCGCGACTTCCGTGGCGCGCTTGAGGCCTTCGCCGCCCATCATCAGGATGTAGAGGTAAGAGATCGTCAGGATCGACGCCGAACCGTGAGGAGCGGCCGAAACCGGACCGGCCAGGCTCCTACTGTCGTCCGCCGGGTGGCCGGGCAGGAACGGCGCAAGATGCGCTTTCACGGCGATCGGTCCCATGCCCGGGCCGCCGCCACCATGCGGAATGCAGAAGGTCTTGTGCAGGTTGAGATGGCTGACGTCGGCCCCGTAATCGCCGGGGCGCGCCAGGCCCACTTGCGCGTTAAGATTGGCGCCATCGAGATAAACCTGTCCGCCATGGCCGTGCACGATGTCGCAGATGTCGCGGATATGCTCCTCGAACACGCCGTGGGTGGAGGGATAGGTGATCATGATGGCGGCGAGGTTTTTGCCGTGCCGTTCGGCCTTGGCGCCAAGATCGCCGACATCGACGTCGCCGCGCGCGTCGCACGCCACGACCACGACCTCCATGCCCGCCATGTGCGCGGAGGCCGGATTGGTGCCGTGAGCGGAGGAGGGGATCAGGCAGACGTTGCGGTGGCCTTCGCCGCGCGAGGCATGGTAAGCGCGGATCGCAAGCAACCCGGCATATTCGCCCTGCGCACCCGAATTCGGCTGCAGCGAGACCGCGTCATAGCCGGTGATGTCGCACAGCCACTTTTCCAGCCGCGCAAACAGTTCGTGATAGCCGCTTGCCTGCTCGCGCGGGGCGAACGGATGAAGCTGGCCGAATTCGCTCCAGGAGAGCGGAATCATCTCCGTCGTCGCATTCAGCTTCATGGTGCACGAGCCCAGCGGAATCATCGCGCGGTCGAGCGCGAGATCGCGGTCGGAGAGTTTGCGCATGTAACGCAAAAGCTCGGTTTCCGACCGATGGGCGTGAAACACCGGATGGGTGAGGAAGGCGCTTTCGCGCTTCAGCTCGACCGGCAGCGCTTCGCTCGCGGTCAATTCGACGTCGGCATAGGAAAGATTGCCCCCAAATGCGCGCCACGCCGCCTCGACGATCGCAGGCGTCGTGGTCTCATCGAGCGCGATGCCGACATAGCCATCGCCTGCGCGCAGGTTGATCTTCTCACCGCGCGCGTGCGCAATGATCTCGTCCCGCCTCTTGGGCGCATTTACCGTCACGGTGTCGAAAAATGTTTCCGACCGCGGCGCAAAACCGAGCTTGCGCAATCCTTGCGCCAACACCGCCGCGCGGCGATGCACCGAGCGTGCGATCTGGGTCAGGCCTTCGGGACCGTGATAGACCGCATACATCGAGGCGATGATCGCAAGCAGCACCTGCGCCGTGCAGATGTTGGACGTCGCCTTCTCGCGGCGGATGTGCTGCTCGCGCGTCTGCAGCGCCAGCCGATAGGCCGGTGCCCCTCGCGAATCGATCGACAGTCCGACGATGCGTCCCGGCAATGAGCGCTTCAACGCATCGCGCACGGCGATAAAGGCCGCGTGCGGTCCGCCAAAGCCCAAGGGAACGCCGAAGCGTTGCGCCGATCCGATCGCGATATCGGCGCCGAGTTCGCCCGGCGAGGCGAGCAGCGCAAGGGCAAGAAGATCGGCGGCAACGACAGCGAGCGCGCCCTTCGCATGCAGGCTCGCGATCGCGGGGCGTAGGTCGCGCACCGCGCCTGACGTGCCCGGATATTGCAACAGCGCCCCGAAGACGTCAGCGCTATCAAGATCGGTCAGGGGATCGCCTGATATCAGCTTCCACCCCAGCGGCTCGGCGCGGGTGCGCAGCACGGCCAGCGTCTGCGGATGCACCTCGGCATCGACGAAGAACGACGTGGTCCTGGCTTGTGAGGCGCGCTCGGCGAGCGCCATCGCCTCGGCCGCCGCGGTCGCCTCATCGAGCAGCGAGGCGTTGGCGACATCAAGGCCCGTGAGATCGCAGATCATGGTCTGAAAGTTGAACAGCGCCTCCAGCCGGCCCTGGCTGATCTCCGGCTGGTACGGTGTATAGGCCGTGTACCAGGCCGGGTTCTCGAGGATGTTGCGCTGGATCACCGCCGGCAAGATCGTATTCGAATAGCCCTGGCCGATCAGCGAGGTGAAAACCTGATTTTTTGCAGCAAGCTCGCGCATATGGGTGAGCGCCGCGGTCTCGCTTAAGGGTTTTCCAAGATCGAGCGGGGCCTTCTGCCGGATCGATGAAGGCAAGGTTTCCGCAACCAGCGCATTGATGCTTGCGGCGCCGACCGTCTCCAGCATGGCCGCGATGTCGCGCGGCGATGGGCCGATGTGGCGGCGCACGAAAGTGGTGGCGGGCTCATCGAGGTGTCGTAGCGGCGCGTTCATGGGTCTTTCCTTTTATTCGCCGTCATGCCCCGCGAAGGCGGGGCATCGAGTAAACATCGATCTTGAAATGAGCCTGAGGGCGCACAGCGTACTGGATCGTCCGGTCAAGCCGGACAATGACAACGTGGATAAACCTTGCCGTTCGTCTCATCATCTCACGCGATGTGTTTCTGGTAGGCGGCCTCATCCATCAGGCCGCCCAGTTCGCTTTTGTCGGCAATTTTCACCTTGAAGAACCACGCTTTGCCGGCGGCATCGGAGTTGACCAGCGCAGGCTCGGATGCGAGCGCGTCGTTGACTTCGGTCACTTCGCCCGAGATCGGCGCGTAGACGTCGGAAGCGGCTTTGACGGATTCGACCACGGCAGCGGCTTCCGCCTTTTTCAGGCTGCGGCCGACCTTCGGCAGTTCGACAAACACGACGTCGCCGAGCTGCGACTGCGCGTAATCCGTCACGCCAATGGTGGCGACGTCGCCCTCGATACGGAGCCATTCGTGGTCGGCGGTGTAAAGCGTGGTCATAAGAAGTCCTTCAGCTTTGAAAAGTCAGCGTTTGCGAATCATCGTTTGTAGGCGTTTTGAACGAAAGGCATCGGCGAAACCCGAAGCGGCAGGCGCTGGCCGCGCACTTCCGCAAACACCAGCGCTGCGGGTGCCGAGAGCGGCGAGGGCAGATAGCCCATCGCGACCGGCGCATTGAGGCTTGGACCGAAACCGCCCGACGTCACGGTCCCGACCGGCTCGGAAGACGCAGCATCCGCAAACAGCGACGCGCCTTCGCGCACAGGCGCGCGGCCCTCGGCCCTCAGGCCGACGCGTCGGCGCGCCGCCCCTTGTTCGAGCTCGGAGAGGATCACATGCGCGCCGGGAAATCCGCCGGCGCGCCCTCCGCCCTTGCGGCGGCTCTTTTGAATGGACCATTCGAGTGCGCCCTCGACCGGCGTTGTCGAGGTGTCGATATCGTGGCCATACAGGCAAAGTCCGGCTTCCAGACGCAGGCTGTCCCGCGCCCCGAGCCCGATCGGCAGCACGGCGCTGTCGGCCAGCAGCGCACAGGCCAGGTTTTCGGCGGCATCTGCCGGAACAGAAATCTCAAAGCCGTCTTCGCCGGTGTAGCCCGAGCGCGAGACAAGGCAGTCGATGCCGCCAACGCGGCGGGAGCCTGCGTCCATGAAACGCATCGAGGCGATGTTGTCGCTGAGCTTGGCCAGCACCGCTTCGGCCCTTGGCCCCTGCAGCGCGATGAGTGCGCGGTCGGCCAGCGGCTCGATGATGCAAACCTCGGAGAGGTGGGTGCGCAAATGGGCTTCGTCATCGGCCTTGCAGGCGGCGTTGACGACCACAAACAGATGATCGCCGAAATTTGCGACCATCAAATCGTCGAGAAGCCCGCCCGATTCGCCTGTGAACTGGGCATAGCGCTGACGGCCCGGCGCAAGCGAGAGGATGTCCTGGGGCACCAGCCGCTCCAGGGCGAGGGAGGCGTCCTCGATCTTCCCGGATTTCGGCCGGAGCACGATCTGGCCCATATGCGAGACGTCGAACAGGCCGGCGCTCGAGCGGGTGTGCAGATGTTCCTTCAGCACCCCGGTTGCGTATTGCACCGGCATGTCATAGCCGGCAAAGCCCACCATCTTGCCGCCGCTTGCGACATGCAGCGCGTGCAAGGGCGTCCGTTTGAGGGATGACGGCGAGGTCTGAGCGTCGGTTGCAAGCATCGGGAGGGCCCTCGCGGATTTTCGAGGGCAGATTCCCCCGAAAGTTGCGAAAAAGCCCCATCTGTCGCTTTGCCTGAGAGTATTATCCCGTCGGCGGGCGCATCCGGGCCGAAGCCCGCAACGCACCTCTTTCCAGATGCTTTCAAGTCACGCGGTCCGTTTGCCTGAGAGTTTCCGGGGCGGTTGCTCCTTCGGCGCCGGCACCAAAGCCGATCTCTCCCGACGCGACTGTCTTAACAGATAGGAAGAAAACACCGGCTTGCCAACGCTGTCAACGCGGCCGCGGCATCTGTCCACGCCGCTGCGGCAAGCCCCTGATCGGCTTGCACAGTTTCTGGACAGCGCAGGCCCCCTTGTCTAAAAGCGGTGCGGCAAGGCGTGGCCGGCAGACTCGAACGCCGACCTTTACCGTGCCGGAATCACGGGATCGACCGCACCCAGCGGCGCGGAACCCGAGCGGCATTGCGATTGGACCGAGATGAGCGGCGTTAACGATATCAGGTCGACTTTCCTCAAATTCTTTGCCGACAACGGCCACGAGATCGTGCCGTCGTCGCCATTGGTGCCGCGCAACGATCCGACGCTGATGTTCACCAATGCCGGCATGGTGCAGTTCAAGAACGTCTTCACCGGTATCGAGAAGCGCACCTACCAGCGCGCCACCACGTCGCAGAAATGCGTGCGCGCCGGCGGCAAGCACAACGACCTCGACAATGTCGGCTACACCGCGCGCCACCACACCTTTTTCGAGATGCTCGGCAATTTCTCGTTCGGCGACTATTTCAAGGACCGCGCCATCGAGCTTGCCTGGAAGCTGGTCACCAAGGAATTCGGCCTGCCGAAGGATAAACTGACCGCCACCGTCTATATCGACGATGACGAGGCGTTCTCTCTCTGGAAGAAGATTGCCGGCCTTCCCGAATCGCGAATCATCCGCATCGCGGGCTCCGACAATTTCTGGCAGATGGGCGACACCGGCCCCTGCGGGCCGTGCTCGGAAATCTTCTACGACCATGGCGACAAGATCTGGGGCGGACCGCCCGGTTCGCTGGAAGCCGATGGCGACCGCTTCATCGAGATCTGGAATCTCGTGTTCATGCAATACGAACAGATCTCGCCGGGCGTCCGCAACGCGTTGCCGAAGCCGTCGATCGACACCGGAGCGGGGCTCGAGCGGGTCGCGGCCGTGCTGCAGGGCAAGCACGACAATTACGATATCGACCTGTTTGTCGCCCTGATCCGCGCCATCTCCGAGTTGACCGGCGCCGATCCGTTAGGCGAGCAGAAGGCGTCGCTGCGCGTCATCGCCGATCATTTGCGCGCCTCGTCATTCCTGATTGCCGACGGCGTTCTGCCGTCGAACGAAGGCCGCGGCTATGTGCTGCGCCGGATCATGCGCCGCGCCATGCGCCATGCGCAGTTGTTAGGGGCGCGCGAGCCATTGATGTACCGCCTGGTGTGGGCGCTGGTGCGCGAGATGGGCCAGGCCTATCCGGAACTGGTGCGAGCGGAGAGCCTGATCGAGGAGACCTTGCGGCTGGAAGAGACGCGCTTCCGCAAGACGCTGGAACGCGGGCTTGCCATCCTCGATGAGAAGAGCGCGAGCCTGAAGAAGGGCGACATGTTCGATGGCGACACCGCCTTTACGCTCTACGACACTTACGGCTTCCCGCTCGATCTGACCCAGGATGCGCTCAAATCGCGCGGGATCGGCGTCGATCAGGCGGCCTTCACCGACGCCATGGACCGCCAGCGCGAAAAGGCTCGCGCGGCCTGGGCGGGCTCGGGCGATACCGCAAGCGAGAACGTCTGGTTTGGCTTGCGCGAAAAACTTGGGCCAACGGAATTTTTGGGCTACGAGACCGAGACCGCCGAAGGCGAGGTGGGTGCGCTGGTGAAGGACGGCAGGGAAGTCGAGCGCCTCACTTCGGGCGAAAGCGGCGCGGTTGTGCTGAACCAGACGCCGTTCTATGCCGAGTCGGGCGGCCAGGTCGGCGACACCGGCGTCATGACCGGCGAGGGCGTGAGGTTTCGCGTCACCGATACCCAGAAAAAGGCCGGCGATCTCTTCGTTCACATCGGCACCGTCGAGCAGGGCACGCTCAAGCCGGGCGCGGCGCTGCAGCTCGAAGTCGATCATGCAAGGCGCGCCTCGATCCGCGCCCATCATTCGGCGACGCACCTGTTGCACGAGGCGCTGCGCCAGGTGCTGGGCGATCACATTGCCCAGCGTGGCTCGCTGGTCGCGCCGGACCGCCTGCGATTCGACTTCGTGCATCCCAAGCCGATCACGCCGGACGAACTCGCCCGCGTCGAGGACATCGCCAATGACGTGGTGCTGGAGAATGACGAGGTCACCACGCGGTTGATGGCGGTGGATGATGCGCGAGAGGCCGGCGCGCGCGCGCTGTTTGGCGAGAAATATGGCGATGAAGTGCGCGTGGTTTCGATGGGCAGGGGCGCGCGCGAGCACGGCACCAACGCGCTCGGCTGGTCGGTCGAACTGTGCGGCGGCACCCATGTGAAGCGGACCGGCGATATCGGCCTGATCTCGGTCATCAGCGAGAGTGCGGTGGCCTCAGGTGTCCGCCGCATCGAGGCGTTGACCGGGCGTTACGCGCGAAAGCATGCCAACGACACCATGCAGCTCGCAAAATCCGCGGCCTCCGAGTTGCGCAGCCCCCTTGAGGAGATGCCGACGCGGATCGCCGCCCTGATCGAAGAGCGCAAAAGGCTCGAACGCGACCTGTCCGAGGCGCGCCGCAAACTGGCGATGAGTGGCGGCGCGGCCGCCGCGAACGGTTCGGAAGCCGCCCCGGGTGTCCGCGAAGTCGGCAATGTCAAGCTGATGGCGCGCGCGGTCGAGGGCATCGAGATGAAGGATCTCAAGAGCCTGGCCGACGACGGCAAAAAACAACTCGGCTCTGGCGTGGTCGCCATCGTGGGCGTGACCGGAGACGGCAAGGCCGGTGTCGTGGTCGGCGTCACCGCCGATCTCACCTCGCGCTACAACGCGGTCGATCTCGTGCGTGTGGCGTCCGAAGCGCTCGGCGGCAAGGGCGGCGGCGGGCGGCCGGACATGGCGCAGGCCGGCGGCCCCGATGGCGCCAAGGCCGATGCGGCGCTCTCGGCGATCGAAAAGGCGATGGCGGGGGCGTAACCCTGTCATGCTGACCATCAGGAGCGCCGCAGCGGGGGATGCTCAGGCGATTGGCGCCGTGTTCGACGCGGCTGTGCGCGAGGGATGGAAGTATCTCGGCGAGCTTGCGGCGCGCCCGATGTTTCCGCCCGAGGAGTGGGATGCCGAGGTCGCCAAACACGCGCCGCCGAATGCCATGCTGGTTGCGGTAGATGACACGGGCAGGGTGATCGGCTTCGCTGCGGTCCATCCCGCCGAAGGCGAGATGTTCCTTTTGTTCGTGCATCCCGATCATGCCGGCCTTGGCGTTGGCCGGGCGTTGCTTGAAGCCGCGCACGACGTCTTGCGATCGGCCGGTTGTCGAGAAGCCTTTCTCTACACGCACGAGCAGAACAAGCGCGCGATTGCTGTCTACGAGGCAGCGGGATATCGGCGCGACGGCACGGTACGCGAGTCCGAATTTCGCGGCGTTTACCAGCGCGAGCCGAGGTTGGTGAAGAAGCTCAGCTGAATCCGCTGGCGCAGTATGCGCCTGAACGATGGTTCCCGATGGCGCCAAGGCGGACGCGGCGCTCTCCGCGATCGAAAAGGCGATGGAGGCGGTTTAGGCCGTTATCGTCATGGCCGGGCAAAAGCGCGAAGCGCGTCTTCGCGCTAGATGACCCGGCCATCCACGTTTTTCTTTGCCAATAGGTGTATTCAAGACGTGGATGCCCGGCCATAGGCGAGCGGAAGCGACGCCGTTCTTCGAACGGCTATGGCCGGGCATGACGAGGTTGGCGGGCGCCTAAGCCCGCGGGTCGGCTCCGCGAATCCTTGAGGAACATCAAATCGAATCGCCAAATCGGGCGGTATGCTGATTTGCTCCTGATTCCAACGGTTCGCATCGGGGGCGAGGCGAAACACGCGAGCTTGGGAAAACTTCAGGACACCGGCTGTGGCGATGCTTCCGGACAATTTGCGGCTGAACGATCCCGACTTGCGGGATCGCCTCTATGAACTGCTTGAACACGATCATCTGCCTTATTCCACGGGCTCCCGCTTCGTCCGGCTGATCATCGTCATCATCGTCATCTACCTGCTGGCGACGATTCTCGCCTCGGTGCCGGAGTTAGAGGCGCGTTTCGGATGGCTGTTCTGGGCGGTCCAGATCGGCTCGGTCCTGGCTTTCGGCCTGGAATATGTCGCCCGCATCTGGACTGTCGTCGGCCATTCGCCGCGGCAGAAATCGCCGGCAAAGGATCGCATCGAATATGCGACCTCGAGTCTTGGCATCATCGATCTGCTCGCGTTTCTTCCCGCAGCGATCGCTCTTGGATTTGGCAACCGCCCGGCACTCGCGTTGCTCGGCGTGCTGCCGTTTTTCAAGCTGGTGAGGTATTCGCCGGCGATGCGCTCGTTGCTATCAGCCCTTCACGCCGAGCGGCGGGCGCTGTTCGGATGCCTGGTGATCCTGGCGGGTGCGGTGCTGGTGTTCGCTTCGCTGCTTTATGCGGCTGAGCATGACGTGCAGCCCGACAAACTGGGCACCATTCCACAGGCGATGTGGTGGGCGATCGTGACGCTCGGCACGGTCGGTTATGGTGACGTGGTGCCGGTCACGCCGCTCGGCAAGCTGATATCGGTTTTCGCCATCATCGGTGGACTGACCATGATCGCGCTGCCGATTGCGATCATCTCCACCGCTTTCGCCGACGAAGTGAGGCGGCGCGACTTCGTCGTGACCTGGGGAATGCTGGCGCGGGTGCCGCTGTTCTCGCATCTAACCGCCACCGAAATCGCCGACATCATGCGGCTGTTGCGGGCGCAGACCATCGAGGCCGGCGAGATCCTGGTGCGGCGGGGCGATATCGCGTCCTCGATGTATTTCATCACCGCGGGCGAAGTCGAGATCGAATTGCCGAACCGGCAGGTGCGGCTTTCGGACGGCACATTCTTCGGAGAAATTGCGCTGCTGCACCGGGCCAATCGAAGCGGCACGGTGACCGCGAAGCGCAAAACGCGGCTGCTTGTGCTGGATGCGCAGGATTTTCACGCGCTGCTCCAGCGCGTGCCGGGTCTGGCCGCCCATGTGCACAAGACCGCGAAGGCGCGTCTGGCCGAGAGCGGCGATATCGCGATCGCCGAACTCGCGCAGGCGGCGCACGATGATCAGCCAGTGGCCGAGTAGTTCGGTGGCCGACCCCTTCGCTTAATTTTTGCGCAGGAACACGTAATCGGCCGCATATGGCGCGCTCTTGAAGGAGCCTGCTTTTTCGCAACCCCCTTCGAGCTTGCCGCCTCTGGTGTTGATCCGCTGCACGGTAGTAACTCCCGACAGCACGCCGCTGCCGCGGCTTGCGGTCACTTCCAGCTTCAGCCAGGGGATGTCATCTGGCGTAGCGCCCGGCGCGTTGCCGGCGGCCTTTGCGGTCACGGCGCTGCCGTCGCTGTGCTCCCAGTTCGGGCCGGCATAATGGCGGCCCACGGTCTTGCCGTCGACGATCAGCGTGGCGATCGGTTCGCGGAATGCAAAGGCAAGCTTGCCGTCCGCACCAGCCTTGCACTCGTAAACCTGCGCACCTTCGGCGTGCACCGTGAGCACGACCGTTTCGCCAGGGGCCGCGATGGCGGCGGGAAGGGACGTTTGGGCGGAAGCGCGCGTGGCGGGAAACGCCACAGCAAGCAGCAACAGCATGAGCGCGCCGGGTCCGTCATTGCGAGGAGCAAGGCGACGAAGCAATCCAGTTCTCATCATGGCCGTCATTCGGGGCGCGAGTGAAACGAGCGTACTTTGATGTGCAATTGCACATCAGAGAATCTATAACCACCAGCGTGAGTATGGATTCCGGGTTCGCGACTTGGTCGCGCCCCGGAATGACGACGCTCGGGATTGCTTCCCTGATCCTCGCAACAACGCGAAACGCGCGAATATGCCATTACGCCGCCATCGCCTTGGTGAGGTTTTCGGCGACCTTGTCGAGGAAGCCGGTGGTGGACAGCCAGCGCTGGTCGGCGCCGACCAGAAGCGCGAGGTCCTTGGTCATGTAGCCCGCTTCGACCGTCTCGACGCAGACTTTCTCGAGCGTGCTGGCGAATTTCGCGAGCGCCTCGTTGTTGTCGAGCTTGGCGCGATGCGACAGGCCGCGCGTCCAGGCGAAGATCGAGGCTATCGAATTGGTCGAGGTCTCTTTGCCCTTCTGGTGCTCGCGGTAGTGCCGCGTCACGGTGCCGTGGGCGGCTTCGGCCTCCACCGTCTTGCCGTCCGGCGTCATCAGCACCGAGGTCATCAGGCCGAGCGAGCCATAGCCTTGCGCCACGGTGTCGGACTGCACGTCGCCGTCGTAATTCTTGCAGGCCCAGACATAGCCGCCCGACCACTTCATCGCAGCCGCGACCATGTCGTCGATCAGGCGATGTTCGTAAGCGATTTTTTTGGCATCGAACTGCGCCTTGAATTCCTTGTCGAAGACATCCTGGAAGATGTCCTTGAAGCGCCCGTCATAGACCTTGAGGATGGTGTTCTTGGTCGACAGATAGACCGAGTAGTTCTTGGACAGGCCCATATTGAACGAGGCGCGGGCGAAATCGGCGATCGAATCGTCGAGATTGTACATTTCCATTGCAACGCCCGCCCCGGGTGCCTTGAAAACCTCGCGCTCGATCACGGTGCCGTCCTCGCCGACGAATTTCATCGACAGCGTGCCCTTGCCCGGGAATTTGATGTCGGTGGCGCGGTACTGATCGCCATAGGCATGGCGGCCGATGATGATCGGCTTGGTCCAGCCCGGAACCAGCCGCGGCACGTTCCTGCAGATGATCGGTTCGCGGAACACGACGCCGCCGAGGATATTGCGGATGGTGCCGTTCGGCGATTTCCACATTTCCTTCAGGTGGAATTCCTTCACCCGCGCCTCATCAGGGGTGATGGTGGCGCATTTGACGCCGACGCCGACCTTCTTGATGGCATTGGCGGCATCAACCGTGACCTGGTCATTAGTCTTGTCGCGGTATTCCATCCCGAGATCGAAATACATCAGGTTGATGTCAAGGAATGGATTGATCAGCTTGTCCTTGATGTACTGCCAGATGATCCGGGTCATCTCGTCGCCATCGAGTTCAACGACGGGGTTGGTCACCTTGATTTTTGCCATGGGAAATCGGGCCTTTTTGGAACAGCGCGTTTTGGGAATGGTTGGATGCGAAACCGACCTTTATCGCACCCGCGCTATAGCACTGCGCAAGCGCCGGTGAAAGCCAACGTGTTTGGCCGACCTTTTGGCGCCGGAAGTGCTCCCCCTCCCCCTGAAAGGGGGAGGGTTGGGGTGGGGGTCGATTGAGCGATGCGAGCGCAAAGAGGGCCGGAAGGTGTAAAAAAATGACCCCCTCCCGGCTCGCTGAAGGACGCACCGAAGCCAACACGCGACCTACGTTACCCGGTGATCAGAACGCTGCCTGGGTCGCCGTACCCGCCACCACATACCAGGTCACCAACAGGCCGCAGATCAGCGCGCCGGGCAGGCTCGAGCCGGTGCGCCGCCAGGTGAAGGTCGCGATGACCGCGACAATCGCAAAAATCGGCACGAACTGGATGGCGATGATGGTGGAGAGCGGCACGAAGGCGGGGTCGGGCAGGGGATTGAACAACTTTCCGGACAGCCAAAGCGTGCCGTATTGCAGGGCCAGCAGCACGATCATGCCCAGCGTCAGCGCGAGCACGTTGGTCAGATAAAGCGCGGCGCGCGAGGCGCCCGGGGTTGAGAAATTCCGGTGCAAGAGGCGAAGCGCGATCACGAAAAATGCAGTCAGCGGCACGAGATAGATCAGGAAGATCAAAAACTGCTTCGCGCTCATCAGCTTCAAGGCCACAATCCAGAACCGGAAATCGATCTTGAAGGCGAGGTCGGCGAGCCACAGCGCGGCGTAGCCGACCATAACCGACACCACGGCGATCAGGATCGACGGCCAGACAATGCCGTAGCGAGTGGCGCGCTTGGGCGCAAACGGCATAAGAGCGAGTGCGATCAGCGCGTTGAGAAGGGCCCAGACCACGATCTGGTTGGTGATGCCCTGAGGCAGATAGCGGGATGGCGTCAAAGTGCCGCCCAGCGCGAAGGCCGGGTAGTAGAGCAGCGCGGGAATGAAGGTGGTCAACAGGAAAGCGCTCCACCAGCGTCCCGCGCTGGTTTCGACCTTGGCAGGCGCGGTGCCGTCGGCGGGTGCTTGCAGCTGCAGCCGCGAAAACACCGGCGCATCCAGCAGGCCGTCGAACACCCCAAGCAGCAGCGCGACAAAGCCGACCAGCGCGACCAGCGTTCCGATTTCCTTGCGCAACCAGATCTGGTCATCGGAAGGGCGGGGCGTGCCGCCCTGCAGGGTCTTGGCGAACCAGTCGAGACTGTAGCCAATGGCCTGACGCGAAATGTGCTCGTCGGGATGTGTGGTCGCCGGCGTGTACAACACCCTCGCCGTGCCCAGGGCGATGTCGCCATAGACCTTGCCGGGTTCGACCGGTCCCTGCGTACCAAACAGTGCCCAGAGTTTTGGGCTCTGCGTGACGTCACGCGCCCGTTCGACGCCCCACATCAGGTCCGGAAATTCCTCGTATTCGGCATACACCAACGCGACATTGCGCGGCCACGACGCGCTGCCTTCGGCGGCGAACGGCTTGCCGGTGGAAGAACCCTCCAGCACCATCGACTTGTAGTCATTGGGCATCGCCGTTGCGGCGGCGAGCACCGTCCAGCCGCCCATCGAATGGCCTTCCAGCCCGATATTGTTCTTGTCGACGATATCGAGACTGCGCAGATAGGCGAGCCCGTCGGGCCCGCCGAAGCCGTTGGCAAACGCCGGTGGATCGCTATAGCCGTGGCCGGTCTGGTCGAGCGCCACCACGACATAACCCCTGCGGGCGAATTCGATGGCAAAGCCATCCTGCGTCTCGCGCGAGTTGATATAGCCGTGCACGGCCAGCACGCCCGGTGCGGGCGTTTGCGCGGTCGCGTTCGGCGGGATGTAGAGCAGGGCGCTCATGGTATTGCCCTTGGCGCCCGCAAAGCGCACATCGTTGATCTTGATGCCGCCGGAGGTCTGTGTCAGGTGGGCGAGCGCGCCGCCGGCCAGGATCAGAATTGCCCCGGTGATCGCCAGAGACCATTTGCGATGCATGGCAGCCCTCCCTGCGTTTTTGATTTTTAAGGAGCCTATCGCAAAGGCAAAGCTGCGCAAGCGATGGTTGTGATGCGCAGATGTCGATTTAGCCTGAAAGGCGCCGGAGCGAGCCGAATTGATCGAAGATTCCGCCGGACGAAAATCTTGCCGACCTCTTGTGTCCCAGACGCGGTGCGGCATGCCGACAGAAGCCGGCCATGTCGCTCCAAAGACTTGCTCGCTGCGCTAACGCCTCAAAACTGTCATGTGATGGGCGAGCACGGTCGGCACGTTTGGTGTGCCGTCGAGCCCAATGGCGTGGGTCTCGAAGGTGGCAACGCCAGTTGGGAGCACGACGCCGTGTTGGGCCGATCTTGTGAAGATATGGCGGCAGTTTGCGGCCGAGCGATCAAACCAGTTCGGATCGTCAAACGTCCCTCCGAACACGCCCCAAATGTCCGGAAACCGCTCCAGGTCGAGGTAGATCTTGGTTGCACATATCTCGCAGAAATGCACGGTCACCTTCTTGTGACTGCTGTCGGAGCGGTGGACGAAAGCCTTAGGCATCGCGCCCGAGAGTGAGATATCCTGCCTCCGGAAAACCGGCTCAACCAGATATGCGGAGCCGGTGATCTTCTGGCAGAACGTGCAGTGACAAATGGTGACCCGGATGGGCGCGGCGCTGACCGAATACCGGATCGCGCCGCACAGGCATCCACCGCTTTGCGGCATCCTCATGTTCGCTTCCTTCTCTGGCTTTTCGTCGCGTCGGATCGACCAAAGCGCATGATCCGATTTATCGCTTCTACATAGAGTTTGCCTGCGGCATGATCGCCCCTGACGCCCTATCCTGTTCAAGATGGCAGGAGGTCTCCTCTGATGCGCCACGAATATATCGAGACATTGATCATCGGCGGCGGCCAGGCCGGCCTTGCAATGAGCGATATGTTGAGCCAACGAAGACTACCGCACCTGATTGTCGAGCAGCACAGGATCGCGGAGCGGTGGCGCTCCGAGCGCTGGACCGGCCTTCGCTTCCAGTTTCCGAACTGGTCAATCAGGCTCCCCGGATACAAGTTCGAGCACGCTGATCCGAACGGCTTTGCGACGAGCAGCGAGATCGTCGACTTCCTGACCGCCTATGCCGTCTTCATCAAGGCGCCTGTCCGATCTGGCGTGAAGGTCACCGCCCTGCGCCAGCAGAGCGGTCGGCCCGATTTCGTGGCGGAGACGTCCGGCGGTCCCATCGAAGCCGGCAATGTCGTGGTCGCGACCGGTCCCTACCAGCGTCCTGTGATTCCCGACCTTCTTGCCGGCAACAGCCGAGTCTTTCAGGTTCATGCAAGCGCCTACAAGGACCCCGACCAGCTGCCGGCCGGCAGCTGCCTGATCGTCGGCTCAGGCGCGTCCGGCACTCAAATCGCGGAAGAGCTTCAACGCGCCGGACGCCGCGTGTTTCTCTCGGTCGGCCGGCACAAGCGGGTGCCGCGCCGATATCGTGGACAGGACCTGATGTGGTGGCTCGGCGAATTGGGACTTGACAAGACAACCGCGGCCAAGCGCGGACCAGACAAGACGCTGCCGCTGATCACTGGCGCCTATGGCGGGCATACGATCGATTTTCGCGAGCTGGCGCAACAAGGGATCAGCTTGCTGGGCCGGGTCACGGCTGCAAGCGGGGACACGCTTGCCATCGAAGCCGATCTGAGTGCCTCGCTCGTGGCAGGCGACAAGACTTACTTCGCTTTTCTGGACATGGTCGACGAGCATGTCCAAAGATCAGGAATGAACGCACCGGCGGAGCCGTCGGCGCGGATCAGAAAAGAAGAGCCCGCTTGCGTCACGGCCCCAATTGCACAGGTCGACCTGATGAAGGAGGGCATCACCTCCATCATCTGGGCAACCGGCTACACCTTTGATTTTGGCTGGATCGATCTGCCCGTGCTCGACAGCTCCGGAGAACCGAAGCATCGCGACGGCGTCACGGATGTGCCGGGACTCTATTTCCTTGGTCTGCCCTGGCTTTCCAAATTGAACTCATCTTTTCTATCAGGGGTTGGCGACGACGCAGCCGCGTTGGCAGAACGTATTCTAAGGAACAGCGCTGTCCCCTCGCTTTCGGCCATGGCAGTAGAACCGACCTAATTTCTTATCGTTTCCGCTATGCCACCGGGGGTCCGAGTTTCACCCATAGCCGCCGTTCTCCCTGAAGACCAACTCCAACAGGATGCCGGTTGGGGTCCGAACGAACAAGCGCCTTTCATTGAGCTCGGGCAGGTCCATGGTCGAATATTGCATATCTAGCGCGTCCAGCTTCTCGCGATACTTCGAGTAGCCTTCCAGGCGAAAGCCCGCGTGATCGATGGTCTCTCCGGATCGATCGACGCGAGAGGAACGCCCCGGAATCAAATGCACGATTGGTTCGCCGCCGGCGTAAAGCCAATAGCCTGGAAACGAAAAGCCAGGCCGATAGCCAGGCTTCAGATCGAGAACCCTTTCCAGAAAGCTTCTGGTGCCTTCAAGATCGGCCGTGCGCAGCGTGACATGATCGAGGTTCATGGCAGAACTCACGCGATGGTCGGCGTCACGCCGCCATCTACGCGCAACGCTGCGCCGTTGGTCGCCGATGAAAGGGGACTTGCGACATAGGCTACGAGGTCGGCGATCTCCTCCGGCTCGATCATGCGCTGGACGAGTGATGAGCTGCGATGCTTGGCAAAGAATTCAGCCTCGATCTCCGCAGCGGAAGCCTGCGGGTCGCTCGCAAGGCTCTTCAAGAAATCGATAATGCCTTCAGAGCGTGTTGGACCCGGCAATACGGAATTGACGGTCACGTTCGTGCCCTTGGTCAAGGCGGCGAGACCGCGCGATATGGCGAGCTGCGCTGTTTTGGTCATGCCATAATGGACCATCTCGCCGGGCGTGACCAAACCGGATTCGCTGGAGATGAAGACGATGCGGCCCCAGTTGCGCTTGAGCATGCCCGGGAAGTATTGCCGAGCCAGTCGCGCGCCGCTTAGGACATTGATTTCGAAATAACGCCGCCAATCATCATCGGTTATCTCACCGAACGGCTTGATCTCGTAAATGCCGAGATTATTGACCAACACGTCGACTTCCGGAGCTGCTTTCAGCAGATCGGCTGCTCCTTCTGCTGTGGCTGCGTCCGCAACAACTCCTCGGACAGTTCCGCCTCCGGAACGGCTGATAGTATTGATCGCTTGATCGAGCTTTGTCTGTTCGCGGCCGGTGACGATGACGTCCGCGCCCTCCGCGGCAAGTTTTCGGCCGATCTCAAGACCGATACCGGCGGTCGAACCGGTAACGAGGGCGGTCTTCCCCTTCAGATGTAAGTCCATTTCGATGCTCCCTGGATAAACGGATTTCACGACATCGATTTACATCCTCGCTCAGGCAGCAATAATAGCCGTTGAGAGAGAAGGTTCCTTGCTGTTATAGCAAGAGTATGTCAGACAAGCTTTTCGATATGATCGTGTTCGCGCGCGTCGTGGAAACAGGCAGCTTGTCCGGGGCGGCACGCCATCTTGGCTTGTCGCTTGCGGTCGTGAGCCGGACCCTTGCGCGTCTCGAGGCGCGTCTCGGTGTACGCCTGGCCAACCGCACCACGCGTACCCTGTCGCTCACCGAAGAAGGGTCGGCGTTTCACGTCAGGTGCGTGCGTATTCTCGCCGACGTTGACGAGGCGGAGATCGAGGCTACTCGCGGGCGCGACACCGCAAGCGGACTTCTGCGCATCACTTCGACGTTTGCGTTCAGCCGGCGGCGATTGGCACCGCTGCTACAGGAATTTCAGTCGCTGCATTCCGGATTACGGATTCACCTCCAGGCGTCCGACAGCTTGGTGAACCTTGTCGAAGGAGGATACGATCTCGCTGTTCGCTTCGGCGCGCTTGCGGATTCCAGCATGATCGCGCGTCAGCTCGCACCCAATGTGCGCGCGATATGCGGAGCGCCTGCGTATCTGGATCGCCGCGGCCGGCCGGCGACCGTCGATGATCTGACCGAGCACGACTGCATCGACTACGGCGACCCGCCGCAAGGTTTCTGGACGCTGACAGACGATACGGTCATGCCGATTCGATGCAACTTAACGTGCAATGATGGCGAACTCGCTCATGGATGGGCACTGCAAGGCGCAGGATTGGTCCTGAAATCGGTCTGGGATACGCACGGCGATATCGAAGCCGGCCGACTGGAAGTTGTGCTCCCGAAGTTGCGGTTGCCTGCTGCACCCATCCATGCGGTCTATCCTCACAGCCGGCACGCCGCCGCGAAGGTCAGGCTTTGTGTTGAGTTTTTGGCAGACAGATTGCGCAAGGAAGCTGCATCACTTGCGCGCTTCACACGGCTGAGCGACGCGTTTTAAGCAGTATCCCCCGGTCATGAGATCGCTGGGGATCGAGACCAAGGCGCCCCGCACCGGCTGAAGATTACGCTTGACAGCATTTTTTTCGGTACCAGGTGATTTGCCCGTCGTGCCAATCTGCCGCAGTTGATCGCGTCCCCAAATCACCCGCATGATTCGCGCCGTCCCGCGCTCACCAGAGGGGCGCATCGCGATCGTCACGAGTGTCGGTGCGGGATGCGATGGACGCGACGCGCGCGGCTGACGAGAGCGCGTTTTGCGGACGGCGAAGTCGTGTGGTCCATGCCTCGACGGCGGCATCAAGTTGGCGCGTAGCTTTCGCATCGCGCCAATGACGGTGACAAGAAAGCCCGATCGCCGGGGAGATCACGAAGTAGACCGTTAAAACCATTCCGCAAGGAATGTCGGTTGAATCCGCCTAGACTTGTGGTGACTATGCTCGGATGGCAAGCCATCGCCTTACACGCTCACAATGGTTTCTCAAAGAAGCTAGATAATCACATTGCAGCCATCGCGCTGTACCTCCGCCATTACAATTTCTGCCGAGTTCATGAAGCCCTTTCGGGTAGCGCCAGCAAGGCCATTTGCATTGCAGATCGCGCTTAGCCATGGGCCAGCTTGTGGACGCTGCGCTTACCGTTGCGCCCGCTTTGCCGACTGAGACGCCGCCTGATAGGCGTCGAAAATTCATATAATTCAAGGTGATAAGGCATAGTACGTTCGCCGTACGTTCCGGTTGTGGCAATTGCGGAACACCCACTAATGGTTTATCTGGGGAACAATAGGGGCCATTGACGGTTCGTTAAAGGCGTCCCTATATACGGGGCGTGAATAGCCCCCCGTCGGACATGGCCAGCAATGGTCCCCGGCGGGGTTTCATTTTTTATGGCTATCACGGATGAGCCAGCGATAAAGTATGTGATGGCCTTTTTTGATGGCCAGAATCTTTACCAACATGCCAAAGATGCGTTTGGTCATCACCATCCAAACTACGACCCTATAAAATTACACAAAGCAGTTTGCGAAGCGAAGGGCTGGCGCCCAACGCTTACTCGCTTCTACACCGGCGTTCCCAATGCCGTCGAAAGCCCGATGTGGACCGCTTATTGGGCGAACCGTGTACTCGCCCTCAAACGCGCTGGAGTTCATGTCACTACGCGGCCCCTACGATATCGGCGAGCCGCAATCATTGATCATTACGGTGATCCCGTTCTTGAAGACGACGGCCAACCTGTGGTTTCCGTAACTCCGCAAGAAAAAGGTATTGATGTGCGACTTGCACTCGACTTGGTTAGTTGCGCCCGCACAAAGCAATTCGATATCGCTCTGATCTTTAGCCAAGACCAAGATTTGCAAGAAGTCGTCCAAGAAATAGCAGACATTGCGAAAGAGCAGGATCGCTGGATACGGGTGGTCTGCGCCTTCCCCGGTGGTCCGAAGGCTTCATCGGGACGCGGGATTGACAAAACCGAGTGGTTCAAAATGGACCAAGAATTTTACGACAAGTGCCTTGATCCGTGGGATTACCGGCCAAAGAAATAAGTGGCCTATTTCGCAACTCCGAGTGGCCTATTTCGGCCAGTACCCACTACCGTGTGATATTCGAAATGCACCCTTATTCTTGAGAGAGCATCCGCGGAACGTTTCCCCAGAATCATCCCGTTCACCATGCACAACCATTGCTTGAAAGCGCGGGTCCGATGCAGGCTCTAGCGGCGGGATCCAGTTTCGCCGAAGAGATTACGCTTGACAGCATTTTGTGCGCGCGAGGTGATTTGCCCGTCGTGCCAATCTGCCGCAGTTGATCGCGTCCCCAAATCACCGGCAGAATCCTGCGCGTCCCGTCCCCACAGAGGGGCGTTTCGCGATCGTCACGAGTGTCGGTGCGGGATGCGATGGACGCGACGCGCGCGGCTGACGAGAGCGCGTTTTGCGGACGGCGAAGTCGTGTGGTCCTGATGTCCCGATGCTGACATCAAGCCTGCGAGCGGTCTTGCAGGTGATGGAGGCAATCAAGCCGGTCTCCAGGGAGATCACGAAGGAAACCGTTAAAACCATTCGCGCGGGGAATGCCGGAACGTGTCGGCCTACCCTCGGTGGACTAACTCGTGTGCTATCTATTTTTCGCACGCGAGGCTGCGGGTGCGCACGTCGCGCCCGGCATTCCCTGCGCCCTCTCAATTTCGGGGGACGTGATTTGGCAAAGACTCGGGTGATTCAAGCCGCGGGAATGAATAGGCGCGCCTGTTATCTTAGAAGGAACCAGCTCCGTTACCCTCCCCTGGAGGGGGAGGGTCGATTGCGAATGTAATGAGCAATCGGGGTGGGGTGATACGGTGCTATGTTGTAGAGAGTTCACCCCACCCCGCGTGCATCTTGCTTCGCGCGATGCCCGCGACCCTCCCCCTCCAGGGGAGGGTTCGCTGCGACGTTGGAGAAACCAACCGCTAATGTCGGGCACCGACAAAACCAAGACCGGCTTCGATCTCAGAGGCCCCGTCGTCATCCTCGTCGAGCCGCAGCTTGGCGAGAATATCGGCATGGCGGCGCGCGCGATGGGCAATTTCGCGCTGACGCGGCTGCGCATTGTGAACCCACGGGACGGCTGGCCGAACATCAGCGCCCAGCGCGCGGCCGCCGGCGCCGATCATATCCTCAGCGACGCCGAATTGTTTGATACGGTGGAACAGGCGGTCGCCGACTGCACGCTGTTGTTTGCCACCACCGCCCGCGCCCACGATCAGGCCAAGCCGGTTGTCGGACCCCAAGTGGCTGCCACAGAGATGGTCGGCCAGATCGCGGCTGGCGGCACGGTCGGCATCCTCTTTGGCCGTGAGCGCTCTGGCTTGGAGAACGAGGAGGTCGGGCTTGCCAACCGCATCATCACCTTTCCCGTCAATCCCGGTTTTGCCTCCCTCAACCTGGCGCAGGCGGTGCTTCTGATCGGCTACGAGTGGTTCAAGCTCGCAACCGCGAACCGCCTGCCGTTTGCAATGCCCGAACGCTCCGAGCGCGCCTCGCAACACCAGATCCAGGCGTTTTTCGAAAACCTCGTGCGCGAACTCGATTCCGTCGAATTCCTCCGCCCCGCGGAGAAGCGCGACACCATGCTGGTCAACTTGCGCAACATCTTCACCCGGATGGATCCGACCAAGCAGGACATGCACACGCTGCACGGCGTGGTGATGGCGATCGCAGAAGGCAGAAAAGGCCCGGCCAAGGGCGGCGTGCTGGATGGCGCGCAGGCGACGCGGCTGCGCGCGCTGCTGGCCGAGCACGCGCAAGGCGCAATCCCGGCGGAGAGCGGCACGGTGCGCGGGCTGGCGCGGTTGTTGCGGCGCAATCCGACCGATGCCGAGCGCATCCTGTGGCAATCGCTCACACGCGACCGGCGCTTTGCGGGCCGGTTCAAGCGACAGACGCCGGTCGGCCGGCAGATCCCGGATTTCGTCTCCTTTGTGCAGCGGATTGCGATCGAGCTGATCAATCCGGGCGAGTCCGATGCGATCAGAAAGGATCGCGCCGATCGGCGGACCTGGCTTCAGGCCCGTGGCTACCGGGTCGTCAACATGGCGGTCGCCGATATCGAGAGCGATCTGGCGGCCGAACTCGATCGGCTTGCCGCCCTTTTGCCTTGAGTATCCTGACGAGGCGCCATGCATCTCTCTCCAGTTGTCAGGATCAAGCCGGACGGATTAGGTTTCCATCACAAGACCAAGCAACGACATCAGGGAGATCCGACATGCATTCCGCAAAATTTGCACTGTTCGCCTCGATTTCGATGTTCGCCACGACGCCGGTCCTTGCGCAGGCGCCACAGGTCGAAAAGAACGTCTCGATGGCGCTGGCGCTTGCCATCATCCAGGGCACGATCGAGCAGTGCACCAAGGACGGCTACAAGGTCTCCGTCACCATCGTGGACAAGGGCGGCAATGTGGCGGCGCAGCTTCGCGGCGACGGCACCAGCCCGCACACCATGGAGTTCAGCCGCCTGAAAGCCTACACGGCGCGCATCCGCAACCAGACCTCGCTGCAGACCATGAAGGAGCTTGAAGATCCGGCCAGGGCCCCGCTGCGGCAGATTCCCGGATTGGTCGGTATCGGTGGCGGCGTTCCGATCAAGGCCGGCAATGAGACGATCGGCGGCATCGGCGTGTCCGGCGCACCCGGCGGCGAAAAAGACGAAGCTTGCGCCAATGCCGGCCTCGCCAGGGTCGAGGCCGCGCTCAAATAGAGCGCGGTTCGCTTTACCCGAAAAAATCCGCAATCGAATTGGAGACGATCGATGAAGAAGTCGCCGCGTTCGCTCGACCTTGTCCTGGCTTTTTGCTGCCTTGCGATGTTGTCCGCAACCGCGCTGCGTGAGGCGAGGGCGCAAAGCCCTGCGCCAGCCGCGTTGGAGGTGCCCGCGAAAACCGTTCCCGTACCCGCCGACGTCAGCCCGCAACTGCAGAAGATCATCGGCGCACCGCTGCGGTCGAATTGGGATATTCATCCCAAGAGCGGCGAGGAATGGAAGCCGGTCGCGGATGCGGGCGCGGCGGCGCTGACCAAGAACGTGCCCGGCATGATCGAGCGGCTCAAGGTGAAGGTCGAGAAGACCAATATCGACGGCGTGCGGGCCTTCATCGTCACGCCCGAAACCATCGCGCCGGAAAACCGCAACCGACAGCTCATCCATATGCATGGCGGCTGTTACGTGCTCAATCCCGGCGAAGCCGGCTTGCCGGAAGCGATCTTCATGGCCGGCTTCGGGCACATCAAGGTGATTTCGGTCGAATACCGGATGCCGCCGGAAGCTTATTTCCCGGCCGCGCTCGACGACGGGATCACGGTCTGGAAGGCCGCGCTGAAATCCATGGACGCGAAGAACATGGCGATCTTCGGCACCTCGGCCGGCGGCGCGCTGACGCTCGAAATGGTTTTGAAGGCGAAGGAGCTTGGGCTTCCCGTGCCCGGGGCGATCGCGCCGGGAACGCCGATGTCTGATGTCACCAAGGTCGGCGACACCTTCTACACCAATGCGATGCTGGACAACGTGCTGGTTTCCCCCAACGGCTTTTGCGATGACGGCGCAAAAGTCTATGCCAACGGGCATGACATGAAGGACCCGTTATTGTCGCCGGTCTACGGCGACATGAAAGGTTTTCCGCCGACAATTCTTACCAGCGGCACGCGCGATCTGCTCTTGAGCAACACCGTTCGCGTTCACCGCAAGCTTCGGCAAGCCGGCGTGGAAGCCACGCTCCAGGTTTATGAGGGCATGTCGCACGCCCACTACATCCGCGACGACACCGCGCCGGAGACGAGGGAAGTGTTCGAGGAGATTGCCCGTTTCTTCGATTCTCATCTCGGAAAATGAGACGGCCGGCAAAAAATAGGCAGGACGGCTCGCGCCGCCCCTGCGTTCGTTTTAGACCGCGACGAGCTGTTGCGCCACGCTGCTTGTTCGTCTCGCCTTCCCTGGCTTCAAAGCCGGGAACAAAGAGCGTGCCGCAAGGCCCGCGGTATCGGCCACGCCCGGGTCGCGCGATACCATCGCGGCGACGATCGCACCGTCCATCAGCAACCCAAGCTGATGGGCGAGCACTTCCGGTTCCGCCGCGCCCATTTCTTCGGCGAGTTTCTCGATATAGGCGAGCACGACCCTCTTGTGCCGCATCGCGATTGCGCGCAGCTGTTTCTGGTCCTTGTCGTGCTCACCCACGGCGTTGATGAAAGGGCAGCCGTAGAAACGTTCCTGACGGAACCACTGCTTCAGTGCGGGAAAAATTCGCGCAAGTTTTGTCCGCGGGCTGCCACCGGCAGCTTCGATCGCGCCGATGAACCATTCGCGCCACTGCTTGCCTTCGGTCTCGAGCACAACATGAACCAGGTTGTTCTTCGATCCGAATAATTTGTAGAGCGTTGTCTTCGCCGTGCCGGCTTCATTGATGATGGCATCGATGCCGGTTGCGTTGATGCCGTTCTTGCAGAACAGCCGCGTCGCGGCACTCAGCAGACGCCCGCGCGCCGATTCATCGTCGCCACTTCGGTGGTGAGCCGCGGCCGGACGCAGTTTCGAAGAAGGTTTTCCCATAGGCGCAGTTAATCCAACTGGGCCGCACTCATCAAGTCGCATGTCGTTGCGCGCGAATTGATCGCGGGTTGCGTTGATTGCATCGCCTTTGAGCATTTCGCCGTTGCCTGATTCAAAGGCACAAATGCTAAGCGGCTTTGGGACTGCACGTTTTTCCAGCCGCGCCTTCTGGCACGCTTCATGCAGGCAACAGACCGTTCGGTATCCTGCCTCCCAGGGAGAAAACAATGACCGCGGTTGCCCAAAAAACAGCACTTACCGGCTGCCTCGCCCCGATCGACAAGCAAGGGCTCGAGCAGCTGATCGCCAACGGCAAAGCCAATCCGAAGGTCATCAAGACCTTGAAATGCAAGACTGTGGCCGAAGGCAAGTTCCGCCACGCCAACTATATCCGCAATCTTGCGCCTTACATTGTCGACGAGCCGCCGGGACTTCTTGGCGACGACACCGCGCCCAATCCTTCCGAAGCTTCGCTTGCGGCACTCGGTTCCTGTCTTGCCGTCGGGCTCCACGCCAACGCGGTGCATCGCGGCTGGATCGTCAACAAGCTCGAACTTGAGCTCGAAGGCGACCTCAACATCACCGCGGTCTGGGGTACCGGCGACGTCAGCGAAAAACCGGTCGGTTTCACCGATGTTCGCGTCAGGGTCGACATGGAATGCGAGGGCATTCCGAAGAGCGAGATCGACGCGCTGGTCGCCCACGTCAAGAAATGGTCGCCGGTCGCCAACACCTTCACGCGCCCCGTCAACCTCGAGGTCAGCGCTTCCTGAAGGTTTCCACGCAAAATCCGGCGGCTGTGGAGGGTCTCATGGGTTCATCGGCTGTATCTCGGCGCGTGGCTGACGATGATCTCGCGCCGGCGTCGATTGTCGATCAGGTCGCCACGATTGCGCGCAAAAACCTTGCACCCATGGCGGCGGCGATTGATGCCGGGACGATCTACCCGGATGAACTGCTCCGTCGCCTTGGCGATATCGGCGCCTGGGCGAGCCATTTGCCAAAGAATGGCAGAGCCGATCTCTCCTGCGCCATTCAAGCGATCGCCGCTCTCGGCGAGGTCTGCGGCGCCACCGCCTTCATGGCGTGGTGCCAGAACACGCTCGTTTGGTACGCGGCGAATTCAGACAATCCCCGGCTGATTGCGAGATTCGGCGACAAGTTTGCGACCGGCCAAATTCTCGGCGGCACCGGCCTTTCCAATCCGATGAAGAGTTTCTTCGGGATCGAGAAGCTGAAACTGAAAGGCCGCAAGGTCGAGGGCGGCTACATCGTCAGGGGCGCGTTGCCGTGGGTGTCAAACCTGGGGCCCGGCCATTTCTTCGGCACCATCTTTGAACGCGAGGACCAGCCCGGCGGCATTGTGATGTTCCTGGCTGATTGCTCGGCCCCTGCGATCACCTTGCAGCCGTGCAAGGCGTTTCTCGCGATGGACGGCACAGGCACGTATGGCGTGCAATTCCGCGATGTCTTTGTGCCCGACGATCTCGTTCTGGCCGATCCGGCGGGTCCCTTCGTGAAAAAAATCCGCTCCGGCTTCATCCTGTTGCAAACCGGGATGGCCACGGGCCTGATCCGCGACTGCATCAACATCATGAACGAAGTCGATGCACCGCTTGGCCACGTCAATCGGTATCTGCCGCAACAGCCGGTCAATTTCCAGGAATTGCTTGCTGAGCTTGAAACGGAAGCGATGGCGCTGGCGCGCGATCCCTACAACGAAGAAGAAAGCTATTGGCGCAAGGTTGTCGCCCTTCGGCTGCGCGCAGGCGAAGCGAGCGTGGCGGCTGCGCACGCGGCCATGCTCCACTGCGGCGCTCGCGGTTACTTGCGGAGCCACCGCGCCCAGCGCCGGCTCCGAGAAGCCTATTTCGTCGCCATCGTCACGCCCGCCACCAAGCAGCTGCGCAAGATGCTGGCAGACATGTGAAGTTTTTGACCAGACCGCGGGATCACAACACAAGACAGGAGAGGCTGCCATGACGGACGTTCTGATTTCTGCCAGCGAACTCGCCGAACTCGTAACCAAGGAGCCGTGTGTCATCGTCGACACCCGAAATCCCGATGCTTACGGCGCGGGACACCTCCCCAATGCCGTGAACGTGCACGAGATCTTCACTTACCTTGCCACCTCGACCCCGGAGGGCATGAACGAACTGAAGACGAAATTCGCCGATGCGTTCGGCAGAGCGGGGCTGTCGGGCAAGGAAACCGCAATTGTCTACGAACAGTCGATGAATTCAGGCTTCGGCCAGTCTTGCCGAGGCTACTACCTCTTGACCATGCTCGGATATCCGAAGGTCAAGGTGCTTCACGGCGGTTACGACGCCTGGGTCGCCACGGGATTGCCGACCACGACCGCCGTGCCGACCCCGAAGCCGGCGTCGTTCTCGATCATTCCGGAAGCCGGCGACATCCTGATCGACTACAAGACCATGCTCGCGGCGGTTGGAAAGCCCGGCATCGCCTTGCTCGACGTGCGCGACGTCGACGAGTGGATCGGCGAAAGCTCCTCGCCCTATGGCAAGGATTTCTGCCCGCGCAAGGGGCGGATCCCGGGCGCGGTGTGGCTCGAATGGTACCGGATGATGAAACCGACAGCCGAGGGGCCGCGCTTCAAGTCCAAGGACGAAATCCTGGCCGAATGCGCCACCGTTGGGATCACCCAGAAAACCCCGGTCTATCTCTATTGCTTCAAGGGCGCGCGCGCCTCGAACACTTTCCTCGCTCTTAAAAATGCCGGGGTGAGGGATGTCCGGATGTACTTCGGATCCTGGAATGAATGGTCCCGCGACCCGTCGCTACCGATTGAGGAGGGCCTGCCCGTCGAGCCCAAGCTGACCGAAAAAGCGGCATGAAACCTGCATGTTTTTTCGCCGCCTGGCCGCTTTTTGCGGCCGGGCGGTGAATCCCGACGCCATGGCGGGGTTTGCCTTCGTCATTCCCGGCATCGCGTGAGGAAATGCAGGCATGTCCACTTTCGACGATCCTTTCGATGCGGACCGCGCACTTTCGCGGTCCGGCTGCATCTGCGGCCGACACCTCTCCGCGGCCGAGCACGAGCAGGACGCCTTGCGGCTTCGCTGCGAGTCGGTGGAAAGTCGCGAAAAGCGCTACGAGGGCGTGGTTGCGTCCGCGGTCATGCGCGCGATGTTTCCGAAGGATGTCGCACGGAGGGCGTTTCTGAAAACACTCGGAGCCGCGACCGCGCTTTCTGCCATCTCCCAATTCTTTCCGCTCAAACTGGCGACCGAGGCGTTCGCGGAAGGGGGCACACCTGAGAAAAAGGATCTGAAGGTCGGCTTCATCCCGATCACCTGCGCAACGCCGATCATCATGGGGGCGCCGCTCGGCTTTTATGCCAAGCATGGCCTCAACGTCGAGGTGGTCAAGACCGCCGGCTGGGCCGTGATCCGCGACAAGACCATCAACAAGGAATACGACGCCTCCCACATGCTGGCGCCGATGCCGATCGCGATTTCACTTGGGCTCGGCGCGCAGGCAATCCCGTTTGCGGTGCCGGCGATCGAGAACATCAACGGCCAGGGCATCACGCTTTCGATCAAGCACAAGGACAGGCGGAATCCGGCGGATTGGAAGGGCATGAAATTCGCCATTCCCTTCGACTACTCCATGCACAATTATCTGCTGCGCTATTACCTCGCCGAAAACGGCCTCGACCCTGACACCGACGTCCAACTCCGCTCGGTGCCACCACCGGAAATGGTCGCCAATCTCCGTGCCGACAACATCGACGGCTTTCTCGCGCCCGACAACGTCTGCCAGCGCGCGATCTATGACGGCGTCGGCTTCATGCACATTCTTTCCAAGGAGATCTGGGACGGCCACCCCTGCTGCAGCTTCGCCGCAAGCCGCGAGTTCATCACGGGCTCGCCCAACAGCTTCACCGCTCTGACGCGCGCGATCCTCGATGCCACCGCCTACGCGTCCAAAGCGGAGAACCGCAAGCAGATCGCGGAAGCGATCGCGCCGGCAAATTACATCAACGCGCCCGTCACTGTGCTGGAGCAGGTGCTGACCGGCACCTATGCCGACGGGCTCGGCGGCATCAAGACCGACCCCAAGCGTGTCGATTTCGACCCGTTCCCATGGCAGTCGTTCGCGGTCTGGATGCTCACGCAGATGAAGCGCTGGGGTCAGATCAAGGGCGATGTGGATTACAAGTCAATCGCCGAGCAGGTTTATCTCGCGACCGACACGCGCAAGGCCATGGCAGAGATGGGCCTGGTGCCACCGTCGAGTTCTTACAAATCCTTCTCGGTGATGGGCAAAGCCTTTGATCCGGCAAAACCCGACGATTATCTCAACAGCTTCAAGATCAGGAAGTCGTCGTGAGCATCTCCGCTTTCTTGTCCCGGACGCGATGCAGCACGCAGCACGAAGTGCGTAGTGGTGCGTCGCAGAGCCGGGACCATCTTGGCTTCGCTGGGTCCCGGTTTAGCAGCGCACCACTTCGCCCTGCTTCTTGCTGCGCTGCGCCCTGGACACAGGACGTGCGGTGGGTGGCATGACCTCTTCGCTTCGCTTTCGAGCGGCGATCGTCTCGATCGTGTTGTTTGCCGCATTCATCGGCGTCTGGCATATCGCAACGCGAGGCTCCCGCGCGGTCGCGGGCATGAGCCCGGAATACGCCAAGCTGATGGGCGTCACCGCGACCCAGGGCAAGTCGGCGATGCCCGGTCCGCTCGATGTCGGCACCAAGCTATGGGAGCACCTCAAGCGGCCGTTCTACGACAATGGGCCGAACGACAAGGGGTTGGGCATTCAGCTCGGCTATTCGATCGCACGGGTCGGGCTCGGTTATCTCCTGGCCGTGATCGTCGCCATCCCGCTCGGCTTTTTGATCGGGATGTCGCCCTTGATCAGTCGCGCGCTCGATCCCTTCATTCAAGTGCTCAAACCGATCTCGCCGCTCGCCTGGATGCCGCTCGCGCTCTACACGATCAAGGATTCCTCCCTGTCGGCGATCTTCGTGATCTTCATCTGCTCGGTTTGGCCGATGCTGCTCAATACAGCCTTCGGCGTCGCCTCCGTGCGCAAGGAATGGATTAACGTCGCGCGCACGCTCGAAGTCGGTACGCTCCGGCGCGCGTTCACCGTGATCCTGCCGGCGGCAGCCCCGACCATACTCACGGGCATGCGAATCTCGATCGGGATCGCCTGGCTCGTGATCGTCGCCGCCGAGATGCTCGTCGGCGGCACTGGCATCGGTTACTTCGTCTGGAACGAGTGGAATAACCTGTCGATCACCAATGTCATTATCGCCATCTTACTGATCGGCGTGGTTGGCATGCTGCTCGATCAGGTCCTGGCGCGCTTTACGCGCATGGTCACGTTCCCGGAATGACGCGATGACCGAAAGATTCATTTCCGTCGAGGCGATCGCAAAGCGCTATCCCGGCGCCGGCGGCGGGCAAATCGCGGTGTTCGAAAATCTCTGGCTGTCGATGCAGCGCGGTGAATTCGCCTGCGTGATCGGCCACTCCGGCTGCGGCAAGACCACGATACTTAACATCCTGGCCGGGCTTGATGTACCAAGCGAAGGCGCCGTGATCGTGGACAATCAGGCGATCGAAGGAACGAGCCTCGACCGCGCCGTGATCTTCCAGAGCCACGCACTGTTGCCGTGGCGCACCGTGCTCGGCAACGTTGCCTATGGCGTGACCTCTAAATGGCGGCACTGGGACCGGGCCAGGGTGAGGGCGCATGCGCAAGGCTTTATCGATGTCGTAGGCCTGACCGGCTCCGAGCACAAGCGTCCTTCGGAACTCTCCGGCGGCATGAAACAGCGTGTCGGCATTGCGCGCGCGCTCTCGATCGCGCCGAAGATCATGCTGATGGACGAGCCTTTCTCGGCACTCGATGCGCTGACGCGGGGTACGTTGCAGGATGAGGTCCGCCGCATCTGTCTGGAAACCGGACAGACCGTTTTCATGATCACTCATGATGTCGATGAGGCGATCTATCTTGCCGACAGGATTTTCCTCATGACCAACGGCCCGGGCGCCGTGCTCGCCGAGATCGTGGAGAATCCGTTGCCGAAGGATCGAATCCGGCTCGATCTGCACCGCCATCCCCATTACTACGCCGTTCGCAATCACATCGTCGATTTTCTGGTCAGCCGCAGCAGGAGCTTTGTGGCAGAGAGGCCCGGCCACGATCCGCGCGACGTACCTGTGGTGCGGGTCGGAAAACCAGAGCTTACGATCGCCTCGGGCGATGAGGAACTAAGGCAGGCGTCGTGGCCGGGCTTGTCGCGGCCATCGGTGTCATGCTGAGTTGATCAAAAAAACTGGATGCCCGGCCCAAGGCCAGGCAGGACGAAGAAGGGAGACCCACATGAAGCGATCCGACCTCACCGAGAAGCTGCTCGACATCAAGCGCGAAAAGGGCTGGACCTGGAAACACATTTGCGAACGGATCGGCGGCTATTCCGAAGTGCTGATCGTGGGCGCGATCCTCGGCCAGATGAAGCTGACCAAGCCGCAGGCTGCGAACGCCGCCGAGCTGTTCGGGCTTTCCAAGGCCGAAACCGCATTGCTCAATGAGGTTCCGATGCGCGGCACGCCTATGCCGCCGACCGATCCCCTGATCTACCGGTTCTACGAACTGGTGATGGTCAATGGTCCGGCGTGGAAAGCCTTGATCGAGGAAGAATTCGGCGACGGCATCATGTCCGCGATCGACTTCGACATGTTGATCGAGCGGCTGCCCAATCCGAAGGGCGACCGCGTCAAGATCACGATGTCCGGCAAATTCCTGCCGTACAAATATTACGGCGCGAGCGGCAACGTGCCGGAGTATGGATTCAAGGAGGGTTGAGGTCTTGTCATTGCGAGCGAAGCGAAGCAATCCAGAGCGCCGTGAAAGACTGGATTGCTTCGTCGCGAAAGCTCCTCGCAATGACAACAAAGCTCATGTGCCCGCCTTCACCTGTGCGATTGCCTGCAGCAAAAATTCGCCCATCTGGGCGCGGATTTCGTCTTCGGTGATGGCAATCCCTTTGGTTGCAAGGTCGTCCATCAGCTTGGCGATCACCGCGGCGTCGCCGCCCTCGTTGAACTCGGCTGCGACGACTTCCCGCGAATAGGCGATGGCTTGTTCGCCCGACATTCCGAGCTTTGCCGCCACCCAAAGTCCGGTGAGGCGGTCGCGGCGTGCCAGAGCCTTGAACTTCAGCTCCTCGTCGACCACGAACTTCTTCTCAAAGGCTTCCTCGCGCTTGTCGAAGGTGGTCATGGCAAAGTTCCCCTCGGTACCGGTCCCGGCTGCCCCGGGTCGCATTGCGGCGGGCAGCCTGCATGCCTAAATAATACGGCGAATCGGTGAGTTAGCGAGCCCTCAAACACTGCTGTCAAACACGGTAAAACCCGCTTCCCCAGGGCCGGATCGATTGTACTGGATAGGCCAATCGGATAGGTTCGATTCCAGGCTCGGTTCTCGTTCTGTTTCCTGTCCCTGGCCTTCACGGCAGCTCCGTCGTGGGTCGTCCCTTCTGGCATCCGGAGCACACCAAATTCATGGATTTTAACAACACACGGTACATCCCTATGAGCCGTCGACGCCGTATCTATGAAGGCAAAGCCAAGGTTCTTTACGAGGGGCCAGAGCCGGGAACCCTGATCCAGCACTTCAAGGACGATGCGACCGCGTTCAACAAGCAAAAACACCAGGTGATCGAGGGCAAGGGGGTCCTCAACAACCGCATCTCGGAATACCTGTTTCAACACCTCAACGACATCGGCGTGCCGACCCACTTCATCCGCCGGCTCAACATGCGTGAGCAACTGATTCGCGAAGTTGAGATTGTGCCGCTGGAAGTTGTGGTGCGGAACGTGGCGGCGGGATCGCTGTCGCAGCGCCTCGGCATTGAGGAAGGCACCCAGTTGCCGCGCTCGATCATCGAGTTCTACTACAAGAACGACCAGCTCAACGATCCCATGGTTTCCGAAGAGCACATCACGGCGTTCGGCTGGGCCACGCCGCAGGAGATCGACGATGTCATGGCGCTTGCCATCCGCGTCAACGATTTCCTCACCGGGCTGTTTCTCGGCATCGGCATCCGTCTGGTCGATTTCAAGATGGAATGCGGCCGCCTGTTCGAAAACGAAATGATGCGAATTATCGTCGCCGACGAGATCTCGCCGGATTCCTGCCGGCTGTGGGACATCAAGTCGAACGAGAAGCTCGACAAGGATCGCTTCCGCCGCGATCTCGGCGGATTGCTTGAGGCCTATACCGAAGTCGCAAAGCGGCTCGGGATCTTGATGGAAAACGAGCGGCCTGCGGGCTCGGGCCCGGTGCTGGTGAAAAGCTAAATGAAAGCACGCGTCACCGTCACGCTCAAATCGGGCATCCTCGATCCGCAAGGCAAGGCGATCGAAGGCGCGCTGAAATCGCTCGGCGTCGATGGCGTTGCAAGCGTCCGCCAGGGCAAGGTCTTCGACATCGAGCTTGCAGGCGCCGACAAGGCAAAGGCCGAGGCGGCGCTGAAAGAGGCGGCCGACAAGCTTCTGGCCAACACCGTGATCGAGAATTACCGGGTCGAACTCTTGAGTTGATTTTTCCCTCTCCCCTTGCGGGAGAGGGTGGCGAGCGAAGCGAGCCGGGTGAGGGGTCGTACGATTCGTCTTTCAGATAGCCCCTCACCCGGTCCTCCATGCCGTAGACGGCATTTCGGACCACCCTCTCCCGCAAGGGGAGAGGGAAGGGAGCAGGGTTCTTCCAGGCATGAAATCCGCCGTTCTCGTCTTTCCCGGAATCAATCGCGAGCGCGACATGGCCCGCGCGCTGAAGCTCGCATCCCACCGCGAGCCCGCGATGGTTTGGCATGCCGAGACATCGCTGCCGAAAGGCACCGATCTTGTCGTGGTGCCCGGTGGTTTTTCCTATGGCGATTATCTGCGCTGCGGCGCGATCGCTGCGCGCGCGCCCGTCATGGATGCGGTTCGCGCCTTTGCGGCCAAGGGCGGTCTGGTGCTGGGCGTCTGCAATGGCTTTCAGATCTTGTGCGAGGCCGGACTTCTGCCCGGCGTGCTGATGCGCAATGCGCGACTGAAATTCATCTGCCGTGACGTGCATCTGCGCATTGAGCGCTCCGACACGCCGTTCACGCGCGGCTACAATGCCGGCCAGGTCATTCGGGTGCCGGTCGCTCATGGCGAGGGCAATTACGAGGCCGATGAAGACACGTTGAAGCGGCTAGAAGGCGAGGGGCGGGTGCTCTATCGCTACTGCTCGGCGGAGGGTGCGATCGATGAGGGCGCCAATATCAATGGCGCGGCGCATTCCATCGCCGGCATCATCAGCGAGGGCGGCAATGTGCTCGGCATGATGCCGCATCCGGAAAACCATGTCGAAGACATCATGGGCTGCACCGACGGGCGCGGGCTGTTCGCGGGCCTTGTCGCGCATACTAGTGAAGCGGATTTGACATTCGCCCATGCCTAGCCGCGAAACCGCAAGCGAATGTCAAATCCAAAGCTTCACCAGCAAACCTATGTTTTGCCAGTGGTCCTTTAATTCCAACATTCGCAAACAACTTGCCGCAACGGGATGCGAATGTTGTAATTGGACCACTGGAGCAGGCGGCGTGAACGACGCGAAAGAGTGTCTGACCAGGTTTTGGGAAGGCGTGTCTAGGTCCGCCTGTTGCGGTCTGCTCTCTCCCCCATTGTCGGGGAGAGGTGGAGAGGGGGGTACCACGAATGCCGGCGCTTTCGGCTTACCCCCCTTCTTAGCCCTCCCCCACAAGGGGGGAGGGAACCAGGATGCGATCTGGGCGAGAGCCTCATCATATGCACTCTGACCAGCCCCAGATCACCCCCGAACTCGTCGCTGCCCACGGCCTGAAGCCCGACGAGTATGAGCGCATTCTCAATCTGATCGGCCGTGTGCCGACGTTCACCGAACTCGGCATCTTTTCGGCGATGTGGAACGAGCATTGCTCGTACAAGTCCTCGCGCATTCATCTGCGCAGGCTCCCGACCAAGGCTCCCTGGGTGATCCAGGGACCGGGCGAGAACGCAGGCGTCATCGACATCGGCGACGGCCTTGCAGTGGTCTTCAAGATGGAGAGCCACAACCATCCGAGCTACATCGAGCCGTATCAGGGCGCGACCACGGGCGTGGGCGGAATCCTGCGCGACGTGTTCACGATGGGAGCGCGCCCGATTGCCTGCCTGAATGCGCTGAGCTTCGGCGCGCCGGAACATCCCAAAACACGCCACCTTGTTTCAGGCGTCGTCGCCGGCATCGGCGGCTATGGCAATTCGTTCGGGGTGCCGACAGTGGGCGGACAGGTGCGTTTCCACACCCGCTACGACGGCAACATTCTTGTCAACGCGATGGCGGTCGGTCTGGCGGACGCCGACAAGATTTTTTACGCGGCGGCCTCCGGGGTGAACATGCCGATCGTCTATCTCGGCTCCAAGACCGGCCGCGACGGCATTCATGGCGCCTCGATGGCGTCGGCCGAATTCGATGACGACTCGGCCGAGAAGCGGCCGACCGTGCAGGTGGGCGATCCCTTCGCCGAAAAGCTGCTTCTGGAGGCCTGTCTCGAAATCATGGCCAAGGGTTGCGTCATCGCCATCCAGGACATGGGTGCGGCGGGTCTGACCTGTTCGGCGGTCGAGATGGGCGCCAAGGGCGGTCTTGGTGTCGATCTTGACCTCGATGCGGTGCCGACGCGCGAAAGTGGCATGAGCGCCTACGAGATGATGCTCTCGGAGAGCCAGGAGCGCATGCTCATGGTGCTCAAGCCCGAGAAGGAACAAGAGGCGGAGGCGATCTTCCGCAAATGGGGCCTCGACTTTGCCGTCGTGGGGTACACCACGCCTAGCAAGCGCTTTGTCGTCAAGCACGGCGGCTCGGTGATGGCTGACCTTCCGATCAAGGAACTGGGCGACGAAGCGCCAGTCTATGACCGGCCGCATGTCACCCGAGAGCCGCTGGCAGTGGTGCAAGCGCGCGACGTCGAGCCGCCGGTCGGCATCATGGCCGCGCTGCAAGAACTGATCGCCACTCCCGAGCTTTGCTCCAAACGCTGGGTGTGGGAGCAATATGATCACGTGATCCTGGGCAATACCGTGCAGCGGCCTGGCGGCGATGCCGCCGTGGTGCGCGTGCAGGACGGTCCGAAGGGGCTCGCGCTCACCGTCGACGTCACCCCGCGCTATTGCGAGGCCGATCCGTATCAAGGCGGCAAGCAGGCGGTGGCGGAAGCCTGGCGAAACATAACGGCAGTCGGCGGGCGGCCACTCGCGATCACCGACAATCTCAATTTCGGCAATCCCGAGCGTCCCGAGATCATGGGCCAGTTCGTCGGCTGTCTGAAAGGAATTTCGGAAGCAGCCCGCGCGCTCGACTTCCCCGTCGTGTCCGGCAACGTTTCGCTCTACAACGAGACCAATGGCCGCGGCATCCTGCCGACGCCCTCGATCGGCGGCGTCGGATTGCTCGACGATTTCACGAAATCCGCCACGCTCGCGTTAAAGGCCGAAGGCGAGGCGATCCTCCTGATCGGCGAAACCCACGGCTGGCTCGGCCAGTCCGTTTATCTGCGCGACATCTGCGGCCGCGAGGAGGGCGCGCCACCTCCGGTCGATCTTGCCGCAGAACGGCGCAACGGCGATGTCGTGCGCGGCATGATCCACGCCCGCACCGCAACAGCCGCGCATGATGTTTCCGACGGTGGCCTCCTGATCGCATTGGCGGAGATGGCGATCGCAGGCGGAATCGGCGCAAGCCTGCTCGCCGCTCCGTCCTCGATCGTGCCGCATGCGTATTGGTTCGGCGAGGACCAGGCGCGTTACATTGTCACCGTGCCCGCCGAGCAGGCCGGTCTCGTGCTGGCCAAGATGGAGGCCGTGGAGGTGGCTTGCGTGCGGATCGGAACGACGGGCGGAGACGCGATTTCCATTGCCGGCAGGGAGGCGGTTTCGGTGGCCTCGCTCAAGGCCAGCTTCGAAAGCTGGTTTCCGGCTTACATGAACGGCTAGCGCAGACGCCTCACAGAACGTTTCGCGCGCCGGGAATCCTGCGCAAGGCCGCGGTGGCCGTCCAGCTCAGCGCCAGCGTGACGACAAAGACGATGACCGCCTTGATGATAGCCGTCAGTTGCGGGATCGGCGCAAGCTCGATGCCGAACAGAAACAGCCCGTATTGCAGCCAGAGCAGTGGGACGTAGTGGATCAAAAAGATTCCGTAGGAACTTTCGCGCAGCGGATCCAGGATGCTCCAGTCGCTGTCAAAATGCAGGAACAGCGCCAGCAGGTTGACGGTTTGTGCCGCGCTGAAGCAGGCGAAGGCAATCGCATAGACAAAATTCCACCACAGCGGCGGGTCGCTGGGATCGGCAATAAGCTCGTGCTTCACAACGACCAGTGCAACGATACAGCTATAAGTCACGACGGCGGCCATGAGCCAAACCGGCCAGCGTCGGGCCAGTTCGCCATCCCCCGTCAATAGCCCAAGCTCGCGTCTCACCGAGCCGATGCCGACGCCGGCAAAAAAATAAAGCAGATACAACAGAATGCGGTTGGCTTGAATCGCAAAGGGTCCCAGGGTGAACCAGCGCGCCACGCCGAAATAAAGGTCCGCAGGGACGTAGACGATGATCGAAGCGATCGTGAGCGTCCAGAATAAGAACGTCGGCCGCTTGAGGCTTGTGAGCCAGCGGCGGCCAATGGCCTCAACATGTCGGGGCAACGCGCGATAGACAACGGCTGCAAGCATATCGAACGCCAGGAGGACCCAGATGAACCAGACCGGTCCGCTCGGCCAGGGGCCGACGGTGACCGTCTTCCACCAAAAGGTGCCAAAGCTGGGGCCACCATGCAGGTGCAGATACGTGGCGTAATAGGCGACCGGCATCAGGATCACGGCCGAGACCGCAAACGGCAGGCCAAGGCGTAACCAGCGGTCGCGGAGAAAATGCCCGATTCCCTTGCGCTGCAGGCTCGGCCAGACGAACAGGCCGGACAGGAAGAACATCGCCGCCATGAGAGAACTGTCGACGAAGAGCACCACCCCGTCGAAACCCAGGAAGGACTGACGGTCGAATTGGCCGTAATAGGTATAGGGAATGACCGAGTGGTGGATCAGCACGAAAAGGATGATGAAGGTGCGGGCGCGGTCATACGCGGCATTGCGCGTCGAAACGATCGACGCAGCCTTCACTTCCGTTGGCGTCGCCGCGCTGAAAATGGACGTCATGCGCTATCCGGCATGTTGATGCGCGGATGTTGCCGGTGGAGCGAGGATTCATCAAGGGCCGGTACCGCAATCCAGACCGGATTTCGCGGACCGGTTGGGCCTATCCGGAAAGGATGCGTGCGGGCAGAAGGCAACGACGAAGCCGGAGCCCGTCATCCTAATCCGTTCATCTCCTGGAACCAGGCCGAAACATTTTCGTCACTGCGGCTTAGCCGCACCACCCCGTAAAGCCCGTAACGCCGGCTCTCAATTCACGTCACTTCCTCGATCTTGACCTTGTCGGGGTAGAACGCGAGATGGCCGGTGATCTCCGTCATCGCCGGAAATGGCGTCTCATAGGTCCAGATCGCATTCTCGACCGTCTTGCCGCCCGCGACGACGCTGAAATAATTCGCATCCCCCTTGTAGGGACAGTGCGTCACCCGCTCGGTGCGCGCCAACAACGACATGTTGGCATCTTTGCGCGGTACGTAGTTCACGGCCGGGTAGCTTGCTTCCTTCAGCTTCAGCGCGTGGGTCGTTTCGGCGATCACCACGCCGTCCAGGGAAACCCGGATGCGCTTGGGATTTTCGGTAATGGTGATCGGGTGGTCGGGGCCTGGAAGTCTCATGGTTCCTGCCTTCTGGTCAGCCGGTCTCAATCGCCAAAGGTGCGATCGTTTGGGCTTTGCTGAATCCGGTCACCAATATAGTGCGAGAAAGCGTGACCCAGAAGGGTGTTCGCGCTAAGTTTATGCGTCGCGGCCGGCAGGCCCGACCAGTCCCGCTGATCTGGAATCCCTGCGCCGGAAGCGGCGAGCTTCTTCAGGGACTTCAGAATGGAAGCGGAATCATGATTGCTTGGGCCCGTAACCTTGCCGAAGCTCGCAAAAACAGTGGTGCCGAGACGGAATACGAACTTCGGAAAGCGGGTACTTGAAGCCGAATGGGAGAAATTTTTCGATGCCGATGGACGCCCGCGATATCGAATCGATGATCAAGGCAGCAATACCTGACGCCGAGGTGACGATCCGCGATCTGGCCGGCGATGGTGACCATTACGCGGCCACCGTGATTTCCGAGTCATTCCGCGGCAAATCTCGCGTTCAGCAGCACCAGATCGTCTATCAATCGCTGAAAGGGCAGATGGGCGGCCTGCTTCACGCATTGGCGCTGCAGACCGGGGTTCCGGATTGACCGGAGAGCTTGATCATCCGCGCCAGCGGAAAGCCAAGCACGGGAAATCGGCAACAGACCAGGGCGGTGAGGCCACGGCGCGGGACACCGAACGCGGCCCGCTGTTTCGCCCGATCGTGCCGCATCAGCACAGCCGCGTGACCTACGCCGAGTTGTTGTTCGATCTGGTGTTCGTCTTTGCGGTGACGCAGGTCTCGCACACGCTGCTCGCCAATTTCACCCCGCTCGGGGCGGTGCAGGCGACCTTGCTGCTTTTGAGCGTGTGGTGGGCGTGGGTCTACACGTCCTGGATCACCAACTGGCTCAATCCCGAACTGACACCTGTTCGCGTCCTCTTGTTCCTGCTGATGCTTGGCGGGCTCGTGCTCTCGACCTCGATCCCGACCGCGTTCGATTCGCGGGGCTTGTGGTTTGCGCTCGCCTATGCCGCGATGCAGGTCGGCCGCACCCTGTTCTGGCTGCTGTCTACGCCGCGCGAGCGGACCGCGGCGCGGATGAATTCGATCCGCATCCTGGTCTGGCTGTCGACCTCGGCGATCTTCTGGATTGCGGGCGGCGTCGCGCACGGTCACGCCCGGCTCGTGCTTTGGATGCTGGCTTTGGCGATCGAATACATCTCCCCCGCGGTGCGGTTCTGGATACCGAAATACGGCGCGTCCTCGATGGCGGACTGGTATATCGAGGGCGGTCACATGGCCGAGCGCTGCGCTGGCTTCATCATCATCGCGCTCGGCGAATCCATCGTCGTGACCGGCGCGAGATTCGCCGATCTGACCTGGACCAGGGAAGTGGTCGCAGCCTTCCTGTCCTCGTTCGTCGCTTCGCTTGCGATGTGGTGGATCTATTTTCACAAGGGCGCGGAGGCCGGTTCCGAGCTGATCTCGAATTCAAGCGAGCCGGGGCGTCTGGCGAGGCTTGCCTACACCTACCTGCATCTGCCGATCGTGGCCGGTATCATCCTCTCTGCCGTCGCCGATGACGTGGTTCTGCAGCATCCGCTCGGGCATTCCGACGCAAGGACGGTCTTGAGTGCCGTCGGCGGGCCGCTGTTGTTCCTGCTCGGGACCATCCTCTTCAAGCTCACCATTCGCGGTTTTCTGCAGCTATCCCACGGCGTCGGAATCATCGCGCTTTGCGCGATCGGCTGGTTCGGGCGCGAATGGTCGCCCTTGACGCTCTCGATCCTGACCACGGCGCTGATGATCGTGGTTGCGACGTGGGAATCGCTTTCACTGCGCTCGGGTGCGGCCAAAAAATCCAGGGCACCGAAGCAAGCTCAATCTGACGCGACCATCGCGTGAACCGAGAACATGCCGGCCGCGTCCGTCCATGATTCAAACGGTTTCCAGCCCGAGCCGCGGGCAAGCGCCGTGAAACGCTCCAGGCTGTATTTATAGCTGTTTTCGGTGTGAATGCTTTCGCCGGGGCGGAACGAGAACTTCCGCCCCAGGACGCGCGCGGTCAGCGCTTTCTTGCTGATCAGGTGCATCTCGATGCGATGCTTGTCGCGATTGTAGATCGCCCGATGGATGAACGCGCCGACGTCGAAATCACCGCCCAATTCGCGGTTGATGCGGTGAAGCACATTGAGGTTGAAGCGCGCGGTAACGCCTGCGGAATCGTTGTAAGCGTCGTATAAAACGCGCTCGTCCTTCTCCAGATCGACGCCGATCACCATGCGCGCGCCGCGCCCGAGGATCTCGCGGGCGCTGTGCAGGAACGCGCAGGCCTCGTGCGGCTCGAAATTGCCGAGCGTCGAGCCCGGGAAAAAGCCGACTTTCGGCATGGCCCGAACGGGCTCAGGCAATTCGAACGGAGCAGAGAAATCAGCCGTGACCGGGTAAACCTGAAGCGATGGGAAATCCGCGCGCAGGGCTTCCGCCTGCGTCTTGAGGAATTCGCCGGAAATGTCGACGGGGACATAGGCGCCGAGCCCGCATTCCCCGAGCAGCAGCCGCATCTTGGTCGTTGAGCCCGCGCCGAATTCGACGAGTGCCGCGCCTTTCGGAATGATTGCCGAGATCGCACGCCCATAGTCGCGCAGAATCGCAAGTTCGGTGCGGGTCGGATAATATTCCGGCAACAGCGTGATCTGTTCGAACAACTCGGAACCGGCCGCATCATAGAAATATTTGGGCGACAGCCGTTTCGGATGCCGCGACAGATCATCGATCACGTCGCGCGCAAATGCGGACGCTTGCTCGTCGAAACGATGCACTTCAGCCAAAGCGGTGGCGCGCACATTCATGACACTCTCCCGAACGCGCTCTCCCGGCGCAATTGAATCCAAGAATCCTAGTCGGCGTAGTCGGCGAGGCGCAGCCCCGTGAATTGCCAGCGGTGATGGGGATAGAAGAAGTTGCGGTAGGTGACGCGGCTGTGTCCGAAGGGCGTCGCCAGCGATGAGCCGCGCAGCACGAGCTGGTTGACCATGAACTTGCCGTTATATTCGCCGAGCGCGCCCTCGATCGCGCGATAGCCGGGGTAGGGCGAATAAGCGCTGCGCGTCCACTGCCAGACGATCCCGAAAGCGTCGTTGAGTGTGCCGGCCCGGCCTGCGACTTCCCATTCCATTTCGCTCGGCAGATGCTTCCCGCTCCAGCGCGCAAACGCATCCGCCTCGTAATAGCTGACGTGGCACACGGGGGCGGCGGGGTCGACCGGCTTCAATCCGGCAAGCGTCATCACCTGCCATTCGCCGTCGATCTGGCGCCAGTAGCCAGGGGCCTGCCAGAACTCGGCGCTCGCGGTCGCAAAGCCGTCCATCAGCCAGAGAGTCGGCGTCGAATAGGCGCCGTCTGCCATGAAAGCGAGCCATTCGGCGTTGGTGACGAGATTGCGCGCAAGCCGAACCGGACCCACGAGCGCGCGGTGTGCCGGCTTCTCATTGTCGAAATGGAAGGTATCCCCAGCGTGTCCGATAGCGTGAATGCCCTCGTTGATATCCACCCATTCGTCGTCGCTTCGCCTAGAGAGGGGAAAGCGCCACGACGGATCGTAAGCGGGCGAGATCGGATTTTGCGCGAAGGCGTGTAGTATGTCGGTCAACATCAATTCCTGATGTTGCTGCTCGTGGTTGAGGCCGACCTCTACCAGCGGTGCAATGTCGGCCAGCTTGTCGGCCGAAAGCTCGTGAAAAAGCTTCACCGTCGCCGCATCGACATGGCGGCGGTAGGCAGTGACCTCTTCAGTACTCGGCCGGGTGAGATGGCCACGCTGGTGGCGGGCATGCCGGGGGCCGGCACTGACGTAATAAGAGTTGAACAGATAAGCGTAGTCGGGATGGAAAGGCTTGTATCCCGGCCAATGCTCGCCAAGCAGGAATTGCTCGAAAAACCAGGTCGTATGGGCGCGGTGCCATTTCGTGGGACTGGCGTCCGGCATGGACTGGATCAGTTGATCTTCGGGGGAAAGCGGGGCGGCCCGGCGTTCGGTCTCATTTCGCACCGCAAGAAAAGCCTCGGCCAGATCCTGGGCGAGGCTGCCGGAATCGGAGAATAAGCTCGGGTCTGTGGTGGCGAGCGCGGCGGATGCGGGTGTCGTCACGGAGGTCTCCGATTAGGCCGAATAACGTTGCGGCGATTGAAGGGTTCCAAAAGCAAAGCCTGTCCTAGATAGGGGCTCCCTTTTGGGAAAAAAGCCTCTCAGGTACGGCTTGTTACGGCGTGGGGGCAAAAGCGCCTTCCCGTGCACTCTCGGCAGGATGCGGCGCATGCCAGCTCCACGCCAATTTGATATGGATACCCAATTGTTTGGGGTACATATATGACAGTGAGTGATTTGATCGGCTGATGGCCATGAGGCCACAGCAGCCCGCAAGGGGGTGCGGCACACGCGCGCGCCCAGAGGAAGAAGAGATGAGCATCGAGCAATTCATCAACAACGAAGTGAAGTCGAACGACGTGGTGCTGTTCATGAAGGGCACGCCGCAGTTTCCGCAGTGCGGCTTTTCGGGACAGGTCGTGCAGATCCTCGACCACATCGGGGTCGGCTATAAGGGTCTCAATGTTCTTGAGTCCGCCGAGCTTCGTAACGGCATCAAGACGTATTCCAACTGGCCCACCATTCCGCAGCTTTACGTCAAGGGCGAATTCGTCGGCGGCTGCGACATCATCCGCGAAATGTTCCAGGCTGGTGAATTGCAGCAGCTCTTCGTCGACAAGGGCCTGACGGTCTCGACCCCCGCCTGAGCCCGGCTTTGCACCCGCCGGCCTCGATTAACTTCGGAAGCCGGACGCTCGGCCCGGCGCGGCTGGAAGTCATCGTTGCCGACATTACGACCTTGCGCGTTGACACCATCGTCAACGCCGCGAACACCTCGCTGCTCGGAGGCGGTGGGGTCGATGGAGCCATCCATCGTGCCGCGGGGCCTCAGCTTCTCGAAGAGTGCCGCTCGCTCGGCGGCTGCGAAACCGGCGGCGCCAAAATCACCTCGGCATATCGTTTGCCGGCACGTCATGTGATTCACGCGGTCGGACCCGTCTGGAATGATGGCCGTCGCGGCGAAGACAGGGAGCTTGCCTCCTGCTATGCGCGCGCGATCGAGCTCTGCCAGCTCCACCGTCTTGCGTCGGTGGCCTTTCCAGCCATCTCCACCGGTGTCTATCGGTTTCCCGCCGACCGCGCCGCGCGGATTGCGGTCGCTTCCACCTCCGAGGCGCTCCAAGCAGCTCCCGCGATCGATCGCGTGATCTTCTGCTGCTTCTCGCGCGACAGTGCCGTTCTGCATGCGCAGGCGATGGCCGGCTTTGGCGAGGCTTGTAACGACTAGTGGAGTGGATTTGACATTCGCTACCCACCTGGCCGCGGGCTCGAAAGCGAATGTCAAATCCTAAACTCCACTAGAATCTTATATTTGCTAGTGGTCTTTTGGGTCTAACATTCGCAAAGATGTGCGCCGCAATAGGTGGCGAATGTTAGAATCAGACCACTGGGTGCCCGCTACACTCCGCCGGTCCGGTAAGCGGTGGATGAGAGCATGAAGACCTTACGGATCGGCGTCGCGCGCTTTCATTTCGCCGCGGCGCTCGCGTTTATCCTGATTGCGATTGCGCTCGGTACTGGCCGGGCCGAACAGGTACTTCCCGACACCTCGGGTTTTTCATCGGAAGCGCTCGCGCGTATCCGCAGCTACATGCGGCACGAGGTCGCGGCCCGCAATATTCCCGGCGCGGTGCTTTTGATCCAGCAGCATGGTCGGCCGGTGCTGTTCGAAGTCTTTGGCGTGAGGGACATCGACAGCCAGCGTCCGATGACCGCGGATACCATCTTTCGATTTTATTCGTTGTCGAAGGCGGTCACGTCGGCTGCTGCCATGATGCTGGTCGACGACGGCAGATTGTCGCTGGATGACCCGCTTTCGAAGTACATTCCAGCCTTCGCCAACGCGAAGGTTGCCGTCGAAAGGAACGACGGCAACGGGAACACCGTGCTGGTGTACGAGCCGCTGGCTCGTCCCATCACCATCAAAGACCTGTTGCGTCACACTTCGGGTCTGACTTACGGATTTTATGGCGATAGCCCGGTGCGAAAAATCTACGCCGCTTCAGGCCTGTTCGAGCGCGACTTCGACAATGCGTTGTTCGCCGAGAGGATCGCGAAACTTCCGCTCGCCGAGCAGCCCGGAACGGTGTGGGATTATGGCCATTCGACCGATGTTCTGGGCCGCGTCGTCGAGGTCGTGTCGGGACAGTCGCTGTTTCAATTCGAGAAGCAACGGCTGCTCGATCCGCTTGGTATGAACGAGACCGCCTTCTACCTTGCCGATGACACCAAGCGTTCGCGGGTTGCCGAGCCGCTGCCTGCCGATCGCTTCAGGGCGCCAGTCGGCGGGACTGGACGATCCGATCCTGCCGCGCCGCTGGGAGTCCGGCGGGGCAGGCATGATCGGCACGATCGGTGATTATGCGCGTTTGCGCAAATGATGCTCAATGGCGGCACGCTTGACGGCCGGCGTTACCTGAAAGGCGAAACCGTCGCGCTGATGACATCCGATCAGATCGGGCCGGAGACAAAAATCGCCCGCGACCAATTCTATTTTCCAGGCGAAAACAGCGGCTTCGGCCTTGGCTTTGCCGTGCGCACGTCGGTGCCGGCACAGACGCCGTCGTGGCCAACGGGCGAATACCGCTGGGGTGGCGCCGGCGGCGCTTTCTTTTTCATCGACCCGAAAGGCGACATGTTTACGATTTGCATGATGCAGGCGCCCTCGCAGAGCGAACGCATCCGGATCGAGCTGAAGACCCTGATCTATGAGGCCTTGAACAGATGAGTGATGCGCTATCAGCGCCGCAGAGTACGAAGCGCGGCGGCTTTTTTCCGCTGGGCGAGGCAGCCTTGTGGGTAATGCTTGCGATCTATCTCGCTCTGGTCATCGGCTTTGCCTGGAATCGAACCCCGCTGGCGGAAGTTTTGGCAGCGATTGGAATTTTCGCGGCCTGCGTCCATGCCGTCCTGACTTATGGCTGGAGGGATGCGTTGGTACTGGCGGCGATCTGCGTCCTCATCACCTTCACGATGGAGAATATTGGCGTCACCACGGGATGGCCTTTCGGTCACTACCATTTCGAGATCGAGCCGAACCTGCCGCATGTCGGCGCTATCCCGCCCATTGTCGGTCCGCTCTGGTTCGGCATGGGATATTTCTCGTGGGTTCTGGCGGAAACCTTGCTCGGCGGCGCGCAGGCACGGCTGAGCCCTCGATTCCGGCTCGTGGCCTTGCCGATCGTCGCGGCATTCGTGATGACGCAATGGGATGTGGTGATGGACCCGCCGGAATCCACGATCTCGAAAATCTGGATCTGGCACGACGGCGGCGCGCATTTCGGCGTTCCGCTGTCCAATTATCTCGGCTGGCTGCTGACATCCTGGCTGTTCTACCAGGCGTTCGCGATCTATCTGAGCGGCCGGCGTGATGTGTCGCGATTTGCGCTTCAACACGCGCGCACACTCAGGCTTGTCGCTGTTCTGCTTTATCTTGCTTCCGGTCTGACCCACGTGACGCCATGGCTGATCGGCCAGAGCGGCGAGGTGGTGGATGCGGCTGGCCACCTCTGGCGCATTCATGATCTGCGCGAGACGACGGTCGTGACCATGCTGTTCACGATGTTCTTCACCGCGATGCTGGCGGCGTTACGGCTTGCCGCCGACAAAGCTGATCGCTGAAGCCCATATTGGCTGTTCAAGCTTTCCGCACGACCTCCCGCACCAGGCCGACCGTCTCTTCGATCATGGCGGCCGTGACGTCGAGATGGGTACAGGCGCGGATCCGGCCATCCATCATCGCGAGCATGACGCCGCGCTGGCGCAGGGCGCCGACCATGGCGTCGCCGGTCACGCCCGCGCCATCCGGCTTGAAGAAGACGAGATTGGTTTCGGGCTCCTGGACCTCGATGCCGGAAACCTGCGCCAGTCCCCGCGCCAATGCCCGCGCATTGGCGTGGTCCTCCGCCAGGCGCTCAACGTGGTAATCGAGCGCGTAGGTGCAGGCGGCTGCGCAAATGCCGGCCTGGCGCATCGAGCCGCCCAACCTCTGCTTCCAGCGCCAGACTTGATCGATGAATTCACGGCTGCCCGCGATTACCGCACCGATCGGCGCGCCCAGCCCCTTCGAAAAATCGATCCAGGCCGAATCCCAGCCCGCTGCCATGTCGCGTGCGCTGATGCTGGTCGCGACAGTTGCGTTCAACAGCCGCGCGCCGTCCATGTGGGTAGCAAGCCCTTTGGTTTTGGCGATTTCGACGATCTCATCAAGAGCTGCCTTCTTCCAGATGGTGCCGCCGCCGATATTGGCGGTCTGCTCGGCGCTCACCAGCGTCTGGGGCGGCTGATAGCGGGTGCGGGGGTGAAGCGCGGCGCGGAACACCTCAGGGGCGAATTGCCCGTTGGCGCCAGGCAGTCCGGTGATCTGGAAACCGCCGAGTGCTGCGTGCGCGCCGCCCTCGCGGGCGATGACGTGGGCGGTGGCGTGCGCCAGAATTTCATCGCCGGGTCGGCAATGCACCAGCGTTGCCGCCACATTGCACATGGTGCCGGACGGCATGAACACGGCCGCTTCCTTGCCGAGCAGGTCGGCCACGCGTTCGCACAACAGATTCACCGATGGATCATCGCCGACCTGTTCGTCGCCCACTTCGGCACGCGCCATCGCCTCGCGCATTCCTTGCGTTGGGCGGGTCTGGGTGTCCGACAACAGGTTGATGCGTACAAGCGGGGCTTTGGGATCGGGACGGGCAGGGGTGTAGGTCATGGCGATGGTCTCCGTTATCGCGTCATGGCCGGCATAGCCGTTCGAAGAACGGCGTCGCTTCCGCTCGCCTATGCCCGGCCATCCGCGTCTTGTTTTGTGTCGACGATAAAGACGTCGATGCCCGGCACAAGGCCGCTCATGACGAAAAAAGGCCCCGGCAAACCGGGGCCTTCGATCTCTGTCAGCGCGATCGGTCAAATCAGCGCGAATAAAATTCGACGATCAGATGCGGTTCCATCTGCACCGGGAAGGGCACGTCCGACAGTGCGGGGATGCGGACGAACTTTGCCGTCATCTTGCTGTGATCGACCTCGAGGAAATCCGGCACGTCGCGCTCGGCGAGCTGGTTTGCTTCCAGCACGACCACGAGCTGCTTTGAGGCTTCCTTGACCTCGACGAGGTCACCGACCTTCAGCTTGTAGCTGGCGATATTGACCTTGCGGCCGTTCACCTTGATATGCCCGTGATTGATGAACTGGCGCGCGGCGAACATGGTGGATACGAATTTGGCGCGGTAGACCACGGTGTCGAGACGGCGCTCCAAAAGGCCGATCAGGTTTTCACCCGTATCGCCTTTCATCCGGCCGGCCTCGACATAGATGCCGTGGAACTGGCGCTCGCTGATGTTGGCGTAATAACCTTTGAGCTTCTGCTTGGCGCGGAGCTGGCCGCCGAAGTCGGAGAGCTTGCCCTTGCGGCGCTGGCCGTGCTGGCCGGGGCCGTATTCCCTGCGGTTCACGGGGCTCTTCGGGCGGCCCCAGATATTCTGGCCCATACGGCGATCGATCTTGTATTTCGCCTCACTGC